>Ga0335074_10003714_pt1 | contig 20941 bp, 14 predicted proteins | sample Lox_Sample_23_FD_206715 | JGI IMG/M metagenome (GOLD analysis project Ga0335074, IMG submission 206715) | Soil microbial communities from Loxahatchee National Wildlife Refuge, Florida, United States - Lox_Sample_2.3 | ecosystem: Environmental > Terrestrial > Soil > Wetlands | place: USA... | reverse complement strand
ACTGCCGACCCCTCGCACCCCAAGCGAGTGCTCTACCAGGCTGAGCCACGTCCCGACGTAATGCAGCCGGCCCCGGTGGACCGGCCTTTGGGGGTCTTCCTAAGTTTACACCGCCGCGAGCGAGCGCGGCGGAGGCAGCGCACTCGAGTTGTTGTCTCTTTCCGTCCCGACCATTCAGGTTACTTCTTCACGGCAGCAATCCGAACACTGCCACTGTGGTGCCCGTGCCAAAGTAGACCTTTCCATTGGCAACCGTCGGCGTATGGAAGAGCCCCAGAATTGGAGCCGTCTGGTCCCGATTCCCTGCAGCCTGGTTCGACGCGTAGAGCATCGTAGAAAGACTCGATGCATCGAACGCATACAGAATCCCATTTCCAGTTTTCGGCCCAATTGCCCACACAATTCCGTTGCTCGTGCCGTTCGCCGAAATCGTGAAGCCGGAGGCGCCATTAATGGCCAATGTCGTGCTCATCGTGGCAGACGTCGCCAGCAGGGCGTTTGAAATCGCGAAGGCCTTGAAGGTTTCGTCTGAGGGACAAACATATACGTTGTTGTTAAAGTAAGCCGGTGTCGAGAAATTATTGTTGACGGGGCCGCTCCCGTTGATTACAACCGTCTGCACAATATCATTCATTGATATATGGAATCCTCCCATGTTGTTGCGATCGAGCACGTACATATTGCCGTCTTTGCCGGCAGCAATGGCATATTGGTGGACCACTGATTCGCTATCCATCAAATCCGGCATAATCAATACTCCGGCCGAGGCCATATCCAGATCTTCTTGGTCTAAAACCTCCGCATTGTATGGCGTAAAGTAATCAGCAACCGTCAGCGTCCCTGAGTCAGTCAGCCTGACAACCGAAATCGGATAGTCATTAGGCCCGATGGAAGTTTCATCCCCGGCATTGGCTGTTGAGACATAAATGGACCCCGCGACGTCGGCGGAGGGAGCGGCCCCACTGTTCCACATGCCTCCCTGAATGCTATTGGGATTCAGGTCAATCGCATCGTTCTGCGCCAGCGTATCCGCAGAGTAAGACATGAGGAATCCTGAATACTCACCGCAATCGCCATACTGGCCGCCGAATGCGATGTAGATGTTGCCTCCAGTCTCCAGGAGCCCCGGTCTGTTGCTCTGGTCTCTCGGGCTGAATGTGACGATCTCACCTGAGGCATTGCCCGCGGTTCCCGGATACGTCGCTGAAATGGTCGCCGGCCCTCCAAACAGTTCGGTTCCGTTGGTCAAACTTAAGGCATGGAGGCGGAAGAACTGAGTCGTGTTCGTAGTCGAGTTCATTGTCTTGGCTACGACATAGATGGCGTTGCGGCCGCGATCAATCACGGGTGTGCCCTCGACGCCCGTGGGTGAAACATTGCCGCACGTAGCGCCCGTCTCGTTGGGGACCGCCGGCGCCTCTCCGCTTGGAACCAGCGACACGCTCCAAAGAACCGTCGCTGTCGAGCCGCTGATGCTGTCAGCGTCCACTGCGTACACCATGTCATTCTCGGTGGCAAAGTAAATTACGTTCTTCATCTGTCCCGAAATTGAAATCTGGCCGAGATAGAGGATTTCGCCATCAATTCGGCCATTCACGGTGAACTCACCCACTTTCCCAAATGTTGTGGAGTTCACATTGGAGGTGGTAAGCGTCGTCTCATTTGGGTTCACCCCGTCGCGTGAATTGTCGTAGCGCCAGGTAATGGCATCGCCGGGCATGGTGCCGCCGCTGACTTCAAATGCAAACTCGTTGCTTGCCTGGCCGCCCACAGTCACAATCACGTTCCCGGTGGTCGCTCCCACTGGCACCAGCGTCGTGATGCTGGTTGCGCTCCAACTCGTCGGTGAGGCCGGCGTCCCATTGAACGTGATCGTGCTCACGCCCTGCGTGGCGCCGAAGTTCGTCCCCGTAATGGTCACAGAGGTTCCGACCGCCGACGGGTTCGGCTGAATATTTGTGATGTTTGGGGCGGGGGGAGTGACTGTGAACAGGTATCCATTACTCGGCTGGCCACTCACAGTGACAACCACGCTCCCCGTTGTTGCTCCCACCGGCACAGGCACAGTAAAGCTTGTAGCGCTCCAACTCGCCGGTGAAGCCGCCGCCCCATTGAACGTGACCGTGCTCACGCCCTGAGCCGCGCCAAAATTTACCCCGGTAATCGTCACGGAGGTTCCGACCAACGCCGGGTTCGGCTGAATGTTTGAGATGACCGGAGAGCCCGAGGCACCGGTAAGAATGCCAACGGTGGGTGTGACGACCGGGACTGCAGCGCCGATGAACTCGGTCACACTGTTGAGCGTGGCATTCGGGACCCAGACATTTCCGGAGCCATCGATGGCGATCCGCAGAGATTGATTCAGCCCCGCCAGGTAGCCAGTGGAGGACGAGATTGGGAAACCGGAGGAGTTGAACTCACTGATGGTGCTGTTAGGGTAGGGCGGTGAAGTCTGGGTGGTTGCGCGATTGGCCACCCAGACGTTGCCGGCGCCATCGATGGCGATGCCCTCGGGGATGTTGAGGCCGCCGCCGGTGTATCCCGAGGAGCCGGAGATTGCTGCGCCAGAGGAGTTGAACTCGCTGATGCTGTTCGCGCCCGTTGCGCTGTTCGCTACCCACACGTTTCCTGAGGCATCGATTGCGAGTCCCCAGGGATCTGCCAGCCCGGCGCCGGTATCGCCCGTGGAAGGGGAAATGGGAGAGCCGGGGGTGGGGCCGGCGGAGTTGAACTCGCTGAGGGCGCCGAGAACAATGCTGTCGGCGACCCAGACATTGCCCGAGAAGTCTATGGCAAGGGAAACGGGATCATTGTTGATGCCGCCGCCGGTATAGCCGGAGGAAGTAGTCATGGGCGAGCCGGTGGAACTGAACTCGCTGAGGCTGGAACCAACATTGTTCACTACCCAGACGTGGCCAAGCGGGTCAAAGGCGATGGCGTAGGGGGCGTTGAGGCCGCCGCCGGTGTACCCGGGGGAGGTGGAGATCGGCGAACCGGTGGAGCTGAGCTCGCTAAGGCTGTTTGGAGTTATGTTCGCCGTCCAGACATTGCCGGAATTGTCGATGGCGATGCTGTAGGGGTCAACGATTCCGCCGCCTGAAAAGGGCGAGCCGGTGATGGGCGCGCCGAGAGGACTGAGCTCACTGACGCTGTTGGCTCCGGTTGCCGTATTGCCTACCCAGACGTTGCCGGTGGCGTCGATGGCAATGGGAACGGGTAAACTGAGCCCACCGCCGGTGTAGCTGACGGCGATGGTAAAGTCGTTGGGCGCGGAACTGAGCGAGGGCTGAAAGGGCGAAGTCGCCGTCTGCAGGCAAAAAAGGTTGGTGAGGTTCGCTCCCGGGTTGTGCGCGATGTTGATCGCCGCAGTCGCCGTATCTGTTGGTTGCGTCCCCGTCGTTCCGCCTGACAAAGCATTGGTGAAGAGCGTATAGCACGGCGTCGGATTTGCCGGTCCGGTGACGGCTCCGGTCGAGTTGATGCACGCGGCCAGGATGTTGGCCAGGGTGTCGATCTCGCTCTGCGGCACAGTGCCGTTGCCCGCCGGCGTGGTGGCGAGGGCCAAGCCCGTGCTCAGCGTCTCAAGGTTCGGCACCGTTGCAAAGGCGTTGGTGATGCCGGTCGTCGCCGGTGCGCTGGCAGAACTCGACACATGCATCGCGTCGGTGGCGTAGCCGGCAATGGCATAGGCGGTGGCGATAGTGGAAACCTCATCCACGAAGATGAGTGAGGTGGTTATGGGCACGGCACAGGTTCCCAGCGCCGCCAGCAGCCCCGCCCCCGAGTTAACCCCGGAGCCCGGATCACCGCCGACTGCATAGATGTACACTTGCGAGTTTGCGCTGGGGCAGGTGTAGTCACCCGTGATGGTGAAATCGCCGTTCGAGTCTGTCGTGACGTAGTAGTTGCCGTTGGCGTCTTCAAAGGTGTTGCTGCCGCTGCTATTCAGCAGCGAGACCGATGCGCTGCCATTGCCGGTGTTGTTGGCGGCATACAGGTACACGCTGGCGCCAACAATGGGCTGCTGCCCACCGCGGACCTTGCCCCGCATGGCCGCGCCGGAGATAGAACTCGCTGGATTGGTGGTTGCGACCGGCGCACTCGAACAGCCGGAGAGAAGAAGAGCACAAAAAAACGAAACAAGCGCCCATGATGTACGCACGGCGGGAACTCCTTTCAGGCTGGAACTCCCTTTGGGGTCGTGTCACGGAGTTACAGAACCCATTCGTTCGGAGGGGAGGTGGGGAAGGAAAGAAGGCATGAAAACTCGGGGCGCACGAAACCTGTTCGCGGTATATCACGCCTAATCGGAACGAAGCAAGGCAGGCGGCAGGGATCCTTCGCTGGGCTCGAGATTTCGCCTGCACGCTGGGATGCCCGCGGAACGGACCAAGTGCAAAGGCCGTAACAACTAAGGCCATTACAATCAAATATTTATGCTGAACTCTCCTTGGGAACGGCGAGGCAGTTGCCAGTTCAGCGCTGGAAATCACAGGCCTTTTGTCTCGGTGGCTGCCCGGCTTTACGGGGAGGTGTACATCGAAAGTAATCTTGTGAAGTGGTTACTTTTGGGTGTCAGATAGTGTCGGGCCTGTGTACCATCTGCGAGAGATGGGACGGAGATAGCGAAGATGAGGGCCACACTTCTGAAGCTCCGGAAGAGAATTCAGGGGCTTACGGTCGGCGAAGAGGGCCAGGACCTGGTCGAGTACGCACTGTTGTGCACGCTCATCTCTCTTTCGCTGATTGCGTCCACTTCGGGTATCGCCTCATCGATGAACAACATATTCACGCGGGCCGGCAATTCGCTTTCACCGTCGCAGCCGTCGGGCGGCGGAGGGAGTCAGGGATCAGGTGGTGGAGGGAACGACGGCGGCGATGGTGGAGGAGACCACGGCCACGACGGCGGAGGGCACCATGGCGGCGGTGGTGGTGGGGGACACCACGGCGGTGATGGCGGCGGGCACCACGGCTTCGGCGGCGGTGAGGGCTTCGGCGGGCACTGACACGAGTGTTTTCGCTGCGACGTCGTGATCGAACGGGCTTCGATTTCTTCCCAGTGAGCCAGAGTGGAAGGGGCACGCATGGACTCGTCTCACTTGCCTTGCAAATTGAAATTCATCTGCTGTGGACGTGATAACTCGCGGCAGAGAGGGTGTGCGCCGGGGCTCATTCCGCTTGCCCGGGTTCTTGCCTTCGCGGGCCTAGCTTCCTTTGCGGGACTGATGGGTTGCGTTGCGCCCCTCTCCATTTCAACCCCACCGCAAACTCCCATGCCCGTCATTACATCGTTTACGGCGAGTCCGGCGGGGATTACCGCAGGAAGCAGCGTCACGCTGAGCTGGATGACGTCAGATGCAACGAGTATTGGGATCGCGCCGGGAACATATACATCGGCGGCCGCAAGCGGCTCGATGAGCGTGAGCCCGACCGTTACCACCACGTATACGCTGACGGCGACGAACGCCAAAGGGTCCGTAACAGAGACTGCGACTGTGACCGTCCAGGCGCCTGCCGTGCCTACGATCAGCGCATTCACGGCGAGCCCGGCGGCGATCACGACCGGAGGCAGCACCACGCTAAGCTGGGCGACGACCGGCGCAACGAGCATTGGAATCGCGCCGGGTACGTATACTTCAGCCGCGGCCAGCGGCTCGACGACCGTGAGCCCGACCTCGGGGACTACCTACACATTGACGGCGACGAATGGGGCGGGATCGAGCACGGCCACGGCAGCGGTGACTGTAACCGCGCCCGGGCAACCTCTGACGATTGCAACGACAAGCTGCCCGGGCGGAACGCAGAACACAGCCTATGCAGGCTGCACCATTGCCGCAAGCGGCGGGAGTCCACCGTACACGTTTTCAGTGGAAGACAGCGACAATTATCCCCCGCTGCCTGAGGGGTTGGCGCTAAACACGACGACGGGAGAGATCAGCAGCGCGAACATTGGCGGCCAGGGCACATACGTGCCTGAGATTGTGGTGACGGATTCAAAAAACGCGACAGCGACGGCAGAGATCGGCTTCGCCATCAACGGCAGCAATGCGTACCTGGCAAGCGTGTTTCCGGCAAATTCGATTTTTCATCATCGTGTGGACGCGGCGACGACAAACCTGCCTGTAGACACTTCGCCCGCAGCGCCGATGTATAGCGGCTATCTGCCGGAGACGATCAAGCCATTTTTTGGGAACACTTCAGGAACTCCGTTTCCGAATGGGATACCGGCGATCGAAGTTCCGGCGAGCCAGCCGGATGTGGCCGTTTCGACAACGGTATATCAGTCGTACTTCACGTCGGGCCCGATTCCGGCATACGCGCCAGTTGAAGGCACGGCCAACTCGACTGGAGACAGGCATGTGCTGGTGTATCAGGAAGCGGGCAGCGGGAGCAACGCCGCGCTCTATGAGATGTGGCAGGGAGTTTACGAAGACGGACCCTGGACTGACTCCTCCAATGCTCTTTGGCCGAACCCAACATCGAACAGCCTGACAGCGCAAGGGATGGGGACGTCGGATGCCGCGGGACTTCCCGTGTCGCCGCTGCTGGTGAATGCCGACGAGGTAATTGGGACAGGCACGCCGAGCGCTCCGAATGGGACGGTCGAGCATCCGATACGATTCACGCTGAACCATATGTTGAATTACTGGGTGTGGCCGGCAACGCAAACGGCGGGAGTGGGCTATTGCGTCAACAGCAGTGGGGGTGACATTCCGGTGGAGTCGGAGATTTCGCAGGCAACGCCGCCGGTCACCTGCTCCATGTCAGGTGCCGCGGGCGAGATTTACAGGCTGAAGGCTTCGGTGGCGACTCCGGCTTGCGCGGCGACAAGCCCGCAGGCGGCGATCATTATTACGGCGTTCCGCAACTATGGAATTATTCTGGCCGACAACGGCGACAGCGGCGGGTTGATCGGCACCCCGGACGCGCGCTGGAACGACGCCGATCTCTCGTGCCTGACCAGCCTGATCCTTTCGGACTTCGAGCCGGTGAATGTGTCGAGCCTGATGGTGACGAACGACAGCGGGGCGACCAGCCACTAGGCTGGCTGAGCCGGGCGCGTTAGACAAGCTTTTCGAGAATGGCGGTCAAAACCTGCGGCTGGTCGATCATTACATCGTGGCCGCAGGTCACAGTCTCGGTTTTCCAAGACCCGTCCAACCGGCAGCGTTCCAAAGCATTGTCAAACGCAGCCATTTTGAATAGTGGCGCGCGAATATAGACCTTTTGGGAAATGCTCTCATAGGAGCGCGTCACCTTCAGTTTCTCGGTAAAGCAGCTGATCGGGTGGGGCGTCAACTTGCTGTTGACCCACGCGAGGTCGCTTGCGTTCACGTGAAAATAGGACGCAGGCGGTGGCTTGACAGCAGATACAGGGGGCGGCGAAGCCTGATTGATCTCGTATAGCGACTGGTTATTTTCAGGTATGAAGGCATCGAGATAAACAATTGCCGAGATTCGACTCCGAAGCTGCTCGACAACGCCGGTAATAACCATGCCGCCATACGAATGACCAACGAGCACGATCCCGTCGAGATCCTTCCATTTGATTTCGCCAGCCACGTCGGCAATCTGCGTGGAAAGATCGATCACATCGGGCGGCAAATGCGAGCGCTCTCCCACGCCAGAGAGGGTGGGGGCGATGACATAGTGACCCTTGTTTGTTAAGCGATCGTAGACACGCCGCCAGCACCATCCTCCATGCCATGCCCCATGAACCAATACAAACGTAGCTTTCTTCCGCTCGGCGTGGACCATTAGATTCGGCACGATTTCAGCGCCGGCTACCAGCCCCGCCCCCAGGGATATAACTTGCCGTCGCGAAATAGATCCAGCGCCCATTTCTCCCCTTGTGCCCGATTGTATGCGGCCCAAAAGGCGATGCAATGAATCTGAGACGCCTATTAAGACGGTCCGAGGACAACTGACCGCCAATATGCGCCCCAGAGCCGACGATCTCTCTTTGGGTTTTCCAGCCTGCCTTTCGTTAGTGCGCGGGGGGAACGTACTCTGCGGGCAGCGCTGAGCCGGAGCCGAAGAAGAATTCCTCCATCTGCTCGACGAGAAACTGCTGCGCCTGGGGGAGCCACGGCTGCAGGCGATATTCGTTCAGCAACATCTTCTGGCGGTTGAGCCACTCGTCCCATGCCGCTTTAGAGACGTTCTTATAGATTTTCTGGCCAAACTCCGAGTCGAAGGGCGGCTCGTCCAGTCCCTCCATCTCCTTCTTGTAGCGAACGCAAAAGACCATGTGTGCCATCGAGGAAGCTCCCAGATCCATTGTATTGGATTGCGTGCGGGCCGGTCGCGGGGCTAGTCGAGCCCGCATTATTCGCTTGACAAGCAGATGGGCGGCGGGTTGTTCTATTCCAACCCGGCTTTGCGGTCCGCGGGTCCCCATCCAAAGATTCCAGGTTTCGATTCCCCGCGTGGAAGTGAAGCAGAAATTCCCTACCCAGGGTCTTCCTCGAAAGGAGTTGCTATGGCAGACGGAAATGCAGCACCTGCCTCTACCGGGCTTACAGACAACGCCGCCGGGGCGCTTGCCTACATTACGATCATCCCGGCGATCATCTTCCTGATCGTGGAGCCGTACAACAAGAATTCATTCGTACGATTCCATTCCATCCAGTGCATCCTTCTATGCCTGTCGGCGATTGTGATCGACATTGTGCTCGGTATGTTGTTCGCCTTCACCATATTCTGGATGCCGCTGCTGCATTTGGCCCTGTGGCCGCTGGTCTCGCTGGGCTGGCTCGCCGTCTGGGCTTTGTGCGTATACAACGCGTACCAGGGCAAGCGATTCAAGCTGCCGCTGATCGGGACGTTGGCGGAGCAGATCGCCAACAAGTAGCCTGCGCTGGTCTGGTTGAATCCCGCCTGGCCTCAAACAACCAAGCGACGAGGAGTTTCTATGGCAGAAGAAAATGCAACACCCGCCTCTACCGGACTTACGGACAACGGAGCCGGAGCGCTTGCCTACATTACGATCATCCCGTCGATCATCTTTCTGATCGTGGAGCCGTACAACAGGAATTCATTCATTCGGTTTCACGCGTGGCAGAACATCTTCATCACGATCGGCTGGTTTGCGTGTTCGATCGTCGCTGTGATCCCGATACTGGGATGGATCGTCGCCATTGTAGGCGATCTTTCACTCCTTGTCTGCTGGGTCATTTGTATTGTGAAGGCCTCCAGCGGACAGAAATTCATGATCCCGTTCATCGGTCAGCTTGCTCAGAAACAGGCTGACGCATAAGCGGCTGGAATCCCCGCCTGTGATGCCAGAACGGAGGCTAACGCGGGCGTCTGTGGCCCTTTTTCGCCTGCCGCTTCTTGTTTGAGTGGAGCGGCGGAACGTCTCTGCGCTTGTGTTTCATCGGTTTCGACGGAGAATGCGCGGGCTTTTTGCCGGTCAGGATCAGGCCTTCCTCAACGAGCGCGAACTGCAGCTTGCGTTCCTGTACGAGCACGCGATCAAGAATCACCTGGACGCGATCACCAGCGCGGAAGCGGCGGCCGGAGCGCTCGCCGACAATTTCATGTGTGTTTTCGCGCCAGGTGTAGCGGTCGCCGCACAGCGTGTCGATGGGAACCAGGCCCTCGATGAACATGTCAGTGAGCTCGACGAACAGGCCGTATTTGGCGGGGTTGAGTACCAGCGCGTCGAATTCGTCGCCGACGCGATCCTGCATGAAGCGCACCTTCTTCCACTCGATGAGTTCGCGCTCGCCTTCGGCGGCGCGGCGCTCGGTTTGGCTGGATTCCAAGGCGATTTCGGCGAGCTCGGGCTCGGGGATGGGGGGTGAGATGAGGGTCGGGCTTCCCTTCCTCGGTCCCCAACTGCGAGGGACCGTGGGCACCAGGGATTTGTTTTGAGATTGGAGCACCCCTGTGGTCCTTTGGCCTTCGTTCGGGTGGGACCATGGCGAGCTGAAGCGGGACTCTGTGACGGTTCTGCGGCCGGGCACGCCGGCGCGCAGTAACGCTTTGGAGATGCGGTGAACGATGAGGTCGGGATAGCGGCGGATGGGCGAGGTGAAATGTGTATAGGTGGGCGCGGCCAGGGCGAAGTGGCCCTGGTTGATCTCGGAGTAGCGTGCCTGCGAGAGTGAGCGCAGCATGAGGTAACTGAGGATGCGTTCTTCTGGCTTGCCTTCAATCCGCGCGGCGAGCTTTTGATACATGCGCGGCGTGACGGCGATGTCTTCGGGCACTTGGTGCTGGCGGGGATTTCGCCCGCGGCCATGCGATTCGCGCCGCTCGCCGCGAGTCTGTATCTTCTTCACTGGAAGTGGTCCCAGACCAAGAGAAAAACCGAAGCTGGCGGCCAGTTCCTCGAACTGGACGACGCGGCGCGGTTCAGGCTTCTCGTGGATTCGATAGAGGGAAGGCACGCCCAGATCCTCAAGCCAGATGGCAACGCACTCATTTGCGGCAAGCATGAACTCCTCGATGAGGCGGTTGGCCCAGGTGCGCTCCGATTTCGTCACGCCACGCATCCGGCCATGCTCGTCGAACTCGATTACGGGCTCGGGCAGGTCAAAATCAATTGACCCGCGCTGCTGGCGGCGCTGGTTCATGAGGACGGCAAGCTTCTTCATCCGTTCAAAGTCCGGAACCAATTGCGCGTAGCGCGCCCGGGTGACGGCGTCGCCCTGGAGAATGGCGTGAACGTCGGTGTAGGTCATGCGCGCGGCGGAACGGATGACGCCTTCGACAATCTCGAAGCTCTCGATGCGGGCGGCGGCGTCAAGCTCAATCAGGCAGCTCAGCACGAGGCGATCCTCGTCGGGGCGCAGGCTGCAAATGTCTGTCGATAGCTCCTGCGGCAGCATGGGAATGGCGCGATCGGGAAAGTAGACGCTGGTGCCGCGCAAGCGTGCTTCGAGATCGAGCACGGAGCCGGGATGAACATACTCGGCGACGTCTGCGATGTGGACCTGGAGCTCGTAGCCGCCGTGGGCGCGTTCGGTGACGAGAACGGCGTCGTCGAAGTCGCGGGCGGTTTCGCCGTCGATGGTGACGATGGGCAGGCCGCGAAAATCCGCCCTCCGAACCGCGACGCCGGAATCGAAATGGGCCACACGGCGCGCTTCGGCGAGCACGTGATCGGGAAAGACCCGCGGCAACTGGTGTTTGCGGATCATCATCTCGACGTCGACGCCGAAATCGTCTGGCGAGCCCAGCACTTCAATCACGCGGCCTATGGGCGGACGCGTGGGCGTGGGCCAGCTGGTGATTTCAACGTCAACCACCAGGCCTTCGAGGCTTTGGTGTTTTGGGGCAGCGGAGGCTTCGGCGCCGAGAACGCGATGCGGCGTGGAGGTTGCTGCTGCGGCCGGAATTTCAGCGCCGGGAGGGATGAGAATTTGCTGCGTCATGCGCTCGTCGAAAGGGACGACAAAACTCCCGTGTTCGCGTCCCGCGCGTCCGTAATGAAACGTGCCGACGATGGTTGGGTTGCGGCGCTCGAGAATCCGAACGATGCGGCCCTGCATGCGGCCATCGGCTTTGGGAGGGTCGACTTCGACCAGCACCTGGTCGCCCTGCATGGCGTCCAGAATTGCGTTGGGGGGAATGAAAACGTCCTCAGTCCCGGCACTCTGTTTTGCATTGGGGCGCACGAAGCCGTAGCCGTCGCGGTGCAGATCGAGGCGGCCGGCAAGGAGATTGTCGCGCGTTGCCCCTGCTTGTCTTGCTCCGCCAAGCCCGGCAACCGGCCGGGGAACGCCCCAGAACTCGCGATCCAACTGCACCAACTGGCCTCGGGCAGCCAGCCGGGCCAATTGCTCGAGCAGCAAACGCCGCTCGCGCCCACCCCCTAGTGCGAGTTCGCGGACCAATTGTTTGTATCCGGCTTTCTGGCAGGTAGATGCGGCGATCCGCGCCACCAGTTCCCGATCGGTCATATGGCAAGATTACGGCAATTACCAAAGGTTGAAGCCGCTGTGCACAGAAATCGGAGACATGCCGTAGAATGTGTGAGAACGATCCTGACAGAGCCGGAAGCGGGCCGGGTTTCTAAAGGTTGACCCGCCCGAGTTTGGGCCCGAGCATATTGCCGTGTGTAAGCAAAAGGGCGGCGAACGCAGTTATTAGTATTGTTGGGTTCGAGCCATTGGCCATGCCTTGGCATCCCACCGTCCTCATCGGACAGAAAAGGAACTTACCTTGAGCGCAATGTGGAAACCAAGTCAGACTGAACCCTCGCACACTGCAACCAACCCGGAGCCGCCGCGTCCCGCGCCTGTGGCATCGAGTGCCGAGCCCCAGAACCGTGTGGGAGCGCCGGCAGGGGACCAAGCCATTATCAGCAAAGGCCTGTTTGTGAAGGGAGAGATCTCGGGCACCGAGTCGCTTTACATCGACGGCAAGGTGGAAGGCTCGATCAGCCTCCCCGGCAACCGCGTGACTATTGGCCGCAACGGCCAGGTTGGAGCCAACGTGACCGCGCGCGAGGTGATCGTGCTGGGCAAGTTGCGCGGCAATGTGACGGCGACCGACCGCGTGGATATCCGCGCCGAGGGTGCGTTGAGCGGCGATGTGGCTGCGGCGCGCATCAGCATCGAGGATGGCGCGTTCTTCAAGGGCGGAATCGATATCCGCAAGGCCGATGCGAAGGGGGCGCAAACCTCCGGCGCGACGAATGCGGCTCCGACCCCAACGCCGCCTCCGACGGTATACGAGGCCGCCAAACAGGTCCAGTAGCGGTACGACGGCCAAAGAAAATCTGGCATCACGACGAGCGCCTCGATTACGAGGCGCTTGTGTGTTTATGCGCGACGCGAGTTGACTTCTTATCCGGGGAAGGATCTGGCGGCGCGGTCGCCGCCAGTACAGCCGGCCAGGAGACGGCGGTACAAATGGCGATCGTGGGTTTTAGGAGCGATGCGGCCCAGTTTCCTCGGCGCGAGTGTCTCAACTAGGCCAGGCCCAGGCGCTTCATCGTTACTTTTGGCAAAGCTGAACCTGATTTCAGGAGAATCCACTTTGCGATGACCGTCCAGAGAACGGCTCCGGCGATGAGGATCGCCGATTCGGTCCAGTAGCGAGCGCCGTACATGCGGACGATCGAGGGCAGATGCCGGAAAGCGCTGCCCAGAGCCCAGGCCAACAGCCATGTGGCCGCGCCGCTTGCAATCGCGGCCAGCAGGCAGCGGCCCATCTCGCGGTAATCGAGGCTGGCGAGCGAAACCATGCGTCGCAGGTGCAGCAGCCCAGCAAGCGTTAAGGCTTGCAGGGCGATGCCTGCATCGGAAGCGAGCGCGAGGCCGGCTGCGCCCGACAACTTCCAGCCCAGCCCGTAGAGCGGGAACGCTATAAGAAGAATGATGGTGCTGGCAAGCATGGGGAGCCAGGTGATTCCGGCTGCATAAAATGCGCGCGCGTAGATGGCCTGCGCGGACCAGGCAAAGAGAGAGATGGTGTACAAGGCGAAGAACAGCGCGGTCGAGTTTACGTCGGCGGGCGTAAAGCGGCCGCCACCGAAGATGAGTCCGGCTATCGAATGGGAAAGAGCGATCATGAGGGACGCGGCAAGAAACCCGAGAGCAACCACGCGCGAGGCGGAATCGGCGACGCCGGTGGCGAACTCGAAGCGCTTTTCTTTGGCCCAGAGCTGGGCGAAGAAGGGCATCGATGCAACGCCTGCGGCCTGAGCAAGCATGGTCATGGGGGCAGAGAATATCTGCTTGGCGTTGGCCAGGCGCGTGATGTCGCCGGCGCCGTGCGAGGCATAGTATCCGGCGAAGTACTGGTCGAGGAACGGCAGCGTAAAGCCGAACATGAGCGGCAGCGTCATGAAAAGCCAGATGCGCAGGCCAGGATGGCCGAGATCGATCTGCCAGCGATAGCGGATTCCGGCGCGTGCCACGCCCCATGCGTTGATAAAGAGCGAACCCAGAAGAAATCCGGAGGTTGCGCCCAGCGCCAGCGAACGGATGCCAAACTGGCGATGCAGAAACACACCGGCGGCGATGATGGACAGGTTGTAAATAATGGGCGTGGCCGCCTGATAGAGGAACTGCTTGCGGACGAGAAGCGTGGCACCCAGCACGCTGCCGGCAAAGAGAAAAATTTGCCCAGGCAGCAGGATTTGCGTCATGCGTGCGCTGAGCGCAACTTCCTGCGCAGTGAAGCCGGGATTGGTCCAGCGGATAAAAGGCGCGGCAAGAAACATGAGGGCAATGGATGCGGCGGTGAGAACCAGCACCATGAGATTCAGCACGGTGAAGAGCACGCGCTCGCCTTCGGCCTCCTGGCCGCGCTCGCGGTAGCGATTGAGGATGGTGATGAAGGTAATGGAGACAGCACCGCCGACCAGGAAGTTATTCATCAGGTCGGGAAGGCGGAACGCGGCCATGTAGGCGTCGGTTTGCGGACCGGCGCCGAAGATCCATGCGATGTATTTGCCGCGCGCCAGCCCGACGAGGGCGGAAACGATGGAGGAGGTTGCGAGCAGCACTGATGCGGAGAACGCACTGTGCGAGTGCGCAGGATTGAGCAGGCCCAGGGCGCGCTGCCACCATGGGCGCGGGGAGGGCGGAGTTTCCGCCGCGCCGTCCAGGGGCAGTCGCTGGGGGGCAGGAGGATTTTCCACCCCATCGGCGAAGACCTGCCGCTGGGGGCCCCGGTTTGGAGGTGTGCTGGCCATTCAAGTTGATTCTAACGGGGAGTTCGGAAAGCAGCGTGCAAATTACGTTGCGACGACCGGTATGCTGTTGTCATGAGGGTTTCGCTTTGTTTTGGATTGGCTTTGTCGATGGTTCTGGGCGCGGCTGGACAGACAATTCATGGGCGCGGCGGAATTACACTGCCTGCGCCGCCGGACGCAGAGAAGATTCCCGTCACCGACAATTATTTCGATACAAAAATTGTCGACAACTACCGCTGGCTTGAGAACGCCAACAGCCCGGAGACCAAGGCGTTTATTGACGCCGAGAATGCTTACACGGCGCGCTACATGCAGCAGGCGCGCATCCGCCCGCAAATTGCCGACGACCTGGACGAGCTGGAGCACGTGACTACCTGGAATCTGCCCATCCAGCGCGGCAGCGATCTGTTCTTCGAGAAGACGCTGAGCGGCGAAGACCAGGCGTCGATCTACGTGCGCCACGGATGGACGGAAAAAGACAAACGCCTGATCGATCCCGCGCAGTTCAGCCGGGACCCCAACACGTCAATCGATCTGGCTGACGTTTCGCGCGACGGAACGCTGGTGGCTTACTCGGTGCGCGAGGGCGGCGCGGACGAGAGCATAGTCCGCATCTACAACGTGAAGACGGGCAAGACGCTCGATGACGAGCTGCCCAGCGCAATCTACACCGGCATATTCTTTGCGCCCGACGGCAAAGGGATTTATTACGCGCACGAAGGCGTCAAGGGCTCGCTGATGTATCTGCACGCGATTGGGACGCGCGTTTTACATGACACGCTGATCTTCGGCAAAGAGTTTCGCGGCGAGGAGATCGGGCCAAGCGATTTGCTGCTGCCTTACCTGAGCGACGACTACCGCTATCTGATTATCGAAGTCGACCGCGGCGTGCCCGCGAAGCGTGCCGACATTGTTTTCCGCGACCTGAGCAAGCCGAGTTCGTATTTTGACGTGCTGATCTGGGGCGTAGAATCGCGCTTCACCGCCGATTACGTGAAGGGCGCGTGGTATGTGAACACCGATTACAAATCGCCGAAGGGGCGGATTTTGAAGGCCGATCCCGGCATTATGCCCGATGCGTGGACGACGATCGTGCCCGAAGGCGCTGACGCGATCGACAACTTCAACATTGTGGGCAACAAGATTTACGTGAACCGCGTACACGACGTGAAGTCGGAGACGGATGTTTACACGCTGGAGGGTAAAGCGGCCGGCAGCGTAGATTACGACGGGATCGGGGCTGCATCCCCGCTGGTGGGCCGAAGCACAGACCGATACGGCTTTCTGAGCTTTGAGTCGTTCATCACGCCGCCGACGATTTACCGGCTCGACACACAGACGGGCAAGCGCGACATTTTTGCCCAGCCAAAAGTTCCCTTCGAATCCAGCCAGTTTGAGTTGAAGCAGGTGTTTTTTACCTCCAAAGACGGCACGCGAATTCCGATGTTTATCGCCGGCAAAAAGGGATTAAAACAGGATGGGACGGAACGGCTGCTGATGACCGGCTACGGCGGATTCGAGGTGAGCGAGTTGCCGCATTGGAACCCGGCATGGGCCTGGTGGATGGAGCAGGGAGGATGGTTTGCGCTGCCCAACCTGCGCGGCGGCGGCGAATACGGAGAGGACTGGCACGAAGAGGGCATGTTTGAAAAGAAACAGAATGTCTTCGACGACTGGTTTGCGGCGGCCGAATACCTGATCAAGAACAAATACACGTCGCCGGAACACTTCGCGATCCGGGGTCGGTCGAACGGCGGACTGCTGATGGGCGCGTCGATCACCGAGCGGCCAGATCTGTTTTCGGCGGTGTGGTGCGGGTATCCGCTGCTGGATATGCTGCGCTATCAGAAGTTCGAGCAGGGCGGGCTGTGGACGACAGAGTATGGATCGGCGGACAACCAGAAGCAGTTCGCGTATCTGCTGAAGTACTCGCCCTATCAGAACGTGAGGCCGGGGACAAAGTATCCGGCGGTGCTGTTGTGGACGGGCGCGAGCGACACGCGTGTGGATCCGCTGCACGCGCGCAAGATGACGGCGCTGTTGCAGGCTGATTCCACAAGCGGGCGGCCAATCTTGTTGCACTATAGCCTTGCCGGCGGGCACTCTTCGGGCGTGAGCGTGGCGCAGCAGATTCAGGACGATACCGACGAACTGACTTTTCTGTGGACTGAAACCGGACAGCCTGCTGCGCAAAAGTAACGATTTTGGACAAGACTACTCTGGGCGCAGCCTCGCACGATTACCCAGTGGGATGATTCCCGCCGGTAACCTCATGGATTAAGCGCCGCTTCCGATAAAGAAGATACGGAATCCATAGCGACGCCCGTTATGAATCGTCGGCGAGGCTCCCGCCGCGCCATTTTTTTAACGGGACGGGTAATGCAGGGGATTCGCGGGGCGCACGCCGCACTTGAGCAACGACGGGCGGAGTGTACCTGAGGGCCCGCCGGGTAAGGCAGGGTTCCGCATTCCTGGAGAACGTGATGCCACAGGCGGAGCTCGCGATCAGCAAACCAGATTGGCAGGAGGAGAGCGCGAGGCTTGCCGCACTGGCCTCCACCGGAATTCTGGACACAACGCCGGAACCCACCTTTGATGCCATTACGCGTCTTTCCGCGGAATACTTCAAGGCCGACACAGTGCTGCTGGGATTCGCCGACGAAAGCCGCGTCTGGATCAAGTCCTGCTGGGGCGAGCCGGTGAGGGAGTTGCCGCGGGAACGATCCGTATTTGAGATGGTGCTGGCCGAAGATGGCCCGGTCGTGGTGCCGGACGTCTCAAGGCATCCGCTGTTTGAAGGCCGCCGCATGACCATGCGCCGCCTGGAAGTGAAGTCGTTTGCCAGCGCTCCGGTGCGATCATCTGAAGGCAGGATTCTGGGAGTGCTGACGATTTTCGGGTGCCAGGCGCGGCGCGAGATGGCGCTGGACGAGCTGCGCATGCTGGAAAGCATGGCCGACATCGCGGCCAGCCAACTGGAGTTGCGCAGGTTGCGCAAGACGCTTGGCGGTCAGCAGCCTCGGCAAACGCGCGCGGCAGAAGCGTTGACGGGGATCTGGCCGCGCAAGTCGGATTTGCGCCAGGCGCTGGAGCAGCGCGAGTTTGTGCTCTATTACCAGCCGGAGATCGAGCTCGCGACTCGACGCATCGTCGGCCTGGAGGCGCTCATCCGCTGGCAGCATCCCGAGCGGGGCATGATTTCGCCCATGGACTTCATTCCCGTAGCCGAGGAATCCGGATTGATTCTTCCCATCGGTGACTGGGGGCTGTCAGAGGCCTGTAACCAGATTCGGAAGTGGCACCAGGAGAATCCCGAGCAGAGTGTGCCACGCGTCTGCGTGAACCTATCGGCGCGGCAGTTTGCGCGCAATGGGCTGGCTGATCACGTGGAAGCTCTGCTGCGCCAATCGGGTATCATGAGCCGCCAGCTCGGGCTTGAGATGACGGAGTCCAGCCTGATTCCAGATGCGGAAACGGCGATGGAAGTGCTGGGCAGCCTGCGCCGCCTGGGCGTGTCGCTTTTGATGGACGACTTCGGCACCGGCTACAGTTCGCTCAACCATTTGCACTCGCTACCGTTCGACGTGCTCAAGATCGACCGCTCGTTTGTGATGCGCATGACCGAGGGCGAGCAGCCGCTGCAGATTGTGCGCACCATTGTGGAGCTGGCGCGTGTGATGGGCATGGACGTGGTGGCCGAAGGAATCGAGACGCACGAGCAGTACACTCTGCTGCGGCAACTGGGATGCCGGCTCGGACAGGGCTTTCTGTTTTCGCGTCCGGTGCCGGCGGAAACAATCAGCTGCATGCTGCGTTTGCCGGGACGAATTCTCGACGAGCCGGCGAGCGCTGAAGAAGCTGCGAACTAAGGCTAGGAGAGAAAGCCGGGGAGGGCCAATTCGGGATTCGCGCAGGGTTGGCCTGATTTGGGACGGCCGCGCGAGGTTTGATTGGAGCCTGCTCATGTCGGGATGCAGGTCCCGCGCTATTCTCCAAGAATGCCGCAACCTGCAGCATTGCAGCCCTCTTCCGATCCACCCAGCTTTGCGGGGCTGCTTGCTGCACTGGCTACGCCGCCGACGGATACAGAAGAGCGATTCTGGCCTCCTGGCGAGGTGGCTGAGGACGTGGCCACCTTGAGCTACGATCGTGCTTTGAGAGCCAGTGTCCGCTACCGGCAGGGAGAACGCGGCGATGCGGCCATACCGATGGCGGCCACCCAGATGACGAGTCGCGCACTGGAAGAAACAACGGCGCGACCGGACGAAACGGAGGATGCGCTGCCGGCGCTGGCGGGCAAGGCGATCGATCCTGCGCCTGATCGCGAACTGCGGCCGGCGAGCGTGACCATTCGATTGAGTAAGGTCGAGTGCGCGCAACTGCGCCAGCGCGCCGCCGAGGCCGGGATGACGGTTTCAGCCTATCTGCGCTCCTGCACCTTTGAGGTTGACGCGCTGCGCGCGCAGGTGAAGACGGTGATAGCGGAGATGAGGAAAGACAGGGAACGAGTCACCCCGTCATTGAGCGAGGGAGCGAGGCAGCGCGGAAACGAGGGGATCTGCCTGACGCGGGTCTTGGCGCGCGTCGGCAGGCTTTGCATTGGCCTCTCCTCCCGCAAGTGATCCAGACAAAGCAGTTTCGCTCAGGGCAGGCGAAAAGGCGCTTAGAGTTCCGTTTTTAAAGTTGGTGGCACAATATGCGAAGAACAACCGCATATCCTTCGACTCGCCCGCTGCGCGGACTCGCACAGGATGACAGCGCATTTGTGATGCGAATTTCCGGGACGCCGCACTCCCTGCTTGCTCGTTCCCTTGATCCCTGCTTCACTCCACTTCCAGCACCAGGCATTTTAGATACTCGGTTTCGGGGAGATTGAGCACGACCGGATGGTCATGAGCGGCGCCGCGGCGCTGGAGGAGGCGCACTCGCCGAGAAGCATCGGCAGCAGCGGACGCCACGGCCGCTTCAAGATCGGCCCACGCGAAGTGATGCGAGCAGGAACAGGTGACGAGCAGGCCGCCAGGGCGAATCATTTTTAGAGCGCGCAGGTTCAATTCCTTGTAGCCGCGCAAGGCGCCTTCGACGGCCCTTTTGCTTTTGGCGAAGGCCGGCGGGTCGAGAACGATGGCGTCGAAAGTTTCGCCCGCTTGCGCCCAGTCGCGCAGAATCTCGAAGGCGTCGGCCTCGATCCAGTTGACCTCAGCGCTAATCCGCGAGCGATTAGTCTGGAGATTTCGCTCCGCAACTTCGAGTGAGGCTCGCGAGACGTCGATACCGGTCACCTGGCGGCACACCTGAGCGACGTGCAGCGCAAATCCGCCCTGGTAACAGCAGACGTCGAGCGCGCGGCCGGTTGCGCCGAGGCGCTGCGCCCACTTCTGCGCGGCAGCGTAGTTTTCGCGCTGATCGAGAAACGCGCCAGTTTTTTGCCCGGCGTTGGCATCGAAATGAAACGCGAGGTTGTTCAGGCGGAATTGCGTGGCGGCCGCGGGCTGCGCTGGATCGGCAGTCCATAACGGATCGGCACACGGCGCAGGCAATCCCTCAAGTTCGCGGATGCGGGGATCGGGACGCTCGAAAATTGCTGCCGGCGCAAGTTCCTCGCGCAAGACACGCACGCAGGTCTCCCGCACCACTGCATGGTGCAGCCCTCTGGTTAAGAGCTGTACCACTACCAGCGCGCCATACTTGTCGGCGATGAGTCCGGGCAGTTCGTCGGCCTCGCTGAAGCACAAGCGGCAAGCATCATTAGCGGAATCGAGCAGCGGTTTGCGCCGCTCAATGGCCGCCCGCAGGCGCGTTTCGAGCAGCTTGAACCATCCGGCTTCATCGACAGCCTGGCGCGAAATGAGGCGCAGTGCGATTTGCGACGAAGGGCTGTAGAGCGCCGTACCCAGAAGCAGGCCGCGGCCATCGGCCACGGTCAATAGTTTTTCTGATTCCGGAGCAGAGATGTGCTCGATGTCGGACGCGTATACCCACAGATGGCCGACACGCAGGCGGTCAGCGGCGCGGCGATTGATGACTACGCCCCCTGGCGCGGATTTCGATCCCGCGGGTTGCGCCGACCTCGTGCGAGACTCAAGAGACTCTGCACCTGTGGCTGTCGAGCGCTGGCCTGAAGCACCATGGTCTCCGACGGGCTCAAAAGTGACGGGGCGGTTGACGGGGCATGGTCGAGCTTTTGCACCAGTCTCCGATTTGCGATTTTTTGTCATTGGCTCCCTACCCAAGGTATTACGCCTGGGTAGGAGAACCAAAGGGTTAACGTCTCAAATTCATTTC
>Ga0335074_10003712_pt1 | contig 20945 bp, 13 predicted proteins | sample Lox_Sample_23_FD_206715 | JGI IMG/M metagenome (GOLD analysis project Ga0335074, IMG submission 206715) | Soil microbial communities from Loxahatchee National Wildlife Refuge, Florida, United States - Lox_Sample_2.3 | ecosystem: Environmental > Terrestrial > Soil > Wetlands | place: USA... | reverse complement strand
AGACCGGCCGCGATTGTTTCGCCGCGATTCTGGCCAAGGATGTCCACCAGTTGGGCGCCGCCATGAACCAATGCATGACCTGCTGGGAAACGATTCTGCCTCACACCGTACAGCACCCGGCCATCCACACTGATTTGAAGGCTATTCTGGCATGGGCCCAGGCGCGTTATCCTGGCGCGATGTACTCCGGGTGCGGCGGCGGATATCTCATTGTGGCTTCGGAACGAGCGGTGACCGGCGCATTGCAGATTAAGGTGAGAATCGGCCGCGGGCGGCGCTGATCAGCCGCGCCCCAGTTTTGCGTCGTGCGGCTGCATTGTAAAATCTCTAAAGAGACATGCAACGCGTGGCAATCACCGGCGTCGGCTTAGTGACGCCGCTTGGACTTACCGCGGCGGAAAACGTGGCGCGCAGTTGCCGCGGCGAATCCGCCATCGGCCCGGCGCGCGCTTTCGCGGTGGAAGGCCACGCGGCGCAGGCGCTAGCGACCGTTCCGGAATTTGACATCGAGCCGCTGCTGCGCTTCCCGAAGAACTCCAAGTTCATGGGACGCTCCGTGCAGTTCGCCATGCGCGCCGCGCGTGAAGCGATCGACCACAGCGGCCTGGATCTCGCGCGCATGGACGCTGCGCGCATCGGTATCCAGGTCGGTTCCGGGCAGACCGGCGTGGAGTACGATCACTTCTTCCCCTCCCTGATCATGGCCTGGGACGCGGGCCGGGAGATGGATTATAAATATCTCGGCGGCTTGCCTTCGCACCTGATCGATCGCTATATCTGCCTGCGCACGCTGGCCAACGGCGGTTTGGCGCTACTATCGACGGAATTCGGAATCCGCGGACCGAACGGCAACTTCGCGCAAAAGGACACCGCATCGGCGCAGGCGCTCAACGCCGCGTATCTGGATCTGCTGGAAGGGCGCTCGGATGTGGCGATCGCCGGCGGTTACGATTCGCTGGCTACCCCTGGAAATTTTCTGGCATACGAGCAGGCCGGGTTATTGTCGCATGCGGATCCGGCGGAAGCCTGCCGTCCGTTCGATAGCCACGCGGATGGACTCGTGCTATCGGAAGGCGCGGGTTTTGTGGTCCTGGAACGATGGGAACACGCCACGGATCGCGGCGCCACCATTCTGGGCGAATTCCTAGGCGCCAGTTCGGCCATCGGGGATGCGACTTCGTGGCGTCCAGCGTGGTCCAGTGACACCATCCGGCGAGTCGCGCGCCAGGCGCTGGGCGAGGTCGTACCAGATTTTGTGGTGGCGTCCGGAACTGCCTGCCCCGCGGAAGACCGTGCGGAGGCTGGTGCGCTAGCCGAAATCGCGGGAGCCGCGCCGGTAACTGCACTTAAGAGCCTGACTGGCTACATGGGCGCGGGCACTGCCGCGGCCGAGCTTGGCTTGGGACTCCTGTGTGCGCGCGAGGGCTTCGTACCCGCCATCGCACGTCATTCGTCCCCTATCAACGCCGCATCCAATTTTGTGTGTACCGCGACCCGGCCGTTGCCACAAAGCGAACCTTTGGGCCTGTTTCTGGCTACCTCGTGGGGTGGCGCCGTCGCCGTACTGGCCGCGCGTGCGGTACGCCAAAAATAAAAGGCTCCGGCGCACCCAGGTCCGGGTGGGACAGGCCATCGGTTTGTGTGGCGTGCGCAAAACGCGGACAAACGACAGAAAACGGTCGGCTGCCCGCGGCGCGAATTAAAAAGGGGCGGCCCGCGGCGCCACGGTGCGAAACTTCCCCAAACCGTCAACGTCTAATATTCCTGGTATGTTGGCATTTGCATTAAACGGGGAAAGGACAATATGTACTTTCGACGGTTCTTTTGCATGCCCTTACTATGGGTTTCGCTCGCGGTTCCCCTGCTGGCGAACGACCCCACGGGCACAATCACCGGCACGGTAACCGACGCGAGCGGCGGTGTCGTTCCCAAAGCGCACGTGACGGTCACCAGCATCGCTACCAACGCCACGCGCGCGGTGGAGACCAATGATGATGGCGACTACACGGTGGCTTTACTGCCGCCCGGCCACTATCGCGTAGAGGTCGAGAAAGAAGGCTTCCGGCGCACAATTCAGAGCGATGTGGGTCTCGACGTCGATCAGACCGCGCGCGTCGATTTCACCCTGCAAGTCGGCATGGCCAGCCAGGAAGTGACGGTTAACGACACGCCGCCCATCATCCAAACAGACACCTCTACCCTGGGTCAGGTAATCGATGGCCGCCTGGTGCGCGATCTGCCGCTCAACGAACGGAATTTTCTTTCCTTCGCCTTGCTGGCGCCAGGCAGCCAGTTGCCCGCGCAAGGATCGCAGAATTCCACGCAAGGCGGCGCCGTGAGCGTGAATGGCGCGCGCGAGCAATCCAACAATTTTCTGCTGGAAGGCGTGGACAATAACGATCCTTATATAAACCAATACGTAGCTCTGCCTTCGATCGACGCCATACAGGAGTTCAAAGTACAGTCCAGCGACTACTCGGCGGAATTCGGCCGCAGCGGCGGCGCACAAATCAACGTCATCATCAAAAGCGGCACCAACCAATTCCACGGCGGCTTGTTCGAGTTTCTGCGCAACCGCAATCTGGACGCCAAAAACTTCTTCGATCAGCCATATTGCACGCCCGCTTCCGTGCCGGGCACCTGCGGTCCGATACCGCCGCTCGACCGCGATCAGTTCGGGGGCACCTTCGGCGGCCCTATCCGCAAAGATAAAACGTTTTTCTTTGTCTCTTACGAGAGCTTGCGCTTGCGCCAGGCCACCACGCGCGAAGCCACCGTTCCTTCACAAACGCAGTTGGCGTCCATCCAAAGTTTGCTGCAGGGCGTCGGACTTGCGCCGAATCCAGCCGGGCAAGCCATTCTGAATCTCTATCCCGCCGCCAATGTGGGTACCGACCTGGCCAATTCGAACACTTATGTGGCGTCGCCGGTGATCCGGAACACGGAGAATCTTGGCCTGGTGAAAGTGGATCAGCACGTGGGACCCAACGACACAGTTTCGGCCCATTGGTCGATCTTCGACCAGGATCAGTTCAACCCCTACGACCCGGTAAATGCATTTACTAACTTGCCAGGTTATGGTAGTTACACATTGAACGACGGCCAGAACGGCGGTATAAGTTGGACGCATATCTTTACTTCGGCCGCGATTAACGAATTCCGCCTCGGTTATAACCGCATGCAGGCCGGCGCATATCAGCAGAGCTACGGCCACAATATCAGCGCTGAGTTGGGTTTTCCGGACGTGCTGACGAATCCGGTGGACTTAGGATATCCGGAAGTAAATCTTCTCGGTTTTGACGGCATCGGCGAGCCCCTGAACTATCCCCAAGACCGTCACGATACCACCGTGAATCTTTCGGATAACTTGTCATGGATTAAAGGCCGCAATCAATTCAAGTTCGGCCTGGATCTTCGTGACATACAGATTGATAATTACCTCGACTTCGTGGCGCGCGGCGATTTCTTCTTTGAAGCCGGCGCGGAAGACGGGATGGTGGCCACCCCCATCGAAGCTTTGGCCCAGTTATCGGTAGGCATCCCGGACTACGCCGTCGCTGTCAGCGGCAATACCTTCAATACGATTCGCAGTTTCGGAATGAATTACTATATTCAGGACGATATTCATGTGGTGCCGCGATTGTTGCTGAATGTCGGCCTGCGCTATGAGTACAACGGCCCCGGCGTGGAGGATCACAACCGCTTAAGCGTTCCCGTCTTGGGCGCGGCCTCGGCGAATTGCACACGTTCCCGACTGCCAATTTATCGTGGCCGGAACGGACGGAGTGCCGCGCGCGACTTACAAACCCACACTTACGGATTTCGCTCCCCGTATCGGCGTGGCTTGGCGGCCGATGAAGACCGAGCGCTGGGTGGTGCGGGCAGCTTACGGGATTTTCTATGACGTGGGAATCTTTAACATCAACGTCTTCCCACGTTTTAACCCGCCGTTCTACGATCTGGCTTATTATGCCAACAGCGGAACGAATACGATCCAGAATATACTGGACCAGCCCTCTAATGCGATCGTGGAACCTAACATGATTGCGCCTAACTTCCGCGACGCTTACATGCAGCAATGGAACGTCGACTTACAATATGAAATCAAGCCTTATTGGATGGTCGACTTAGCCTATGTCGGATCGAAGGGCACCCACTTAGCCGACGTGATCAATCCAAACCAGGCGAATCCCATCACCGGCGTGACTCCTTATCCGCAATTCTCATCGATTCTGTATGTAGAGTCGGACGCCGACAGTACTTACAACGCGCTACAATTCCGTTCCGAGCGGCGCGTAGCGGAAGGCCTTACTTTCCTGGTGGCATACACGTTTTCGAAATCGATCGACGACATGTCGAGTGTATTAGGAGGCAGTGTAGGTTCGGGCTTGCCGCAGAACTCCTTCGATCTTGCGGGAGATCGCGGTCTTTCCGATTTCAACGCCAAAAACCGGCTGGTGGTCAGCTCGGTCTATGATTTGCCACTCGGACGGAAGTGGATCACAGAGCCGGGCTGGCGTAAGCGGTTGCTGGGCAATTGGCAGGCGGCGGGCATCCTCACTGCGCAATCGGGATCTCCGTTCACGGTGAATCTGGCCGCATCGCAATCGGGCTCGGCCATCGCTGCGTTCGGCAATCCCTCCCGGCCCGATGTGATCTCAAATCCTTACCAGCCCGGCCCGGTGATGGCGAATCCCAATCCGGCTTGCCATGCAACGATCTCGCAGGGCGGACTGGCCGCCGATGTGGTCGATCAACCCGGCAGTTGGTTCAACACCTGCGCCTTTGTGCAGCCGCCCGGCACCGAGTTCGGCGACGAAGGCCGCAACGCCATGATCGGTCCGGGCTTCAATAACCTGGATTTCTCGATGTACAAGAACATTCTCTTGCACAAAGAGACGAACCGGCTGCAGCTTCGCGGCGAAGTTTTCAATCTGTTCAATCATCCGAATTTCGACCTGCCGAATCATGTGTTCGGCGATCCCACCTTCGGCGAGGTTCTTTCGGCCAATGAGTACGGCAATAAGCCGCCGCGGCAGATTCAGTTGGGCGTGAAATACATTTTCTAACGGCGCCCTTAGATTAGCAGGCTGATGAAAGAGGCCTTGATCATCGAAAGACGGCAGGCCAAACCGCCTGCCCCACCTTGGCCAATCAGTGGTTTTGCAGATTTCGTGGGCAGGCATTCAGCCTGCCGGACCCTTTGTCGCGCCGCATGGTATGCCGGGCCGCATGGCCCGCAGGACGTCCCACTAACACGCGCGTCACAAGGTGCATCCGCATAACCACGGGGTGACTTCACCGCACGCCGGCGTCAGGATGCGGAGCGGCTGGCGCCAACGGCTGACCAAACGGGTTGCAGATACGTCCGCATGCGCGCGTTGGCGCGGAACACGCGCGTCTTGGTGTTGCAGAGCGTGAGGCCGAGAGCCGCGGCTACTTCTCTCAGGCTCAGGCCCGTACCTGCGTAAAGATTGAATGCCTCGCGTAAAGGCTCCGGCAGGCGCGAGGCAGCGTCAGCCATGGCAGCGCCGATCTGGGTGCCCAACATCTGGCGCTCGGGCGTCAAGGCAGGCGAAGTCAGCATCTTGGCCTCGCCCGTGTCGTACAGCCCTTCCAAGTCGGTCCAGCTTTGGCGGCGCTCGGGCGCGCGCAATTGCATCAGGCATTGGTTGATCACAATTCGCGCGAGCCAAGTGCGGAAGACGGAGTCGCTCCGAAAGCCGGCAATATGCCGGAAAGCCGAGAGCAGCGCGGACTGAACCGCATCCTTGGCATCCTCTTCAGAGCGCAGGATTCCACGCGCCTGGCGCAAACAGTACGAATAGTGCCGCCCGAACAACTCTGAAATCGCAGCGCAGTCTCCCCGCTGACCTGCAGTAATGAGTTCACTTTCCAGCATCGCTTGCATGCCTGTGCTAGGGCAATTCCCGCGCCAAAGCTTATGACGTGAAAATGTTGAAGTTGTGACGCGGACAGGGCCTGTTGTATGCTGCCGGTGCGTCCTAAGTTTCGGCAAATGCCGGATAATCGACACCAAAAGACGCCGTGACCGACACGTGTTCAATGGCTTCCGTCGCACATGCCGGGCCTACCTGCATCACGGCTGGCTCTTTCCGACCTGCCTTCCTGAAACACCGGCGGCCTCAGACCTTGCCCGTCTTGCGCGGGTGCGCATTTGAATCGTGCACCGAACAGACCGGAAATCAAATCTAATTCAGACATTCGGTCAGTGCTCTCCGGCGAACGGAACGTAAATTGCCACCTTGACGCGGCGCGGTTGCAAGCCGGCAACGGCAGCCGGCTCACGCCGGGTGACCGGATTTGCCCGGCGCCAGAGGGGAGGGAGTTCATTTTGCGGTTCGAAACAGGCTCTTCGAAGTCATTGTGGGTGCTTGTGGCTATCGGGTGGTTCGGGAGTACGGGGTGTTCCCGCGGCCATGCGGGCGGCACTTCCGTGCAACCGGTCGAGGTGCGCGTGGCCACCGCGCAACAACGGGACGTTCCGATCTATAAAGAGTGGATCGGCACGCTGGACGGGCTGGTAAACGCGGATATCAAAGCGCAGGTGTCCGGCTACCTGATCCAGCAGGCTTACAAGGAAGGATCGTTCGTGAAGAAGGGCCAGCTTCTCTTCCAGATCGATCCGCGCCCTTTCCAGGCCACCCTCGACCAAGCCAAGGCGCAACTTTCGCAGGCGCAAGGGCAGTTGCAGGAGGCGCGCGCCCAGGAGACGCAGGCAGTGGCGGGCGTGGCGGTGGCGGAGGCCAACCAGCGGCGCACGCAACTGGATGTGGATCGCTACACGCCGCTGGTCCAGCAGCAGGCCATTACGCAGCAGGATTTTGACAACGCCACCCAGAACAATATGGCGGCCAAGGCCCAGGTCGAAGCCGCGCATGCGCAGGTGGAGACCGCCAAGGCGCAGATTGTGGCGGCCGGGGCGGCCGTCGAAGCAGCCGCGGCGGCCGTCGAAACGGCCCGGATCAACCTGGGATTCACGCATATTACCTCCCCTATCGAAGGCATTCCGGGCATCGCGTTGCTTCAAGTGGGCGCGCTGGTGAGCCCGGCTTCGGGCGCCATGACCACGGTTTCCACGCTGGATCCGATCAAGTGCTACTTCACGGTTAGCGAACAGGAGTACCTGGCGTACGTGCGCCGCTTCCCCACGGCCCGGGAACTGCAGGCCGCCCACGCGCAACTCGAACTGGAGCTGATCCTCGGGGACGGCTCCACCTATCCGTACAAAGGCAAGTTCGATTTCGCCGACCGGCAGGTGGATGTACGCACGGGTGCGATCCGGCTGGCCGGATTGTATCCGAATCCCGGAAATGTTCTGCGTCCCGGCCAGTACGGCAGAGTACGCACGGCCAGCCGGGTGCAGGAAGGAGCCGTGCTGGTGCCGCAGGAAGCCGTGATGGAACTACAGGGCACCCGCTTGATTGCCACCGTCGGCGCCGATAACAAAGTCTCTATCCACCCCGTCGAATTGGGGGACACGACCGGCCGGGATTGGATCGTGCTCTCGGGCGTCCAGGCCGGCCAACGCGTGGTCGTGGAGGGCACGCAAAAAATCCGGCAAGGCGCGGAGGTCGAGCCGAAACCGTGGGGAGGGGAGTAACCGGCGATGTCGAAATTCTTCATAAACCGCCCCATCGTAGCGATCGTGATCGCGATTATCACGGTCATTGTAGGAGCCGTGGTGGTCGTATCTCTGCCGGTCGCCCAGTTCCCCGCCATCGCGCCGCCGGAAGTGCAGGTTTCCGCGATTTATGTGGGCGCCGATGCCGAAACCATCGAACAGTCGGTGGCCACCCCCATCGAGCAGCAGATGAGCGGCGTGGACAACATGAATTACATGTACTCGCTGAATGCCACCGCCAATGGCCAGATGCGCATGATCGTCGACTTCGACGTGGCCACGGATCCCAATACGGATTTAATTCTGGCGCAAAGCCGCGAAACGCAGGCCGCCTCGCAACTGCCCGTGGATGTGAATAACTACGGCGTCACCGTGCAAAAATCGGTTCTGGCGCCGTTGATGCTGGTGGCTTTGAATTCGCCGCATGGCACTTATTCGGACCGCTTCCTGGCCAATTACGCCTACATCAACATTGTGGACCCGCTGACGCGCGTAAGAGGCGTGGGCACGGTGCAGGTGTTCGGCGCGGGCCAGTATGCCATGCGCCTCTGGGTAAAGCCCGATCAATTGGCGAAGCTGCAGATCACCGTGCCCGAAATCGTGTCGGCCATTCAGACGCAGAACACGGTGAATCCCGCCGGGCAAGTCGCCAGCGAGCCCATTCCGAAAGGCCAGGCCTTCACTTACTCGGTGCGCGCGCAGGGACGGTTAACCTCGCCCGAAGAGTTCGAGCAGATCGTGGTTCGCGAAACGCCGGAAACCGGTATCGTGCGCGTCAAGGATGTGGCGCGTGTCGAATTGGGAACGCAGGATTACAGTGTGACCGGACATCTTGACGGAAAACCGAGCGCCGTGCTCGCCATTTATCAGTTACCGGGTTCCAACGCCGTGGCCACCGCCGCGGGCGTCCGCGCGCTATTCGCCCAAGCCAAAAAGCGCTTTCCCGCCGATATCGACTACAGCGTGCCGGTCGATACCACGCGCGCGGTGAACGAAGGCATCAAAGAGATTGTCGAAACACTGCTGATCGCCATCGGCCTGGTGGTCGCGGTGGTCTTTCTCTTTTTGCAAGGCTGGCGATCCACGCTGATTCCACTGCTGGCCGTGCCTGTATCCCTGGTGGGAACATTTATCTTCTTTCCCGTTTTTGGATTCAGCCTGAACACGCTGTCCTTGTTCGGCCTGGTATTGGCGATCGGCTTGGTGGTGGACGATGCCATCGTGGTGGTGGAAGCCGTGGAACGCCACATCGAGGATGGTTTGTCTCCCAAGGAAGCCGCCTTGAAAGCCATGGAAGAAATCTCCGGCCCGGTGGTCGGAATCGCCCTGGTGCTTTCAGCGGTGTTCGTGCCAACGGCGTTCATACCGGGCATCACCGGACGGCTGTACCAGCAATTCGCCGTCACCATCGCGGTGTCCGTCATCCTTTCTGCCTTTAACGCGCTTTCTCTCAGCCCCGCGCTGGCCGCCCTGCTGTTGAAGCCCAAGAGGGAAAGCCATGGACCGCTGGCGAAATTCTTCGCCTGGTTTAACCGCGTTTTCGCCAGCGCCACCAACAACTATGTGCGCCTCGCCGGCGCCTTGCTGCACAAAGGCGCGCTCGCGCTGCTTTTGTTGGCGGGCTTCGCCACGGTGGGTCTCTGGGTCGGCGGGCGCTTGCCCGACAGCTTTGTTCCGGATGAAGACCAGGGTTATTTCTACCTGAACGTGCAGCTTCCCTTCGCCGCCTCGCAGCAGCGCACCGAAGCCGTGATGGCCAAGATACAGAAGATCGTCGACGCTACACCCGGTGTCGAGCACTTCACCAGTATCACCGGCTTCAGCCTCCTCAGCCTGGTGCGCACCACTTATAACGGCTTCGGTTTTATCAGCATGAAGGACTGGGGCGACCGCAAGACCAACCGGGAGCAGTTTCAGGCCATCAAAGCGCATCTGAACGCGGAGCTCAGCAAGCTTCCGGAAGCGGTAGCCTTCGGCTTCTCGCCGCCCGCGATTCCAGGTGTCGGCACATCGGGCGGCGTCACCTTCATCGTCGAGGACCGCACCGGCGCCGACGTAAGGTTTCTGTCCGATAACCTGAATAAGTTTATGGCCGCGGCGCGCAAACGCCCGGAGATCGGCAGCGTGAATACCACCTTCCTGCCCAGCGTACCGCAGGAGTTCGTCACCGTGGACCGCGATAAGGTGATCAAGCAACAGGTTGCCATCAACGATGTCTACCGCACCATCCAAGCCTTCATGGGCGGACTGTTCATCAATTACTTCAACCGGTTTGGCAGGCAGTGGCAGGTCTATATCGAAGCGGAAGGGGAGTACCGGACCAAGGCCGAAAACGTGGGCCAGTTCTACGTCCGGAACGCGACCGGCGAGATGGTCCCGCTATCCGCGCTAACCCGGTTCGATGCGCGCTACGGACCCGAGTTTACCATGCGCTTCAACGAATACCGCTCCGCGCAGGTGAACGTAGGCGCCGCCCCCGGCTATAGCACTAACCAGGCGATGAAAGCGCTCGAAGACACCTTTGCCCAAACCATGCCGGCGGGCATGAGCTACGATTATTCCGGCATGTCGTTCCAGGAAAAGAAAGCCCAGGAAGGCGTGTCGTCCGGCGTGATCTTCGGCTTCTCCCTGCTGTTTGTGTTCCTGATTCTGGCGGCACTCTACGAAAGCTGGTCGCTGCCGTTCAGCGTTCTGCTGAGCACGCCGGTGGCGGTATTCGGCGCCTTCTCCGTGCTATGGCTGCGCCGCATGGTGGTGTCCTGGATTGCGCCGCCTTACATGGTGCAAATCGAAAACGACGTGTATTCGCAAATCGGCCTGGTCATGCTGATCGGCCTGGCGGCCAAGAACGCCATTCTGATTGTGGAGTTCGCCAAGGACGAATACGAAAAAGGCAGGCCCTTGGCGGAAGCCGCTATGGAAGGCGCGCGCTTGCGCTTGCGGCCGATTCTGATGACCTCGTTCGCCTTCATCCTGGGATGCGTGCCCTTATGGATTGCCAGCGGAGCCGGCGCCGTTTCCCGCCAGATCATGGGAACCACCGTCATCGGCGGTATGCTGGCGGCCAGCGGCATCGGCATCTTCCTGGTACCGGCGTGCTTCTACCTCGTCGAGAACCTCTCCGGCGCGGCGGCTTCGCGCAGGCCGCCCATCGCTCCGCCACAACCATTGCCCGGGGAAGGGGACTGACCATGCGCCGCCGCGCTTGCCTCGCATTTTTCGCCGTTCTTCTGGCCGGATGCACGGTGGGGCCGAACTACAAACGGCCCCCCGTCGCCGTACCCGCCAGTTTCCGTGCGCCGCAGCCGCTGCCGCCGGCGCAAGCCGCTTCGCTAGCCGATTTGAAATGGTTCGAACTGTTCAAAGACGACAAACTGCAGGACCTGATCCGCAAGGCGCTGGTGGCGAATTACGATTTGCGCGACGCCGTCGCGCGCGTGGACGCCGCCCGCGCCAATCTCGGCATCACTCGCTCGTATCAGTTTCCGAACTTCGCGGCCGGCGGCGCTGTCTACATCAATCGGCTCTCTCGCAATGGCGAGACCCCGCTGCCGCCCGAGCTATTGTCGAACCAGAATCGCAACTTCGGCACCGGCGTGCTGCAGTTACTCTCATTTGAAATCGATATCTGGGGGCGTCTGCGGCGGGCCACCGAAGCGGCCCGCGCCAATCTGTTGAGCGCCGACGAGAATCGCAAGGCTGTAATCACTACTCTGGTTTCCGATGTGGCGACTGAATATTTCACGCTGCGCGAACTCGATTACACGCTCGGAATCTCACAGGACACCTTGCAGACGCGCCAGGAATCGCTCGATCTGACCAAACAGCGCCAGACCGGCGGCGTGGCCACCCGCCTCGATCTGCGCCAGGCCGAAGAGCTGGTCTACACCGCGGCGGAAACCATTCCGGCCATTCAGAACCAGATCGGACAGACCGAAAACCAGATCAATCTGCTGCTCGGCCAGAATCCCGGCGGAGTTACGCGCGGCCGCAGCCTGACCGAACAGGATCTGCCGCCGGACGTGCCGGCAGGATTGCCATCAGCGCTGCTCGAGCGGCGTCCCGATATTCGCGCGGCCGAGCAGGATCTGATCGCAGCCAACGCGGAGATCGGCGTGGCCAAGGCTGCCTACTTTCCCGACATCAGTCTCAGCGGCTTCCTGGGCGGACAGAGCACGCAGTTGTCGAGTCTGTTCAGCGGGCCGGAAAGCGCCTGGAGCCTGGTGCCGCAAGTGACCCAGCCGATCTTCACCGCGGGCCGCCTGAAATCGAATGTGCGGCTGGCAAAAGCGCAGAGAGAGCATGCGCTAGTCGAATATGAGCAGACCATTCAGACCGCGTTCAGCGAAGTATCGAACGCGCTGATCGCGCACCAGCGCGTGCGCGAGAGCCGCGAAAAGCAGGTGGCGCTGGTGGCGGCGCTGGAAGACCGGAAACGCCTCGCCTACCTCCGATATCGCGGCGGCGTGGACACGCAATTGAATGCGCTCGACGCTGACCGCGACTTGTTCCAGGGCCAGTTGGACTTGGCCGAGATTCGCCTGCAGGAATTGCTTAGTGTCGTTCAACTTTATAAGGCGCTGGGCGGCGGCTGGCAATAATCCTACCGGGAGGACAGGTCTCGGAAATCCTGGAGCACCGAGCGAAAGAAGCAGATGGGCGATTCGTTCCGGCGCGCAATTGTGCGCAAGGCCGCAATAGAGACGAGGCGCTCGAGCAACGCGCGGACAGGTTCCGTTGCGAAGTCTTGAGATGACGCGAATGACTTCAGGGCATGGTCGAACTGTAAGCAATGCTGCGGTGTCTTTTTAGGCGGCGATACCGAACAGGCTGGCAACGAAGTGAGCTTGGCCGAGAGCGTCGCTCTTAGCCAGCCATCTCACTCGTCCTTTGTTGATCATGTGCATCGTTTCGATTCCTTGCAGCGTTCGCCAGGCGCTCTGAAAGGAGTGGTATCCTTTGGCGAGCCGGAGACGCTTCTTCACCGTGCGGTGGTCCTGCTCCACGATGTTGTTCAAGTACTTGCATTGCCGAAGGCGCACTCGGCGCGGCAGGAGTCGTTCGGCCTTGAGTGCCTCCACGGCGACTGGGTAGGCCGGGTTCTTGTCCACGTTCACCACTCTGGGCACGGGATTCCCCGCCGATTGCAAAGCCTTCCGAAAGAACCGCTTGGCGCCTGCGGCATCCCGTTTTGCGGTCAGCAAAAAGTCGATGGTCTGGCCAGTGGAATCCACCGCCCGATAAAGATACCGGTCTTGGCCTTTCACCTTTATATAGGTTTCGTCCACGCGATAGCTTTTGTTGGTGGTTTTCAGATGCTGGCGGCAACGCTTGTCCAACTCCGGGGCATAGGCCTGGACCCAGCCCCAAATGCAACTGGCATCAATCGATAATCCGCGCTCGGACAAAATCTCGGCCACGTGAAGGTATGCCAGCGGATACCGGAGATACCAGCGCACCGCCAACAGGATCACCTGCCCAGGATATTGGCGTCCCTTAAATGGATTTGTCGGGGTGGTCGGCATCGATTTCTACCTTACCAGAGCCAACGACGATCTTCGCAACGGAACCCAGTCCTGCGCCTAAGCCACTCGGCCGCGGTCAACATATAACCTGGTGGCGGGACCCCGAATCGAACGGAGATGATCTAGGTTCAGTTAGACGCCGTGACCACTTAGGCTATTCCGCCAGTAAGTTGGTGTCACCAACTTAGATAACTTGGTTGCGGAGGTGCGACTCGAACGCACGTGTTTGGCTTATGGAGCCGGCACAAAGTTGTCATAGAGCTGGCCGGGGACCCCGGATTCGAACCGGGACTCTCTTGCTTCCAGGGCAAGTGGGTTAAACCGTTTCCCAAGTTCCGGAAAAACTTGGTGGCCACCCCCTTTAAAATCCGAATGTTATCCTAGATTCGGGTTAAGTAGCCTCTCACGCGGCATCCGTGACGCCGGTTTGCGGTTTGTCGCCGAAATGGATAACTGGTCTCACCCAGTTGTATTTCTTTGTCCCTTACAATGATTGCCGTAAGTGATTCATTAGTCAGTGAGTAGGTGATGGGTTAGACGCGAGCTTTGTGCGCCGTCGAAGCTTGCGTCCGGCCTGAGCTTCCGCGACGGTTCATCTCCGAGGCCGCCGCCTGGTGACGCGAGCGGATGCACGCTGTCGCGGCGCTACTCTCTTGCCGGAATAAATCTAACATTATCAACCACCTACCGGCCACCCAGGAGCAACCTCCGTTCAACAGCCCAACTCGCCATACAACCAAAGAAATCAACAGTTTGATGGCCATCCATGGTCCTGGTTAACCGAGCTTAACTATACTGAAAACACCGAGCTCGTGGCCCGTCGTGCGCGCGCGCGTCGATCTAAACCGGGTGGTTGCGGGGCAATGTGCTGGCAACCCCATGAGGAGTTCAAGAACGGAATGCACAAGCCTATTAAATACGTGGAAAAAGCCCTCACCTACGCCGCTCAAGCCGCGTGGACCGTTTTCGATAAAGCGAATCAGATCAAGCAGAACCCGTCGTTTACTCCGAATTGGTCAGATAAGCCTCTGCTCAAGTCGTATCAGAAGACCAAGCCGCCGCTGGGATGGCCGCGCGAGACCGATTCGCTGTGCCCGCGTTGCGTTCCCGAGGCCCGCCAGGAGATCCTCAGCGGCAAGACGCCGGTTTCCGTGCTGCTCAACGAAAAAGTCGGCGAGATTAAAGCTAAAATCATCGAGCGCGACGGCCAGATCCTGATGGTGAAGGATTGCCCGATTCACGGCCACTTTGAAGACGTGATGTCGATTGACACGGCGTTCTTCAAGCACCTGGAAGACTGCTTCCCCGGCCGCGATATCCGCGCCCACAACGATTCCCATTTGCACCATCACGGCTCGAGCACCATCACCCATGGGCGCGGCTCGGTGCTGACCATTGACCTCACCAACCGCTGCAACATGATGTGCGATCCATGTTTTATGGACGCCAACCAGGTGGGCTTCGTACATGAGCTGACTTGGGAAGACATCCAGACGCTGCTGGATAACGCAATTTCGATCAAGCCGAAACGGCAGATGTCCGTGCAGTTTTCAGGCGGCGAGCCGACCATTTCTCCCTATTTTCTGGACGCGGTCGAATACTCGCGCAAGGTGGGTTACACCAGCGTGCAGGCGGCCACCAACGGCATCGAATTCGCCAAGAGTCCGGAATTCTGCCGTAAGGCGGCCGACGCCGGCCTGCGTTACGCATACTTGCAATTCGATGGTGTGGGCAACGCCGCCAATTCGCACCGCAAGGTGGGCAACCTGTTCGATGTGAAGCTGCGCGCGATCGAGAACCTGTATACGAACGGCGTCGATATCGTGCCGGTCATCACGCTGATTAACGGCATCAACAACGAGCAGGTGGGCCGCGTGATCCAATTCGCGCTGGATAATCCCAAACGCATTCCATTTCTCTCGTTCCAGCCGGTTTCGTTCACCGGCCGCGACGAAGCCGTTACCGACGAACGCCGCATGGCGCAGCGCTACACGCTCGCGCATCTGGCGCACGATGTCAAGAATCAAACGGGCTTGGGCGAACCGGCTCGCGACTGGTTCCCGCTGTCCTTCATCAGCACGTTCTCGGATTGGTCCGACCTGGTGCATGGCCCGAATTACAATTGGGGCCAGTTGAGCTGCGGCTGTCATCCGAACTGCGGCGTGGGCATGGCCGTGATGGTAGATAAGAACACGGGCGAATCCGCGCCGGTGACTTCCTTCTGGAACGCCGATCAACTGGCGAAGGATGTAGCGCGCGTGAACGACGCGGCGCGCGGCAAGTGGCTTTCGATTATCGGCATGGCGCTGGCCACCGCGCGCAACTACGATCCTTTCAAGTCGCCCACGCATTTCAAGCTATCCGATCTGATGAAGAAGCTGGATAAAACGTTCGGCGCCACCGGGAAGAGCTACGGCAAAGTGGGCAGCGACCGCACCATGGCGGATATCGAAAAGCGCCGCCAGGACCGCTGGAATTTCCTGCTGATCGCCGGCATGTGGTTCCAGGATCTGTTCAACTACGATTTCCGCCGCACCGAGCAATGCATCATTCCTTACGCCACGCAGGAGGGCGAGATTTCGTTCTGTGCGTACAACACCGGCATCGGCTGGCGCAACATCATCGAGAAGATGCACATGACCGCCACGCTCACCAAGTGGTACGAAGAGCATGGCCGGCATGAGATTTTCGCGGGCGGCAAGAAAGTGGCCCTCCCGACCGTGGATCACTCCATGGTGCTGCGCGAGGAGATCGTGACCACCGAAGAGCAGCACGATCTGGACAAGCTGGGCATCGCCAAGAACGCGCGTGAAGAGAAGCTGCGCGCACGGGCGGCGAAGATCAAGCACGATGAAGAAAACGCCCGCATGGCCAAGCTGTACCGGCAGCACGTATTGAAGGAGCAGCCCACGCCGGAGCTGGTGACGCTCGATGCGATCAAGCCCGCCGGCCAGCCCGCGCCCGTGGAGCAGGTGGAGGAGCGGGAGGAAGTCGGCTCGTTCGGGGATTAAAACCAACTAACGCACAGCTATAGTCACCGGGTTGGACTCCACGCCAGCCACGGAGATGACCACCGGAACGGCATCGTTTGATCCCACCCCGGCCGGGACTGCTGCATTCACCTGGTACAGGCCGACATATCCTGGCGCGAGACCGTGGAACTGCACATCCGCCGCCACTCCGCCTATGGTCACGACGGGAACGGTTGTCGTGTAAGAGAGCGGGACAAACGGCGCGGACGAGCCGGTCGGCGGTTGATTCCTTACGGGACCCAGGCCGGTGCAAAAGATCTGGAGCACGGTGCTGCCTGGAGTCGCGGGGTTAAGAGGCGTCCACCAGGCGATAGGATTGGTACAGGATGGCGCCTTGTCCTGTGCCTTGCGAGTTGGCCGAGAAGATGGCCGGGGCGAACTTGGCCAATGCTACCGATTGTGCGGCGCTGGTTTGGTTATAGAGCGAAGCCGTGAGGGTTGCCGGAGCTGCGGCCTCCAGTTCCCAGGGAATCTGGAAATTCACCTGTCCACTGGACGCGAAAATGAGTGGCGTCGGCAAGTTTCGGTTGAACTCAAAGGACAGATCCAGGATATTGTCCGGCAGGGGCAATCCTACGGCGCTGACGGCGGCCGGCAAGAAAAAATCACCGAAGGCCGCCGCTATACTACCAGGCGCGACTGGCGCTTGGTAGTCAGCGGCGTTGACGACTCCCGCAATAGCGGGCTGGGGAACCGCAAGGGCGTAGGAAAACACGGTGCCCACGTTGGTGGACCCACCCAACTGGGTGGTCCCATAGATGACGCCGCTTGGGCTGATCAACAGGCCCCCGTTAACGTTGCCGCCGTCGCTTCCACCGGTAAAAGTGTGCAGCGTGTTTTGCGGCCAAAGACCGGCGCCCGTAGCAGGCGGCGTCAACGAAAACAATGTTCCGCAGATGCAGGCCCCGTCGCCGGTGACTCCATACAACGTTCCGCCGGAAAATGTGAGCGCGTTTGCGGGCGCCGGATCATCTGTGAGCGGCAAGTCACAAACTGTCGTCTCTGTCCATGGGTCTCCGGCTGTAGCGGGCGTGGCGATCCTCGTCGGCCGATCCGGCGGAAGCGCTTGCGGCCAGTCAGCGGGGCGCCACGGATCGATCGAGCGCGGATGGAACGCCTGTCTATTGGACCGTGAAGCTCTGCGTGGTGGTGAAAGAGCCGTTAGGGGTCGTGATGGTGACTGGCCCGCTGCTGGCGCCAGCCGGGACCGTCGCCCAGGCGGATTGCCCCGACGTCACATGGACGTTCGTGGCCGCCACTCCGTTGAAAGTGACTGACGTCGCGCCCAGCACGTACTTCCCCCATAACATCACTTCCTGGCCCACGACACCCGCCGCCGGGTACAGCCCAGTAACGGCAGGCTCGGGTCGGGGCAGCCCGAGGTCCAAGCTGAAGACGACTCCGATGCCCGGATAAGGGCCTCCGTTGCCCGTGACGCCGTAGAGCTTGCCATCCGTCCCCTGGATCAGTTGGCAGTAGCAAAGGCCCTGTGTGCCGTGCGCGGCCATGTGGTAAGCCTCTGTCAGAGCGTGGGTCGTCACGTCGTAGCGGAAGATCACGTTCGAGTTCGTACTGCCGTAGATGTTGCCGTCCGACGCCTGCATCAGGGTTTGGGGAAGGGCCATGCTTTTAGGGAAATCAGCAAGGGTCTGCAGTTGCCCGGTGAGAGTGGCTCGATAGAGCTCTCCGGAGTTGGCAGGGCCGCCGGCGCCGAACAACCCATAAAGGTTCCCGTCGGATGCCGCTATGATCGGAATAAACCCGTTTGCCGGAAACTTCGGGAAACTCACGAGCTGTGAGTACTCACCCTTTGGCGTAAGGCGGAAGATGAAGCCAGGGCTTGTTTCACTGGCGGTTTCGTTGCCGATCCCATAAAAGTTGTTGTCCGACGCCAAGGCCAGGTTAATACTGTGGGGTACACCGTCGCTTCCGGCGAACTGGTGGAGGATTGTAAACTGGCCCGCATAGGAAATCCGTGCGAAGTCGAAGATTGTCGACCCTTGGGGACCTGGGCCCCCGACGATATCGTAGATCCCGCCCGGCCCGGCAATGGTCTGCCAGCCGGACCCTAAGTTGCCGGGGAATGAGTACTCGACTGGTGCCTTGCCCGCCTCGGTGGCGGAAAAATAAAACCATTGTTTGGTGTTGCCGTTCCAGCCTGGGCCATAGAGCTTGCCGTTGGTAGCCTGAGCTAGCGCGACTGACTCGAAGTTCGGGGGAAGCGAGTATAGCGGCTGATAGGTTCCGTTGCTGGTTACCGAGAACACCGAGGCGCCGAACGTGTTCTGTACCAGCCCGCCCAACACATAGAACAAACCGGGCGCGACCTCGAATATGACCGTCGGTTGCCCCCCGGGGCTATCCAGATTTGGCGGGGACCAGAGCAGCTTATAGACCGGCCCTTGGGCGGCCGTGAGCCGGGCACCGACAAGCGACAAGGCGAGTATAGTGGGCAATAGAATTCGCGGCATTTTTTGGATGTCCCCCGAACTCTTACGACCCGCAAGTACCGAACACCAGGATGCCGCTGGCAACGGCTCCGGAGGGAACGGCGCCACAATACTGATATTGATTGCCGTCGGTTACGGCGCACACGGATGGGACGTAGGCGGCGCCGTTTGCCAGCGTGGGCTCGGTGAACGAGGTTGTGAACCATCCTGTGGCGGGTGGACTGGAGCAGTTGTGCCCCGTGCCGCTGTCCCAGATGTGGGTAAGGGTTCCGTCCGTAGCGATCGTGTAGGCGTACAGCCAGCCCCAGACGTAGCTGGGCGTGGGGGTTGCGGTATTTTGTCGCGGTATGAGGCCCCACAGGGTTCCAGCTCCTGCGCTGTCAACCGCCAGAGCCATCGCCCCGCCCTCCGAATTCGGCTGCGATCTCGGAAACAGCGGTGCCGTTCCCGTGCAGTTGCCGGCCGTTAGGCACGGATCGAAGGCAGGCGTCGTGCCGAAGGAGTAGCTGGTGCTCGAGTAGCTCCCTTGGAAAACTTCCACCGACTCATTTATCGGCCAAACGAAAAGCAGGTCGTTGGCAGGCCAGAAAGCGAGCTCGTGGACCTCGTCGCAACTGGTGGTAGTGTAGGTCCAGTCCGGCGAGTCGGTGTTGATGGGGCAGGCTCCCTGGTTTGTCCCGCGGGGATAACGGCTAATCTGGAAGGGGGGCTTGGTGGTGACGGTCCCTCCGGTCAGCCCGGAGTCGCCGCTTTGGAACAAGCCTAGGCTGTTCGCCTCCGCGGGCATCACATAGAGATAACCACTCTTGTCGGCGTCCATGGCGAAGGTTGTCGTATGGGGAATGATGACTACCCCAGACGAGCCGAAGTCGAGATCCATGCGGCTCAGTTCCTCTGTCTGGTAAAGCGCTGGGTTGGAGTCGCCGGGGCTCTTATTGGTGGTGTAGCGCTGCACGTACGGAGCGAAGAAGTCCACTGGTGTCATCGGGTTTGAGGCGGTGGCCGAAGGGAACTTCATGGCGGACTCGCCCCAATAGTTCACTCCGTTCGTGCCGCTGGCGGCGGTACAAGATGTGGCCGTTGTGGCGCACGCAAACGCCCCATTGCCGGAGGCGACATAGACGGTCGCGGCGGCAGTGGATGCCGGACCCTTCGACGACATCCAAATGCCAGCGCCGTTAAACCAATTATCGCCGCCGTCGCACACTCCCGAGTCGCTAGTGACGCAGTTTGGCCCGGTGGGGGGATCGCCGCCATAACTAAAGCTGGTATTGACCGACGGGAACAGGCCGCTGGTAGCGCAGGCGGTCGGATTCGTCGCGCAGGTCGCGTAGAAGGGGGAAGAGTTGAGTGCCGAGAGGGTCACGTGCGGTGCGCTGGTGTGGTAGCTAATGCTATAGCCGAATAACACGCCCGTGTACGCGCAGTTAGATCCGCAGGATGTGGCAGCCTGGAGTTCACCGCCCCCCGTGCCGAATGCGATATACAGGTCCGATGTGGTGCTCGTCGGATGACTTAGCAGAAGGGAGGGCCGCGCCAACTCGAAGGGGCCGTTAAAGCTGGTATCGTTTATCCGCATGGACGCCCACACCACACCGTTCTGAACACTGATTGCGTCGAGGTACCATTCGATCGCGGCGGATCCCCACGAAGTGGTGCATGCGGAGACGACGAAGACGACGGGATCTGCCGGCACGACATCAATGACAGGTGTAGCGACGATACCGTAATAGTCCAAATTTGCACCCCCGGGGCTATGGCCATGGTCGTTCTCGAACGGCGCTCCGTCGACGCCGCCGCAATCGTTGTAGGCCAGGTTTTGATACCACAGCTGTGCGCCGCTGCTCGTATCGTACGCGTAGACGTAGTCGTTGAGCGACCCGACCACGAGGACGCTTTTCGGGCCGCCGGAGGTCGTGACGTTGGTCGCGTAGAGCGGCTGGGCGACTACCGGCTCGTAGTCAAATGTACCCGGCGGCGTCGACGTGAACGCATAGAAGGCTGCGAGGCCGAAGGAGGCCGCGGTGGTGCTGTCGAAGTTGGCGAGCGTCGTCTCATTCGGGTTCGAGCTGGTTCGGGAGCGGCTGTACTGGCCGGTCAACACGCACGGATCTCCAGTCGGACAAATACCGCTGCCGGATGGCGGCGGCGCTCCGGGGGTGGATGGCTCTGTCGGTATGGATCCGGGGGTCACAGCAACGCCTCCATATGGCGAGTCAGGAACGAGGGTGGGGGTTTGGCAGACAGCGCCGTGGACGTTGAGCATCAAGGCGCAAAGTAGCGCCGGGGGGGG
>Ga0335074_10003710_pt1 | contig 20946 bp, 18 predicted proteins | sample Lox_Sample_23_FD_206715 | JGI IMG/M metagenome (GOLD analysis project Ga0335074, IMG submission 206715) | Soil microbial communities from Loxahatchee National Wildlife Refuge, Florida, United States - Lox_Sample_2.3 | ecosystem: Environmental > Terrestrial > Soil > Wetlands | place: USA... | reverse complement strand
CAATCAATTGGAAGGGACCTTCCGCCTGAGACGATAGTTTCGTGCCAATGGCCGGGACATGAAATTCACATCACAATTCATCAATTTATGTGGAATTTGAAGTTTTTATGAATCATCGTATCCGTCTGTTGCTGCTGATGGCATATCATCTCGGTGTTCGGTAGCTATTCACCATTCCCGGTTGCTGAACGGAGGATACCATGTACACGCGGCACCCTCGCCGATGGTCGAAATTTGCCCTGCTCGGCGCAGTTGCGCTGGGCCTCGCGACAGCCGGCGGAGCCTCCGCCGCCGAGACCGGACGCTTGCTCGAGACCGGCTCCAGCTTGCTCTATCCGTTGTTCAATATCTGGGTGCCGGTCTACTCCAAGTCCCACGCTGGTGTGCAAATCACAACGCAGAGCACCGGCAGCGGCACGGGGATCTCCGAATCGGTTTCCGGCCTGGCACAGATCGGCGCCTCCGACGCCTATCTCAGCAACGCGCTGGAAAAGCAGCACCCCGAGATGCTGAACATTCCGCTCGCGATCTCCAGCCAGATGGTGAACTACAACCTCCCCGGTCTGAACGGCGAGCACCTCAGGTTCAGTGGCCCGGTGCTGGCCGGCATCTACCAGGGCAAGATCACCAAGTGGAGCGACCCGGAAATCGCGAAGCTGAACCCGGGCGTCAAGCTGCCGGATAATACCATCGTCCCCGTGCACCGCACCGATGGTAGCGGCGATACCTTCATCTTCACGCAATACCTGTCCGATACGGCACCCGACTGGGCAAAAAGCATTGCCTACGGCACGACGATAAGCTGGCCGTCCGTCAACGGCGCGCTGGGTGCCGAAGGCAACCAGGGCATGGTCAACACAGTGAACCAGACGCCGTATTCCATCGCCTATATCGGCATCAGCTTCAAAGGCGCGACCGACCAGGACAAGCTGGGCGAGGCGATGCTGGAGAACCGCGCCGGCAAGTTTGTGCTGCCGACGGATGCCACGGTGCAGGCCGCGGCCAATGCCATGGTTGCCAAGACACCAAAGGACGAGCGCGTCAGCCTGATCTTCGCGTCAGGCGCCAATTCCTATCCCATCATCAACTACGAATATGCCATCATCAAGTCGAACGCGGGTGACGCGCATACAGCGCAGGACCTGAAGACCTTCCTGAGATGGGCGCTCAACAGCGGCGGCGGCAATGCGGCCTCATTCATGCAGCAGGTCAGCTTCGTGCCGCTGCCCGCCAGCGTGCGCAAGCTCAGCGACGCGCAGGTCGCGAAGATCGGCGGGTGAGTTGAGTTCAGGCAGGTATTCCCACCGGCTCCTGGCGGAACGGTCCCTGGAGTGGTGGGTTATTCTGCTGCCATGAAGTTCCGTACGATTCTGGCCGTGCTGGCGGGCTTGGTTCCCGCCAGCATGATCGCGATCCTGGCATTCCTTGCCATCTATGCCTGGCCGGCGGTCGACTTCAACGGCATCAGCTTCCTCGGCGGAATGCAGTGGAACCTGGGCAGCCTTTACGCCGACCCGGTCAACGTTGGCGGCGTCGATATCCTGCCGGGTGCCGGCTACGGCATCTTGTTCCTCATCGTCGGCACGCTGCTTTCCACCCTGATTGCCTTGGTGCTCGCGGTGCCGATCGGCATCGGCGCTGCGATCTTCCTGGCCGAAGCGGTGCCGCCGCGCCCGAGGCTATGGCTCTCCTTCCTGGTCGAATTGCTGGCGGCGATTCCCAGCGTGGTCTTCGGCCTGTGGGGTTATGCCGTCGTGGTGCCCCTGATGGCGCATGACGTCTTCCCCGCCATGGCGCAGATGCTCGGCTGGATACCCGGATTTGGCGAACCCACCGGCAGCGGCTTCGGTTTGCTCACGTCCGGGATTGTGTTGTCGCTGATGATCGTGCCGCTGATCGCTGCCACACTGCGTGATGCGATCGACAGCCAGCCCGCCGCGGTACGCGAATCCGCCGCTGCCCTCGGCGCCACACGGTTTGAAACGGTGTGGCGCGTCATCCTGCCCGGCCTGCGCCCGATCCTGATTGGCGCCTGCGTGCTGGCCACGGGCCGTGCCCTCGGCGAAACAATGGCGGTACTGATGGTCTCCGGCAACGCGCTGAACACCCTGCCACAGACGATCTACGCGCCGGTCTCCACCATGGCGGCCTTCATCGCCTCTCAGCTCGACAGTGCGTTACAGGACCCGACCGGTCTGGCCGTGCGTTCCCTGGCCGAAATCGCGCTGGTGCTGTGCATCATCTCGATTGCGGTGAACGCGGCGGCACGGCTGATCCTGGCCGGCTTCGACCCCCGCGATCGGCGCGGCGCATGAGCATGTCGGCGCTTCCGGTAACGCACGGGACGGCGCTGCGGCGCGCCGCAGACCGCAGCCGCCAGCGTCGCCGCGAGTGGATCGATGCGGTGGGCTGGGCGCTGTGCGCGGGCTCGCTGATCGTGCTGGGCGGGGCCATCCTGTGGATTCTCGGCATGGTGCTGGTGCGCGGCATCGGTGCGCTGACCCCGGCCGTGTTCACACAGGTCACCCAGGGCACCGGCGGCGGCCTGCTGAACGCCATCGAGGGCACCGTCGCGATCGCGGCCGGCACGCTGATCCTCGCGGTGCCATTCGGCATGGCCGCCGGCATCTACGTCGCGGAATACCGCTGGACATATTGGGCGCGCACCATTCGTTTCCTGGCGGACGTGCTGGTCGGCGTGCCGTCCATCGTGCTCGGCTATTTCGGCTATATCACGATGGTGGAATGGCTGGGCTGGCATTTCTCGATTGCCGCCGCCAGCATCACGCTCGCGGTGCTGTGCCTGCCTTATATCTGCCGCACCACGGAAATGGCGCTCCGCGAAGTGCCGGCGGAATTGCGGGAGGCAGGTTATGCGCTGGGCGCTGGCGCGGCGCGCGTGACGTTCGGCCTGAGCATGCGATACGCGTTGCCCGCCGTGGTCACCGGCGTGTTGCTGGCGTTGGCGATCTCGGTCGGCGAGACCGCACCATTGCTCTACACCGCCGGCTGGTCGAACTATTTGTGGAACTTCCATCTGGTGCGGTCACCGATCGGCTACCTGACCTATGTGATCTGGGCCTTCATCAACGAACCGTTCGCGTCCGCGAACGCGCTGGCCTACGTGGCCGCCCTTCTCACCACCGCATTCGTGCTCGTAATCAGCCTGGCGTCTCGGCTGTTGCTGTTGCGGCGGAAGTAGAAAGCACACCATCTGGTGAACGGCCTTGCTGACGGCGGCGCTTTGAGCGGCCTCATCGCAAGGATGGGTCGCTTGATCCAGGTCAATGTGTCCGTTTGCGTCTTTCGGCAGAAGCCAGTGCACGTGGCAGGGACCGGAAATGTGGCGGACGAAAAATCATTTCTCTTGGCTCAAGCTGCCCGGTTTCGGCGGCTCGCAAGACAGGTTCTCGATGCGAACGCCGAGGAGGCGCTACGTTCGCTCGCGGCCGAATATGAGGAACGCGCCGCCGGCCTGGATGGCCAGGCGCTCGGAGGCGAAGCGCGCGCGCTGGAGTCATCCCAATAGCGGCCCAATAGCCGCCGCCTCTCACGGGGGCGGATGAGCAAGATGTTGCGCGGCCGCCGGCAGCCCGGCATGTGCCTTGGGTGACTTTCGCCCTGCATGTCTGATTATCACTGGGATGTCCGCTGCGGTTCCGGGTTTTGCCGCACCCACAGCCCGGCGTATGCTGCCTGGATGGATGGGTTCGACGATGGCGACGACGGCGACCGTGCTTTGCAGTCTCTCAGTGCTGCGATCCGTTCCGCTCTGGATCAAGACATCGATCCCTATGCGGTGATTGGCGTGCTGATCGAAGGCGCTGCCGTTGCCGTTGCCGATAGCCTTCCGCGCAAGGAACGCGCCGAAGCGGGCGTTGCCCTTGTGCGGTTGCTCCAGGAACGGCTGAAGGCGCATGGAGTGCGGCAGAGCAGGGGATAATTCTAATTGCAGCATTAAGTTCCAATTCAGAAATTAGAAAGAACTTTTCGAAAAGCCGTACGTTACGGCGGCCATGGAGCACGAGAGGAAGTCACAGGTCCTGGAGGTGCCTGCGCGGATACGGGCACGGGCCGCGCGGTATCGGGATTATGCCAGGATTCTGTCCGGCCATGATGACGCGCAACGTGGTGTGCTCGGGCTCGCCGACGAACTGGATGCGTTGGCGGATCGGGTTGAGCGCCGCGTTCCGGCCGCCATGGAAGATGGGTCGCCGGACTAGGGCGGATGGCCAGGTGCACTGGCGGGCAGCATCCGAGTCACGATTTCGTGTAGCACAGTTGTTCGTTCTCTCGTGGACCTGGAGAAGGGCGCGCGCGGTCGATCATCGTCATGACCTCGGCACCCCAGCCCGCTCCAGACCCTCCATGTAGAAACCTTTGTCCGCCGGCCTCAACGGCATTCGGGATGCAATGCGTGCCACGGTTACCTGAGGGTTGAATGTCCGAAGAATTTCGAGACAACGGCTGGCTTCATTCGTGTGCCCAAGATGGCCAAGGATCGCCAGTCGACTGTTTAGCGCGGAGACATGGTCGGGGTTACGTTCCAAGACGACCGCGGCCAGTGCATCTGCTTCCTCCAGATTCCGGTTGAAAAGCTGCGCCGTCGCGAAGGAATGCTCGGCCAGCCAAATGTGCGGATCGCGCGGTGATAGGGACCGCGCCATCATGGCATGGCGCACCGCTACTACATGCTCCCCATTATAAATTCTGGACCAACTGCTCATCGTCCAGGCGATCGGCAGGTTTGGATTCAGTTCGATCGCACTGGCAACCAGCTCCAACGCATGTGGCACGTCGTGGAAAAGATAGGCCCGAACATGACCCGCGATAGCGACCGCGCGCGCGTCGAACGGGTCAAGCTGTATGGCGCGGGCAGCGGCCGTGCCGGCAAGCTCCATGACGGCGCGCGGATTTTCGACCCAACCATAACCGGCGGCAATCAGGCTCCAGTACGCCAGCCAGGCGTGGGCTGCCGCATATTCCTGATCGAGGTCTATGGCGCGCAGCAGGTAATCCCGGGCCTGAACAAAAGTGTGGCGGTCGAGACGGAAGATACCCTGTATCGCGGTCAGCACGCATTGATGTGCCTCAGCGATTTCCGTCCTGATCGGCGCCATCGCCTCCGTGTTGTCATGAGACATGTCGGGATCGACGTGCCGCACCGTCTGGAAGGCGATTCGGTGCTGCAATGAGAACAGGTCGTCCAGCGTACCGTCGAAATGGCCGTGCCAGACGATGTCGAAATCGAGCACGACATCCAGCAGCGATACTTCGACTGCGATATCGTTTCCTTGAGTCCGAATGGTGCCATCAATCACATAATCAAGCTGGTGTGTGCGACAGATTGACCTGGCGTCCAGGGCAGGACCGATTCCATCCCAGAAGGTGGCCGTGGCGACCAGGCGCGGTACGCCGAACCGGGCGAGGGCTGCGGATATTTCCTCGGCCATCCCGAGGGCGATCCCTGGTCCCGCGGACAGCCCCTTGCTCCGGAATGGCAATACTGCCAACCGCCATCCCAAATGGTGTCGAGTAGGCTCTATCTGCGGCATCGTAACCGGCTAATTTCAATCCGCGAGGCCGACAGACCGCGAATATGCAACCTTGTCAGCAGCGACAGACACATGAGTTGGTCTGGGCTCGCTACGCCTGTCCCTCCGTGTCGCACCTGGCTGCTCGATCGTGCGATACGGTGAGTCACCAAGTGCCTCGGCCAGTGGATCAACTGTAGTCAGAGCTCCGGCGTGACGCTGCTCCGCCGGAAGCCTAGGGCACGGAGTTAGGACCTTGATCGGAGCATGCTCTGCCAAAGAACGTCGCAGCAGCAGGCGCGCCTGCAGGTCATCCACGGGCTTGCCCACCAGGTATCCTTGAATCAGCCGGCACCCCAGCCGCCGGAGCACGTTCAGTTCACGGTCAGTCTCCACGCCCTCTGCCACGACTCCGAGGGAGAGACGGTCGGCGAGCGACAAGATCGCCTCTACGATGGCCAGAGTGGCCTTGTCTTCATCGAGATCCCGCACGAAGGATTTGTCGATCTTGATGCCGTCGAATGGATATCGGCGCAGATAGTTAATGCCGGCATAGGCCGTGCCAAAATCGTCGAGCACGACGCGGATCCCTTGCGCATGAAGTTCACGCATGGTCTTGAGGACGAGCTCCGACTCATCCAGCAGAAGGCCTTCAGTGACTTCTAGCTTAAGGCGTTCAGCCGGTAGGCCCGTGCGGCTGAGTACGTCGGCGATCTGCCGCGGCAAGTCGGGTTGGCGAAACTGCAGCGGGGACAGGTTCACAGAGACCGTTGCGGGCTGCTCCCATGCGGCCGCATCGGCACAGGCGGTTTCCAGAACCCATCTTCCCAGCGGGACAATCAAGCCGCTTTTCTCAGCAATCGGTATGAATTTGTCAGGCTCTACGGCGCCCAGTACGGGATGATGCCATCGCAAAAGTGCCTCGAACCCGACTACCAACGACAAGTCTATGTCGAAGATCGGCTGGTACGCCAACGTCAGCGTACCGTGGCCGACCGCCTCCTTCAGGTATCTTTCGATCTGCGACGAAGCGCGTTCCTCTGCCTGGAGTACAGGATCGTAGATATGATACGTGTTGCGTCCGGCCTTTTTCGCGCGATAGAGCGCCTGGTCGGCGCTGCGCAGCAGCAGGTCAGGGCTTTCGCTGTGCTGCGGGTGCAGCGCTATGCCGATCGAAATCCCGATGGTAACGCTCTGTCCGGCCAACTCGAATGGCCGGGAGATTGCTGCGAGTATCTGTCCCGCGAGGGCAGCGGACTCGGTCGGCTGCTTGTCACCGAGCTGAATGATCGCAAATTCATCGCCACCGATTCTGGCCACGATATCGCTGTCCCCGGCCACTTCACGCAGCCGCTGTGCCACGCAGACAAGAAGATTGTCGCCGAAGCCGTGGCCGTAGGTGTCGTTGGCAAGCTTGAAACCATCCAGATCCAGACAAAGCACGGCGAAACCCTGCGCGGTCGAGCGCGACGAGGTCAGTACCGTTCGCAGGCGCTCGAGGAACATAAGCCGATTCGGAAGCCGGGTCAGGTCGTCGTGGTAGGCGGCGAAGCGCATGCGTTCCTCTGTCACTTTTTGCAGCAATACCGGACGCACGGCGTCGCCGAGTGAAATGATGTCGGCAGCCACAAGGTCAGGCTCCGACTTGTCGGTCGCGAATGCGAGCGAGATACCGAAGCGCTGTTGATGCACCCAGATCGGCACGGATACATGGCAAATAACCTTGAGCGCAGCGAGGTCGGCCGCGAGATGCGAAGGCTCGATCTGCGAGCAATGGGTGACGAACGACTTGTTGCGCCGGACCGCTTCCATCGCCAGCGTCCCGAGTGTGGCGATCTTGTCATCGAATTCGGGGTGGTTGCCCCGCGTCGCATCGTTGTAGCGGCTGATCTCGAACAAGGGCTTGTCAGGCCGGATGAGCTGATGGATTTGGCCGATCGAGGCGCCATGGAAGCGGCATAGCGCCTCAAGCACCCTGCTCAGCGCGTCTGCGCAGGTGTCGGCCTCCGAGACCAGATGCAGCATTCGTTCGATCCGAAGCGCGCGGTCGGCCACGTGAACAAGATGCAGGTGCCGCTGCTCACGTTGACGGTCAGACACGATGATGCCGGCGATGTGGCCCAGAGAGTCGATTTGTGCAGCGGTCGGATCGGCACGGGAAATATCGTCGATCAGGCAAATGAAGCCAAGAGGCTCACGTCCCGACGATACCAGCCTGTGGTAGATCAGCTTGCGTAACGTAGAGCCGGCAAACACCGGTGTGAGGCTAATGAGCCGTCGGTCCGCCGTTGCGTCCGGGATGATCGTCAGCCCTTGCGCAGGCTTTATGAGGCTCTCCAGATGAGGCAACGCGTCCGCTTGCGGGGGTGACAGCCCCACAACTGCCCTCCTGGCTCCAAGCTCCTTTCGCTCACCCACCACCTGGATCATCGCGAAAGATGTTTCGGTTACGTCGGCTGCCAGGCGCGCAAGGTGCTCCAGCAACAATCCGCGGTCGATGATCACTGCCCGATACTTTCTTCGGTTTGGAACCCCTTGCCGTTTCCCTGCGGTCATAGGCTGCATCTGGCCTGAGATGGCCGCATAGGTAATCCGGCTTCCGCAGCATGCAGGTTCAGCGCTTGCATGACGCCAGCTACCGTCGGGCCACGTTGCCCGGGTAATCGTTCCAATTCGATTGCAGCGGCGGGCCGAGTGGAAAAATCCGTAGGTGCCTGCGTGCCACCACTCGATCATTGAAATTGCACCAACGCGGGTCGGGCGTGCTCCCAAGCGCGACACCAGCCGCGCACGCATACGAAATGAACTAGGCAAGATAACGGCATAATAACGTATATTTGACGGTAGCCCGATGCGCTTATTAATCATTTACAGACATGAAAAACTTACATAATGGTTTCAGTCGGCGGCGCTCAAAGGGCGCCGTCCCAACTTTGGAAGGGTTTGACAATGAACAACAATGACATCGGGGCTGTCGCTGAGGCTAAGGCGGTCGAGCCAAAGGCGACGAAGGACATGGGCCGTGTGCGTATCGGCGCCGGGTGCATCCACTACGACGAGGTCACGAAGACCCGTCCGGAGACCAAGGACGCCGGCCGTTCCCGAATCGGCGCTGGGTGCATCTCCTTCTGAGCAGTAGCCTGATGGAGCAGGATTGCGGCCAAGCCGACCTGAGTGCAGGAAGGCTTGGCCGTTATGCCTCGACACGATGACTGAAACCCCAATCGTCGAATTCTTCCGCCTGATTCGCTCGACGCGTCCCGCCAAGCGGGCAGAGCGTGCTGCCGCCGGCTATCTCCCAAGCCGTGGCCTGCGGTATTGCGACGCCCTCACTTCCGCCACAGGGTTCGGCTACTGGGTGTTCCCACCCTTGGACATCCGCTTGCTCTGGGACGGGGAGCACGTCTTCTGGTCCTACGGTGAGGACGAACGCTGGATGCCGCTCAGCGGCACCGACAGTGGTGCGGTCCAGTTCCCGGACTACGCGGCGGAATTCGATGCCTCGGCGCCGGACGCCTTGCAGGGTTACTCGCCCCCGTTCCTAACCGCGCTCCCTGAGGTCGGCGGCGTGCAAATGTGGACTGGCCTGCTCGCCAGGACCCGACCTGGCTGGAGCCTGTCAGTGCGGACCCCGGTGAATATCCCGGCGATTCCCGGCCTGGTCGCGTGGGAGGGCATCATCGAGACCGACCTGTGGTTCGGTCCACTGTTCACCAATTTTCGGCTGACCAAGACTGACACAACCGTGCATATCAGATCGCAGGTCCCCATCATTCAGGTTCAGCCGCTGCCGCAGCTTGCGTATCGCGAAGAGACGCTGTCCTCCTTTGCATGTTCCGACGTGTCCGACCTCTCGGCTGACGACTGGGACCGGCTGGGAAAGGTACTGCTGCCCAACCCGCACCCAACGATCCGTCAGGGTGAGTACGCCGTTATGGTCCGCAAGCGGCGGCTCTGTCCGTTCGACCCCTCGTTGCTTGCGACGGCAAAACCCTCCGAAGCAGACCAGGTCACGGACGAAGCGGCCTCCACATAAGCCACGCTGCGGCAGCCAGAACGGCCATCGGAACCAGCACCGCGTTCACCCGCAGATAGGGCAACAGCGCGGCAACGACGACGCTTGCCAGGGCGCCGCCCAACAATTGCGATACGCCAACCAGCGCCGATGCGGTTCCCGCTCGCTCGCTCCAACGCCCTATCGCGACATGCTGTAGGTTCGGCACAACAATACCACGGCAGAACAACACCACCAGCAGCAGCGGCACGATGATGGCAGGGGAGATACCGCCAAGCCCGAACCCGGCGAGCCCCAACGTCGCAGCGACAGTGACGATAAGGCCGCCACGGATCGCTGCGGCTGAACTGGTGCCGCGCCGCGCCAGCATTCCACTGCCCGCCGCGCCCAAGGTGAGCGCCACCGCGGTGCCGGCAAAGACAGCGGCAAATACCGCCGGTGGATAACCCATTTGACGAATGATGACGACGGGCGATCCGGCAATGTAAGAGAAGATGACGCCGTAGCTCAGCGCGTTGGCGAGTGTCGTACGCAGGAACACACGATCAGTCCAGAGCGATGTCCGGCCATCGCCAGACGAGTGCTCGCGCGCTTCGCGCTGCGCCCGAAGACTTTCTGGCACACACGAGGCAACGGCCGCGAGCAAGACGACACCGCCTGCCGCAAGCACGATGTGGACGGATCTCCAGCCGAACCGATCCACCAGCACCGAACCCAATGCCGGCGCCAGTACCGGCACGGCCGAGAGAACCGTCGCGACATATGATCTTTTTGCGCGCGCGGCTTCGCCTTCGAAAAGGTCTTGTACCATTGCGAATGATATGACCGCGCAGGAGCCGGCGCCAAAACCTTGCATGCCCCTCGAAACCAGCAGTTCGAGACCAGATTGCGACAGTGAGCAAGCAATCCCCGACAAGGTGAAGCATGCCAGTCCCGCCAGCAACACCGGGCGGCGCCCCCTTGCGTCCGAGAGTTTCCCAGCACCGAGCTGCCCCAATGCGAAACCCGCCATGAATAATGACAGAGTGAGACCCGCCATTGTGACAGTGGTTTGCAGTACTTGCGGCAGAAGCGGCAGTGTCGGAGCACTGAGATCGACTGACAGGGCAGGCAAGGCCGCGAACAATCCCAGAAGGATTGTGAACGCAAAGGAAGCCGGCGCTACCTGAAACGACTGCAGAGCCGCCAGACGTGATTCAGGCTCACGCACCTCGATAATGCCATGCTAAGGGTGACCCATTCTTCTGCATGACGGTGACGCTCGCCTTCCAGGCCTGCGTTGTCCAAACAATAACGGCCTCATGTACAATCTATGACATGGCGCCGGTACGGTCAACCCTACAGCGTAATTGTTGCAGTTTGTTCTGGGCTGCCAACCAGCGCCGGTCGGTCGACGCCCCCTGTGTTATGCGTCAGCGCCAATCTGCATCCATCAACTGAAGGCCGACTCAAGCCCTGGACGCAGCCAGCGAATCGCTCCTGACCGGGCGCAGGCACGCCCTTCGGTCTATGGAACGTTATCCCACCCTAACGCTTCGCCGTCTGCCGCGCCGTCGCGACTTCCTTCTGCAAACCTGCAAGATCCAGCGCGCCCGGCACGATCTGGTTGCCGATCACCAATGCCGGCGTTCCCTCGATATCCAGCGCCTGTGCCAGCTTCAGATTGGCATCGATCTGTTGCTGGATCACCGGCCCCTGCATGTCGTGCTGCAGCTTCGGCCAGTCGAGCCCCAGTTTCTCCGCCGCGGCCTGGATCATCGGCAGGGTCGTATCAGACGGCATCAGCATCACCGCCTCCCGCAGCTTGTCGTACCCGCCCTGCTGCTCCGCCGCGAGCAATGCCTTGGACCCCAGCACGCTGGCCGGACCCAGGATCGGCAGATCCTTGTACACCAGCTTCACCCCGTGATCCGCCGCCAGCAGCTTCATCATCGCGGGTTCCATGCTGCGGCAGTACGGGCAGCGGGTATCGAAGAACTCCACGATGGTGACGTCGCCATGCGGGTTGCCGGCGACCGGATCGGCCGGCGTCACCAGCATGTCGCGATGCGCCGCCAGCGCCGCCTGCGACTCGGCCGCCGCATGGGCGCTGTCGTCGGCCTGCAAGGTGGCGACCGCGTCGCGCAGGATGGATGGATCCTGCTTCAGGGCCTGCCGCAGGATATCGACAATTTCGGCACGCTGGGCCGGCGTGAATTGCTCCGCCGCCGCGCTGGGCAAGGCCGGCAGGCATGCGGCAGAGAGCAATAGAAGGCAGGCGCAGATCAGGCGGGGCATGGACAATCCTTCGGGCAGTTGCCGGTGGGTAAGAACCTGTTTATGGCACGCCTCCTCACCAGGACGACGCGGACCAGCCCGGGCACGGCCGGCCGCCCCGAACAAGGATCGGCAGACTTGCGGAGCAATGGCGTGGTACCGGCGCGGAGCATGCGCGCCATCCTAGCGGCTTGGCGTGCCGCCGTCCTGTCCGGACTGACTTTGTTCAATGCCGCGTGCGGGTCGCTGTCGAGCGTCAACCCGTTCGCCAGCTCGGCCCCCCCGGCTGGGCAACCGGGCCACGTCCAGGGCTTCCTCGGCGGCGTGGTCGCCGATGAGCCGCGGGCAGCGCTGGTCGGACGCGACGTGCTGTCGCTGGGTGGCAACGCAGCCGACGCCGCGGTGGCCGTCGGGCTGGCGCTGGCAGTCACGCTGCCGTCCCGCGCCAGCCTGGGGGCAGGCGGTGCATGCCTGGCGTATTCGCCCGGCGCCAAATCAGTGAACGGCGGCACGCCGCAGGCGATCATGTTCGTGCCGCGGCCGCCTGCGCAGGTGGGTGCCAATGCCGATCGCCCGGCTGCCCTGCCCATGCTCGCGCGCGGCCTTTTCCTGCTTCATGCCCGCTACGGGCGCGTTCCGTTCGAGAGCCTGATCATCCCTGCCGAGCGTATGGCACGCTTCGGTTTCCCCATCTCGCGGGCCCTGGCGAACGACCTGTCGGTGGTGGCTGGTCCACTGATGGCCGATCCAGGCGCACGCGCCGTGTTCAGTCAAAACGGCGTCTTGCTGAAGGAAGGCGATCCGCTGGTGCAGGTCGACCTCGCCGCGACGCTGACCCAGTTGCGTGTCGCCGGAGTCGGCGACCTGTATCAGGGGACGTTGGCGCGCCGGCTGGCGCAGGCGTCGCCGCTGGTCGGTGGCCCGATGACGTTCGATGACCTGCGTCAGGCGCTGCCAGCTCTGGCCGATCCGCTGATCGAGCCATATCGCGGCGATAAGGTCGCGTTCCTGCCACCGCCCGCCGACGGCGGCCTGGCCGCCGCCGCGGCGTTCGAGACGCTGCGGCAGCATCCCGGCGACTTCGGCGGTGCTGAGGCACGCGCGCTGGCCGTGGCGGCGCGGTGGCGACAGGGTGGCGCGACTCCGGATCAGGTGCTGAAAGCCGCCAGCCTGCCGCAGGCGGGGCTGCCGCCGCTGCCGGCCTCCACCACCTGGGCGACGCTGGACCGCGACGGCAATGCCGTGATCTGCGCCGCCAGCCTCGACAATCTGTTCGGCACGGGGCGGATTGTCCCGGGAACCGGATTTTTCCTGGCCGCCTCGCCCGCCAGCGTGCCGCTGCCATTGTTCGCTGCGGCGCTGGCCTGGAACTCGAACCTGCAGGCATTCCGCGCCGAAGTGGGTGGCTCCGGCCAGACAGGCGCAGCGCTGGCCGCCGCGGCGGGTATGGCGAGCACGCTGACCACTGGCGCGGCGATGCCGGCAGCTGTGCCGGACCCCGGCCGCGCCAATGTGATCAGCTGTGCCGGCTATTTACCGGGCGAGGACCGGAGTTGCCGCTGGGTCACCGATCCGCGCGGCGCCGGGCTGGCGGTAGGCGGAAGCTGACCACATCCACATGTCATTGCGAGTTAACACCAGCTTGGCAGCAAACCCGGGGCGGGATGAAAATGCGGGCGGCGGTAAGATTCCCCTCCCCTTGTGGGAGGGGGCAGGGGGAGGGGGCAAAGAGCGACTCACGTTTCAACTTCTCGCCCGAGCCAGGCCGCTTTGCGGCCCAAGGGGAGGCGGAGACCGGTAGTGGGTCAGTATCGAATTTATGCCGTCATTTCTACTCCTGATATTCATCGTCTGGGTCACCAGTGAGCTGAAAGCGCCAAATATCCGGGTTAACTGACGCACAAAGCCAGTGCGCTTTAAGCTACCCATGCCGTCGCGGTATGCAATCACGCCATGAAAATATAGTATGCTATTTCCCTTCAAAACCGAGTCGAAGTCATCCGATTTCCGCATCTGCCAAGAGATGTCTTGCGGGGAAAGCTCACTTCCATGCAGTGTAATGGGTGGTTGCGAGGGAAAGAGTGGTGGATGCGGCATTCGGTCATCGAACGGTAACCCTTTCGGTAGAATGGTACAATTGACCGAGCACTCCACCAGTTTCGCTTCGATGTCTCCTAATTTGACGCATTGTCACTTGGACTAAGTCCCCCCTCAGGTGCAAGGTGGCGGGTTGATACAGATTGAGCATGGAGCGATGTAGCAATCTCGTTCGGACACCGGCGTACGAACCGTCCGCGCACCGTTCGACCGGGGTTGCTTCGTCGCAATGCTCCTCGTCATGACAGAAACTAACGAATCCCAATCCGCAGAAAACTCTGCACGAAATGCCTCTGGAAAATCAAAAACGCCACCAGCAGCGGCGCACTGCTCAGCAGCGTCGCCGCGGTAACCAGCGACCACTGCACGCCCTGATCCGGCGTGGCGAAGATCTCCAACCCAACCGTCAACGGCCGCGTCGAGACCGAATCACTGATCACCAGAGGCCACAAAAAGTCGTTCCAATGATAGGCGACCGAGGTCAACCCAAACGCCACATAGGTGCTGCGACTGAGCGGTACATAGACCTTCCAAAGCCGTCCCAGCAACGAACACCCTTCCAACCGCGCCGCATCGTCCAGCTCGCTCGGGATCGTGCGGAAATTCTGCCGCAGCAGGAAAATCCCCAGTGCCGAGCCGAGATACGGAATCCCCATCGCCGGAATCGTGTTGGCAAGGCCCAGCCAACTGATCTCCCGATAGTTCCACACCAGCAGAATGGTCGGCGAGATCATGAGCTGCAGCAGCAGAGCCGAAAACAGCAGATCGCGGCCGCGGAAGCTGAACCGTGCGAAGGCAAAGGCGGCGAGCGTCGCCAGTACACATTGCCCAACGACGGTAAAGGTGACCAGCAGCACCGTGTTCAGGAAATAGCGCGCGAATGGTGCCGCATGCCACGCCTGGGCGAAATTCGCCAGCGTCAGCGGCGAGCGCAACTCGAATTCAGTGGCATAGAGCGGCGGGTGAATCGCCGCCCAGATCGCATAGAGCAATGGCAGCGCCCAGAGCAGCCCGAACAACCACATCGCCATGGTCCCAGCGACCCGGCCTGGCCATCCCGATGCGTCGGTATCGCTCATCGGTAATGCACCTTCCGCCCGAACAAGGCGAACATCACGCTGGCCAGCAGGCCCAGGATCAGCACCAGCACCACCGTCGCCGCCGCGGCGGTATCGAGATCCCAGTCACGGAATCCCGCCTGGTAAACGTAGTACAGCAGCAGCGAGGAGGCGTTGTCCGGTCCCCCCTGCGTCATCTCCACCACGTGGTCCACAACGCAGAACGCGTTGATCGCGGCGGTCACCATGACGAACAGCGTGGTAGGACCCAGCAGCGGCACAGTGACCCGGCGGAAGAAATAGCAGCGGGATACGCCTTCCAGCGACGCCGCTTCCCGCAGCACCGGCGGGATGTTCTGTAGCGCCGCAAGATAGAAGATCATGAAGAATCCGGCCTGCTTCCAGATCGCCACCGCCATCATCGCGGGCAGCGCGGTTGCCGTGTCGCCGAGCCAGTTGATGTCGCCGAGTCCGACAAAGCGCGTGAACCGGTCCACCAGCCCATAGTGCGGCGTATAAAAGAACAGCCAGATGGCGCCGACAGCGATCATCGGCAGCATGGTGGGCAGGAAGAAGCTCAGACGCAGTGTCGCGCGCCCGGGGATGGCCGCGTTGACGCCCAATGCCATCAGCAGCGCCAATACCACCGACACGGGCACGGTCACGGCCGCATAAATAAGGTTGTTGAGCAGACTCGTGCGGAAGCTTGGGTCCGATAGCAGGTCGCGGTAATTGTCCAGCCCGACGAACCCGCCGCCATGTCCCGCCACCGGCGACGCATACAGACTGCTCACAAACGTGGCGAGCAGCGGCACGTTGGTAAACGCGAAAATGAACAGAGCGGCGGGCAGAACCAGCAACCAGGCGGCCCGATGTTGCTCCATTGCTAGTACCGGGAATCGCGGAAGTGCGCCACAACCCACACAATGTCATTGCGGGAAGCGAAGCGACGAAGCAACCCCAGTCGTACCGGCGCAGCGACCGTTCGGGCGCTTCCCGGAACGAAGTTGCTTCGTCGCTTCACTCCTTGCAATGACATAGGCTGCATGACTCGCGCTTGCCTCATGTGGCGACCAGCCCGGCCGTCAGGCGTGCTGGTAGCGCCGTAAAATGCCGTCGGCTTCCATCTGTGCGGCCCGCAGTGCCGCCGCTGGCGTTTCGTTCCCGGACAGCGCCGCGGCGATATGGTTTTCCAGCACGGTCTGCACGCGCGCATCCTGGAAGGTGGAGAGTTCCCCATGTGCCGTTGGCAGGAAAGACTTTGGACGTGCCGCGACTGGGTTCTTCTCAATATATGCCTTCATGGTAGGCGTCTCGAACGCCGGTTGGGTCACGCAGATATAGCCGGTACGGGTTGACCAGTCCGCCGCGCGGTCCGGCGCCGTTAGCCATTGCGCGAATCGCAATGCCGCCTGTCGCTCGGCATGCGAGGCATGTTTGAAAATGTAGAGACTGCCGCCGCCCACCACCGATCCCGGATGCGGGTTACCGGCCGGCAATGCAATGTCGAACGGGAATTTCGCATTCGCGGTGATGTTGGCCAGATTGCCGGTGCTGGTCACCACGATTGCCGCATCGCCGCGCAGGAAACTGGGCACCAGCGTCGGCCAGGCCGAAACGCCCAGCGGCGTCGCGTTATAAGTCTTCGACAGGCTCACCCAGTATTCCAGCGCCTCGACGGCCTTCGGTGCATCGTAGAACACCTTGGTGCCGGCGTCGTTCATCAGGTTGAAATTGTTGCTGCCGCACAGCGCGCCGAAGGTCCAATGGCCATTGCTGATGTCGGCCGGAAGCTGGATGCCCCACACCGGCGCCGAACCCTGCCGGTCGGTCAGTTTCTGCGCGGCGAGCGCCCGCGACTTCCAGTCGGTCGGATAGTGGTCGGCATCGAGCTCGGCCTTGGTAAACGCCGCCTTGTTATAGAACATCACCATGACCGAGCGCTGGAATGGCACCGACCAAGTCTTTCCGCCAACATGCGTGTTGTACATGAATGCCGGCCAGAAGCTCGCCAGCCAGTCCTTCGCCGCCTGATCGAGCCCGATCTCGTCCAGCGGCACGATCACGTCCAGCGCCTGCAAGGTGTGGATGTCCGCAGTCAGCATAATGGAGAATTGCGGCCCGTTGCCGCCACGGATCGCGGTAACGGCTTTGGTCAGCGTATCCTGGTAGTTGCCGGCGTAGGTCGGCTTGACGCTGATGCCCGTCTCCTTGGCGTATTGCTCGCAGTATTCAGCGATGATCGCCGCCATCGGCGCGCTGACCGTGACCGGATAATAGAAATTCAATTCCTTCACGTCCTGGGCGCGCAGGATCGCGGGGGCAAAGAGCATGCCGGTAGCAGTGGCGGCTCCGGCAAGGACGGTGCGGCGGCTGATGACGGGCATGGTGTTCCCCCCTTATTGTTGCAGTCAGTGGCCGTGTGGAATTGGGCGCCCCGCATGTTATTGCGCCCCGCATGTTATTGCGCCCCATATGTCATTGCGAGGAGCGCAGCGACGAAGCAACCCCGGTCATGGCGACCCTCCCGATGAGGGAGATTGCTTCGTCGCTGCGTTCCTCGCAATGACACGGTTTGGCCCACGCTGCATGGGACGCATCGTCATCGATCGCGATGACATGCGGCACGCGGCGGTCGTGTGACGGATCGGTGAAATCGCCCGTAACCGTCAGCGCGACGCGTTGCCGCGGCCGGTCCCCTGGGATCAGGCGTTGCGCCGGTCGGTGGCCTGCACTTTCGCCCAGGTGTCGCGCAGACCAACTGTACGGTTGAACACCAGGCGCCCCGGCGCACTATCAGGATCGGCGCAGAAATACCCCTGCCGCTCAAACTGCACTGCCTCGCCGACCGGCGCAGCGGCCAGTGCCGGTTCCACCAGGCAGTCGCGCAGCACCTCCAGCGAGTTCGGGTTCAGGTCCGCCATCACATCGCCATTGGCGCCAGGATCGGGGCGGTCGAACAGTGTGCTGTACAGCCGCACGTCCGCCGGCACCGCATCGGCCGCCGCCACCCAATGCAACGTCGCCTGCACCCGGCGTCCATCCGGAGCATCGCCGCCGCGCGTCGCCGGATCGTAGGTGCAGCGCAGCTCCGTCACCTCGCCGGCCGCGTCCTTCACCACGTCCTGGCACGTCACGAAATAGGCATAGCGCAGCCGCACTTCCCGCCCCGGCGCAAGGCGGAAGAATTTGCGAGGCGGATGCTCCATGAAGTCCTCGCGCTCCACGAAAATCTCGCGCCCGAACGTCACCGTGCGCGTGCCGGCCGAGGGATCCTCCGGATTGTTCACCGCCTCCAGCGTTTCGGTCTGCCCCTCCGGCCAGTTCTCGATCACCAGCTTCAGCGGCCGCAGCACCGCCATGCGCCGCAATGCGGTCTTGTTCAGCACCTCGCGCACCGCGGCTTCGTACTGCGCAAGATCCACCACGCTGTAGGCGCGCGCCACACCGACCCGCCGCACGAACTCACGCAGCGCCGCCGGCGGCACACCGCGCCGCCGCTGCGCCGCCAGAGTCGGCATGCGCGGATCGTCCCAGCCCGAGACATACCCCTCATGCACCAGCTTGGTCAGCACGCGCTTCGACAGCACCGTATAAGCGATATTCAGCCGGGCGAATTCGTACTGGTGCGGCCGCGACGGCACCGGCAGGTTCTCGATGAACCAGTCGTACAGCGGCCGGTGGTCTTCGAATTCCAGCGTGCAGATCGAGTGCGTCACACCCTCGATCGCATCCGACTGCCCGTGCGCGAAATCGTACGTGGGATAGATGCGCCAGGCGTCGCCTGTCCGCGGATGCGTCGCATGCAGGATGCGGTACAGCACCGGGTCGCGCAGGTTGATATTGCCGGCTGCCATATCGATCTTCGCCCGCAGCACCCGCGCCCCGTTGGGATATTCGCCAGCCCGCATGCGCCGGAACAAATCCAGGTTTTGCTCCACGGACCGGTTTCGGAACGGACTGTCCTGCCCCGGTTCGGTCAGGGTACCGCGCATGGCGCGGATTTCATCAGGCGTCGAATCGTCCACATACGCCTTCCCCGCCCGGATCAGATGCTCCGCCCATTCATACAGCCGCTCGAAATAATCCGACGCGTGATAGAGATGCGTCCCCCATTCGAACCCAAGCCACCGCACATCCTTCTCGATCGCGTCGATATATTCTTGCTCCTCCTTCACCGGGTTCGTATCGTCGAACCGCAGGTGGCAGCGTCCGCCGAATTCCCCTGCAACGCCGAAATTCAGGCAGATCGACTTGGCATGGCCGATATGCAGGTAGCCGTTCGGCTCGGGTGGGAAACGGGTCACCACCTGCCGCACCCGGCCAGCATCGAGGTCGGCCTGGATGATATCGCGTACGAAGTCGCGTCCTGCTTCGGTCGTCGTCTCGGTGGCCACCATTCCCTCGGCTCCGGGCAAGTGCGGGGGGCGCAAACTACACCCTGCGAAGAATTTGGCCAGAATGCGGAACCGGCCGCATCGCCGTCTGGTGAAGCCGCGCGCCATCCGGTAGTTTATCGGCTTCTCGGAGCCTTGGTGAAACGATGCGGCTGATCCTAGCACTTGTCGTGGCATGTTTCGTGGCCGCCTGCGGGCTGGATGGTCAGTCGAGCGCCGAGCGAGCCTTCGTCAACGGCAACAGCCCGGCGCGGTCCACGCAGGCGGTGTTGGACGCCGAAGCAATCATGCAGGGGATGGAAGAGGCCCGGACAGCGGATCAGCGGGTGGCGCGCGACACTAACCGCGGCACGCCAGAGACCGCACCGTCCGCCATCACACGCTGAACCGTTCCCGCGCCCGGAACTGATCCGGCCCTCTCTGCACTGTCATTCGCGTCGCGTAGCAGCGAAAGCAGCCCGATCGGCAAGGGAAGATAGCCAACTCAGGCCCGGCAACGAAGACTGGCTCTCACCCCCGCGCCGCCGCAATCGCCGCATTCAAGGCCCGCACGCCGGCCGCGGGACCGTCGGGATGGGTCCAGACGCAGCCGACCACCGCCAGAAAATCCGCCCCCGCCCGGACCAGCGGCGCGCAGTTTTCCGGCGCAATCCCGCCAATGGCGCAGCACGGCAGCTCCATCAGCTCCGACCACCACGTCAGGATTTCCGGATCGACAAAGCGCGTGACGTCCTTCGTGCCGGACGGAAAGAACGCACCGAACGCGACGTAGTCGGCACCGTCCTCGCCCGCCTGCATTGCCAGGTCGCGGCTGCCCTTGCAGGTGACCCCCAATGTTGCGTCCGGCCCGATCAGGGCCCGCGCCTGGCGCGCCGGCATATCCTCCTGCCCCACATGCACGCCGTCGCAGCCGGTGGCGTGCACCAGGTCGGCCCGATCGTTCAGCAGGAACGCCACGCCGCGCGATTGCGCCACCGGGCGCAACGCATCACTCGCGCGGTGCCAGTCGCTGTCGGACACGTCCTTCAACCGCAATTGCACCGCGGCGACGTCGCCGGCATCCAGCGCCGCCGCCAACAGGTCGGCAAACGACGCCGGCTCCAGCCGGGGCGGGGTGATCAGATAGACGCGGCAGCCTTCCACACCCTCGCCCCTGCGCAGCATCAGTCGCCGTTCTTGTAGATGCTGATGATCTTGTCCAGCATCTCCAGCGCTTGCTCCTTCGGGCGCTGGAAGGTGTTGCGGCCTATGATGCTGCCATTGCCGCCGCCGTCGCGGATGCCGCGCACTTCCTCGAACACGCCATCCAGGTCCTTCGCCTCGCCGCCCGAGAACACGACAACGCGCTTGCCCGCGAACGAAGCCTGCATCACATGCGCGACGCGCTTGGCCAGCGTCGAGCCGTCGAACTTCTCATAGCTCTTCTTCGCCGCATCCAGGCTGATCACCGCGGTCGGTGGCTTCACCTTGATGATGTTCGCGCCCATCAGCGCGGCCATCTGTGCGGCATACGCGCAAATGTCGAGCGCCGTCTCGCCCGCCTTGTCCAGATTCGGACCGCGCGGATAGCTCCACACCACCACGGCAAG
>Ga0335074_10003709_pt1 | contig 20951 bp, 22 predicted proteins | sample Lox_Sample_23_FD_206715 | JGI IMG/M metagenome (GOLD analysis project Ga0335074, IMG submission 206715) | Soil microbial communities from Loxahatchee National Wildlife Refuge, Florida, United States - Lox_Sample_2.3 | ecosystem: Environmental > Terrestrial > Soil > Wetlands | place: USA... | reverse complement strand
AATCCAGCCAGTTCCTTCTGTTCCGCCGCCGTCAGTTCCAGCGTGGCTTTGGGGCGTCCCAGAGACATACCCCAAGCCTATCCTTGCTCGGCAACTATTGCAAGTTATTTATGGGACATAACACTAGAAGTAAAGGAATCTGCGAGTCTTCCCGCTTTGCTCACTTCAGAGTGCATCCGGAAGAATCATCGTCCGCTGAGCAGTCGCAGCAAAGTATCTCTGGTGTGGATCTTGCGTGGCGACTTCTCAATTCGACAACCCACGCTGTCTCTTGAGCAGCAGAGTCGAGCACATGCCTGGTTGTAACCTTCAGGCACAATGGTTCGTCACAGTTCGAGCGATAGTCGACCGGCCATTGTGCGTAAGGACTAACGAGGCATCTAGTGTCTCGAGTCTTCTTCGTGGGATCGGCTCTTCGGCTCATCTTGATTCCAATCTCACGAGGAGATAGTGCGGTGTATAACATCTCGAATCTGGCAAAACTCAAGCACCTTGATGAAAATGCCTCCGACGCAATGAAGGCATTCTGGTCTTTCGACAAAGCGGCATTTGCGCCGGGCGCAATTGATGTACTGAACAAGCAATTGATAGCGGTGGCAGTCGCGCTGACTACCCAGTGCCCATACTGTATCGAAGAACTACATACGCAGTCGGCACGCAAAGTAGGGGCGACAGACGAGATGCTTGCAGAAGCAGCGGTCATCGCTGCGGCAATGCGTGCAGGCGGTGCGATCACACATGCGACACATCTCTTTAAAGAGTAGTTCTCGTTGGGGACGCTGATCGCGGCTCTCGAGGATGCGGACGTCGCAAAGAAGCCCTTGCGGCGCCCCGCTTCCAGTTGGGGTTTCAGATATTCCCATAACTCAGGACAGCCACTCTCAATCTCTGGACACACCCGTTCGACGACCCTCTCGTGGCTCACTCCGTTTTCCCTCCAGCTTCCACCTTTGCGGTTGAGGTTCAAGAGGACGGGCATGCTGCGATCGGTAGCCATGGCAAAACGAGCCTCATCGGAGGCTCGCGCATCAAACTCTTTCCATAGTCCCAACAGGAAGTCGCCTGTTATCTTGGGCGCCAGGCCGCAGATACGCTCCAAAGCCTTGAGTTCCGCGGCCTTCCTTTCTTCCCAACCGTCTTGTGCAAATACAAACTTGTCGCCAGCGTCAAATCTCGCCAAGATCATGTACGAGCAGCATCGCCACCACGCGGGTAACATCGACCTTCAGCTCTAGTGTGCGAGCCATCGACATAGCAAACAGAGCGATCTGCCAGCTATGCTCGGCGGTATTCTCATAGCGTTCTTCCGAGATGGGCAGGACCTTGCGCAGTACGCCTTTCAGTTTGTCGACTTCGAGCACAAATTCAATGGTTTTTGAGATGTCCGTGGTCACTGTTTTCTTTGCCATGTTTAGCTTCCCGTCTTCGCAGTGGGAAACCGGGCCAGGCTTCCACTGTCCGGCGCTGCTCCGGCTTGCCGGATTGCATCGAGCACGACACCACGCGTCAGCAGTTCAGGCAGAACGTGGGTTGCCCTTCCCCCCGGTCCGGAGATGATCACGTAGGTCGGAACCCCGCTGCGCCCAACACGGCTCAGTTCGCTGGTGATCTCCGGATCGTAGCGAGTCCAGTCGGCGCGGAGGAGTATGTAGTGTCGATGAAGAAGTTCCTGCTCAACACTGCGATCTTCGAGAACCGCCTTTTCATTGACCTGGCACGAGAGGCACCATGCCGCAGTGAAGTCAACGAAGACTGGCTTGCCCTCGCTCTGCGCCTCCTCGAGGGCAGCGTTAGAGAAAGGTTGCCACTGCAAACGATCGACTCGCGCCGTGATCAACGGGAACGCGAGCGCCGCCGCGACGGCCGCAGAAGCGGCGACATATCCCCACCGGCGAGCCGGCCAGCGTCCGAGTATCCAGCCCCCGATCGCCAGAATCAACAAACCGACAAGCAATCGGGCGACATGATCGGTGCTGTCTCCCGCTGTGCTTCCGCTCAAACGGCCGTAGACCCACGCTAACCAGATCACGGTGAGAAAGAGGGGCACGGACGTGAGTTGCTTCAAGGTCTCCATCCAGCGGCCTGGTCGTGGTAGTTTGTTTGCCCATCCGGGAACAAACGTCAGCGCGAGATAGGGCAACGCCAGGCCGAGAGCGAGGGACGTGAATACAGTGAATGTAACGAGTGCACTTTGCGACAATGCGAACCCGATGGCGGCTCCCATCAGTGGCGCTGTGCAGGGTGTTGCCACCACCGTTGCGAGGACGCCGGTAAAGAATGAACCGGTATAGCCGCTCTTGCGGGCGAGACTACCTCCAGCACTGGTCAAAGTTAGACCGAGATCGAACATGCCTGCCAGAGAGAGCGCCATAAAGAAAAGCAGGCAGGCCATAGCGACAACGAAACCAGGGGATTGAAGTTGAAACCCCCATCCAGCCTGTTTGCCGAGCGCTCTGAGCGTTAGCAGCGCACCTACGATGATCCAGAACGAGCAGAAGATCCCGGCTGTATATGCCAACCCATGCGCTCGCTGTCCCGTCCTACTCTCGCCGGCGCTTCCTACAAGAGCCAGTGCTTTGAGGAAAAGCACCGGGAAGACACACGGCATGAGATTCAGGATGATTCCCCCCGCGAAGGCAAGCACAACCGCGAGAAGAAATCCAGGTTCGTTGCCACCACTTGAGTGCGCAATTCCTGTTTCGACTGGCACATTAAACGTGTAGGACCGGCCATCGCTCAGCTTAAGGACACCCTTAAGTTCTTTTGGCAGGGTATCGGAGATGTCGGCTCGCTCCGTCACGAGCCTCACGCCATCAGCTGTGGGCTCTATCTTCTGTTCCGCCGCGTTCCGAATCGAATCGTCATCAAGCGGATAATACTCCGCTGAAATCTCTTTCTTGCCAGTGACTACGTTGAGCGTCAACGTGCCGCGAGTCGCGGTGACCCCGATTTTGACCGAGGCCGGCAGCTCGACCGGCTCCGCGAGAACAGCGGCGTCGATGAGCTTGTTGGTATCGGAAGATGCCTTCGGAACTACCTTGAGCTTGAGGCCGAGGTACGCTTTTCCAGGAAGGCACACCTCTCGACATACAAGCCACTGCACGTGCGCCTTCAGGTCCGTTATCCCGAGTGGAGTTTGCGGTGAAGTCAAAAGATCGAACGGAAATACAGCCGTGCCCTCGTATCCATAATCCATCAACGGACCGAGCGGTAGTCTCCATGGCGCAGGATACTGCATCGGCCCAACGGAAAACCCTGATGGCACCGACCATTTCACCGTGGGGGGCTCGCCCGAGTCTCCGGCGTAGACCCAATAAACATGCCAGCCGGGCTCAAGAGTGAGGGCTAAAGCGACTCGACTGCTGCCACCGAGGGCGACCGTCCCGGCCTCGGAGATCAACTCCGCAGTGAGGTGCTGGGCTTTGACAGGCCCGGGTGTTCCGGTTCCCGATTCCCGTACTTGAGCATGGCCGAATGGGAAGAGAGCCAATAGGACTGAGAGGAGGAGGAGGAGACGATTGTGAGAGGTTCGCATGTTCGACCTGCGTGCTCTTGAAGAAAAGGCCGCACCGGCGATTCCCGGCACAGCCCCCACGTCAATTGGTGGAAAGATGGTCCAGGGCATCTTGTGCAGACAGCCGATCGCCGTGGCTACGGCTGACCTTCTCGAAGACGACCATTCCCTTTTTGTCGAGAATGAACGTAGACGGATACGCCGTCTCATGAGGCGCGTCCCAACGCAGTCCATACAGATTGGTGACCTTATAATCAGGATCCGTCACAAGTACAACGTTGGATGGCAACTCGGCCTGCTTTTCGAGGAACTCCTTCGCATGTTGATCCAGATCGGCGGGCGGTCCCGGGTAGACCAACAGCACCCTCGTGTTCTTCGCCTTGAAGTCTGAGGCACGGTCTGCGAAATCATGAACCTGCTTGACACAGTAGGGGCACTGATAGCCTGGAAAGCCTCGCAAGATCACCAGAACGAGATCGTGTCCCCTCTGTTCGGTCGCCAGCGTGACGGCCTTTCCAGTCGGAGTCGACAACGTGAAGTCTTGAGCCTTAGCACCCACAACCGGCGTCTGGCCAAAGGCGCTCACCGCAAAAAGCAAAGAGCAGGAGATTACGAGCATAGATCCCCAGACTCGACTGAACTGAACTGTGGCGGCCCTTTGGCCTCGGCGGGATGAAAAGTCAAAAGCGGACATCGCGAGACACTCCTCCTATGGAATGTCAATCTGACTAACAGTTTCCGGAAAGGTTACGGTGCCCTTTTGGACGTCCTGAGTTGAGCTGTCATGGAAATCCAAGTCTATTCACTCATTGGTGTATAACGTCTCGGTAGCGCCGCCGTTCGACGTAAATCGCTCTTCCCATCAGATCGAGAGGTCCTCGCCGCCCTCTGTCAAAAGAAATGAGGGATTGCTCAAACCCAACGACTGTCAGGTTTGAACAATCCCACAGGTAGCAGAGCTTATTGATCAATCCAATCGTTGGACGATTGGGCAGTTGATGGAGAAGCCAGCACTGCCGAACGGCGCTGTAGCAGAAGCTCCGGTGATTAAGCCGTCTTGCGCGTAGGTGAGAATCTGGAACTCTTCACGAAGTTGCTGGCGATAGCCCTTGGAAATGGCCTCTTCAGTCCACGTGTACAAGTTCGCGTCCCAGGCCGGGCTGTAATCGAGAGCGAGTGTCGGAATCCCTCCCAATGTGTTGTTCGGCCTGTGTCCATCGTTCAGGTCAGCCGAGAGTCCTTGACGCTGAGGATTATCACAACCTTCCGTGCCGTTGGTGGCGATGAAGATGCGCTCGATCGGGCTTCCGGCGCTGTCGTCATTGCCCAGCAGAAGATTACCCATCAGTGGAGCGTACGTGTTGTGCTCGATCGCGGCCGCAAGGGGGATACTGGCGTCCATCGAGATGTACCACACCGGGCGGCCGAAGCTGAAGCCGTTGACGAGTGCCAAGGTGACGGTCATACCGTATGGATCGATCGCCTGGACCGCGTCATGAACCTTGGTATAGTCGACGTTGCCGTTAGGGAAGTTGATCTGGCTCGCATCGACATCGTAGGCTATCATCGGTGCGTTGTAGACCACGCCTCCGCCATTGGTGATTCTAACGAAGGGGCTGTAGTCCGCATCCCCGACCTCGCCGGGCGCAAAAGACACCGGGGGAAACTCGGCACCTTCCGGTCCGGGAACAATATTCCGTTCCGGAGCGAAATTGACAGTGCCCTTGTCGAATATGATGTTTCCATCGGGACCCAAGTTACCGGTCCTGGCGGCGGTGGTGATGTTATTCATCTTTGTCGAAAAGTTCAGGCCTAGCTCCGCGGCAATCCCCGGATCAGAAACATCAGTGAGGATGTACCAGGCCGTCTTGCCCGTGCTCGCGACCGTTCCTTTATACAGAGGAATAGTGATCGTGCCGACAGTCGCATCGACTTGCCCGGTATTGAGCAACTGCACAGGTCCAACCAGGCTTTGATTGACCGTGGAAGGCGGGGGCCCGAAGTACGAAAGACCCACATTCGTGCCGATATTCGCAGGCGCAGGAAACAAGTCGCAGCCCGGTTCTCCGAGATCGCGCGCTAAGGCTCCGAACCCTTGTGCCGAGTTGACCCCGGACGGAGTCTCAGCCGCCTCTATCTTTGGCGACTTTGCAACAGGACGCTTTGCGAGGAGATGCAGGGCCATCACCTCAGGGGATACAGGTGGCCTAGCCGCCACGGCAGCTTGCCCGAAGGCTGCTGAGGGCCTAGCCGCCACGGCAGCTTGCCCGAAGGCTGCTGAGGGCACGAGACTACACATCGCGGTTGCACTTGCCATGACGAATAGTTTGGTCGAGGAGAAGATGCGTGACCGCACGGCGGTCACATTCAGGTCTTTTCCGGAAGGGGAGGACCCACGAAGAGTAGAAATCATTGTCGGACTCCTGTTAAGGGGATTGCACAACGAAGTACTGAGTGTGTATGTCTACACCTTGTTGTGTAGCTGTGAGACAAACCGGCTCGTGATTAGTTACTAACAAAATCATGTTTAGATACGATTTTTATAAGTGACTAGGATGATGTAGATAAAAGCATCGTATTTTTGGAATATATGTAACTTATCTCAGCAAAGTGATTCTAATCAGAAGAGCGATAGCGCGAGGTATTGCGTGATTACTGGCCATTCGTCGCTATGTGGCCACAAGATAGCAGTGTGGCGTGGTGTGGCATCTATTTACGACACGAGGACCAGTGTCATCATTGAATGATTTAGCTGCAACCAGCACCTTAGGGTCAGTGGTTTATACTTAGGTTCAAGACCGAGGTGCAATCGCCATAAATGACTTCCGCAAGCGGGTATCAAGGAGATGAGAACTTGAACCGGCGATCAAGATAGGAGGGAGTTGGAGAAGCTTCAATCTGGGCCATTAGTAGGTAACTGGATGGCAAAGGGAGGTGGTAAGAGATTCCCAGGCGATAATTGTAGCAAAGAACCCTCATGGATACTCTACAGTGAACGGTGCAGCAGGCTATCGACGCTGTAGGAATTGAATCGTATCCCTGCTAGCAGGAGAGAATAGATCATGGAATAAGTGAGTTGTACGCCGACAGTAGGCCGGTCGCCTCGCAACGCAGAGCCGAGCGTCAAACGAGCATTAGAACCGAGCCCGAGATCAGAGCGCGCCCAGTCTGGAAACCGAAGAGTAGGCAAGCACCAACTAGCGTCTCGACAATTGGCAGCACGCAGCCGAAGCTGTAGACAGACCATAGGGGCAGAGGGTCTTCTGGAACATCGGCACCAGGGATCCGGCGAAGCTTGTGAGGCCGGCGGTCCACCGAACCATACCATGCAGGCAAATGTTCAAACCTAATGCAATGCGCAAAGCGCGTAAGAAAGACCTGCGCTCCTCAACCCTAGATCCGTCTCTTCGGTCATCATGCCTCCCTCAATGGGTTTACATAACTAGGGTTTCTGAGTCGTCCCCAGCAGAGTGTGAACAAAACCACCCTAGCTCGGATGCGTGAGCAAAGCTGTCGCGCAACACGTTTGCCTGTGCTTGGGCATTCAGCTTCGTCCTTTGAAAGGCCTGTGCAACAGCCTCAGAGACAAGCGCGCCGGATCGCAAAGCGCTCAGCAACAGGAATGTTTCTCGATCAATTCGGCGATAGTAGACAGAATCTTCAAAGCGGTGAACCGCTAACCAGACTCGTTCCTGTCTCATGGGGGGAAGCTTCAGGCGAGTCTGGGATTCGCGCCGATTCGCGGCGTTGCTCACGATCTCGGCCTCTGGGGCGTCCTTCTTGACGGCAAGCACGAGGCTGTCGACCGGATAGCTCAATTCAAGCAGTTGAAGATGAGGCTGAAGAGATAGTTTAGACTCCGGTCCTATCCCTTGCGCCTCTTCTGTTGCAAGCGGGGTGCGATGTTTCCCATCGAAAGCATCGACATACGCCCACTCAAGCCTCGCTACGTCTACAGCGAGACGCTGGCGCCGGCCCGTAAACTCTGGGTGAGCCTCGAGAAAGCTGGGGAGCTTAGCGCCCAAATCTCGAAGCGTCCAAGAGGTAGACGGATTCTCATTCAGATAAGCCAGGATGAGAGAGTCGAATCGATGCTGGCCGAGCAAGGCACTTAGGGTCGGGAAGTCCTCGGACACTGCGCTGATCAAACGAAACCAATATTGGCGATTGTAGATCTCAAGGCGCTCGAAAGAGGAGAGCCGGTCGTTGGGACTGATATAGCTCGCGGCAATCGCCTCGACCGATGCCCCATCATCCGTGGTTTCCTGCATCGCGAAGTCAGCCGTAAGAGGTCGACGCACATCCTCCGCCATTCGCCGTTGAAGTTCGAGAAGTGTCATGCATGTACCTCCTCGAGCTGTGGTATGTCCGCTGGGACGCTCTGTGACTCGGCAGCGAGCAGGAAACGATTCGCTTTGAGCGCTTCACCGTGGACCTCTTCAAAGGAAGGGATATTGTCATCCCACTCAAGCAGGGTTGCCGTTGGCCCGCATCGTTCGATGGCACGAGCGTACAGTCTCCATACCGGATCAAGAACAGGATGATCGTGAGTGTCGAGTGTGTACTTCTCAAACTTTGAGTGCCCGGCGATGTGAATCTGAGCGACGCGCTCTGCGGGAATGCTGTTCATGTACTCCATCGGATCAAAGTTGTGGTTCTGGGATGAGACGTAGATGTTATTCACGTCAAGCAGGATGCCGCAGTCTGCCGTGTTGACGACCTCGTTTAGGAACTCCCACTCCGTCATCTGTGACTCGTGGTACTCTGCGTAGCTGCTGACGTTTTCTACTGCCAGCGGGATTTCGAGATAGTCCTGTACCATGCGAACGCGCTCCGCTGTGGTGCCAATCGCTTCAAATGTATACGGAAGGGGCAGCAGGTCGTGCGTATAGCGGCCGTCAACGCTACCCCAGCAAAGGTGATCGGACAGCCAGGGAGTCTTCGTTCGCTTTGTGAGTTCCTTGATGCGCTTAAGATGATCACGGTTCAATGGCTGTGCACTTCCGAAATACATCGAGACGCCGTGCTGTACGACCCAGTACTGGTTGAGTATCTGGTCGAGAATCCTGAGCGGACGCCCGCCGTCGACCATGTAGTTTTCCGAGATGATCTCGAACCAGTCCACCACCGGCTTCGTAGAGAGAATGTGGTCGTAATGTGGAACTCTTAGGCCGATCCCGACGCCGTAGTCGGTGTATCCATTAAAACGATTGGCAGGCATGTGTACTCCGATCCTGGGTAACGCAAAACATCCGTGTAGGAGGTACATGGGGCGATGAGCCCCCTACACGGGGTGGGGTTAGCTCTTTGGCGGCTTCGAACCATCGGTGGCGCAGGCGCCCTGACCCTTGCAGGCATTCTTCCCCGCATGCTTCTTGTCGCCGCCGCCCTGGCCCTTGCAGTCGTTCTGACCCTTGCAGGCGTGCTTCGGCAGATCCTTCTGATCGGCCGCGACCATGACACCAGCAAATGCGGAGGAGCTGGAGGTCGCTTCCAAGTGTCCGGAAACAGGTTGGGCGTGGAGACGGGCAGTGGTGCCGCCAAGAAGGCCGGCGAAAGCCGCGGCCAGGACGAGGTTGTTTACGTTGTTGCTCTTCATGAGAGTTCCTTTCGTCGGTTGGGCATAGGCATCTATGCCTCGTGATATTGATTACTACCTGTGCAGATGGCTTGGAGGAGTGCATTCGGATTGCATGAGTGCCCTTACCGTGCCGCATGTTTGAAGCTCAAGGACGCGGATGGTTACATCCCGTCCCGACTTTCCTAAAAGGGCGTTGTGGTCGCCCCGACGATTGCGCCCTGGTGTGGCTCTTGAGCAAAGAGGATCAAGTGATGGCCCGCTCCAGTAATCGGTGACAGCCCTTCCGGAAACGAAACATGGACAACTTGGTCGCCTCGATCTCTCACCGTCGCTACACGCGACATCGAGCGAGCCACAGAAACGTGTTGAAGTTGCCTGCCGCTGTTCTCTCCGCCCAGAACATTGGACCGATCCGTATCGTCCGCGAGAACTGCGATGATATCGAGTGGTTTTGACGGGCTTCCGGCGAACGCGAACTTCACATCGATCCCTTCGGTAGTGGGCGTGGAAGAGACGATGCTGAGCGCAAAATGTTCTCTCCGAGCATCATCGCGAAGAGCTCGCTCGAGCGCAGAGCCATCACTGCCCACGAACTGATCGCGACCGTTCAGGACCATCTGTGGCGTGTAGGAGCCCTCGGACGAAAGCCGCGAAGCGTAGACGCTCTGTCTATCCGTGAACACTGGCGAGGAATATGGATCTTTCCAACCGAGGTTATTCCAGTACGTCACGTGTTCACTGATACCGACGATCAGCTGTCCTGCGTGCGTCTGCTTCAGATTGATTTGCCGGAGGAGGTCATCGGCCGGTGGGCAACTGGAACATCCTTCCGAAGTGAAAAGTTCTACGATCGCCACCGAGGACGGCGTGGTTCCGACTGAGGTGCCGGGAGAAGCGGCATGCGACGTAAGTGGGACAGCGAGGAGAGTAAGCGAAACTGCGAACACGGGACGAATCGGCATTGGAATACCTCCAGCCAAACGGCGTAAATCTGACGTGTGGCCACCGAAAGGGTTACACAGTCTGCCTCGCACGCGTCTTGTAACCAAAACAATTCCCGTGTTTCTAACAAGGCAAAACGACGTTCTCGCTATTCGCAAACGAAGCAGGCGTCACGAGGAAACGATGGCTCATCTGCTACGCCTTTACCGCCGGATCGCATCGGCGTCTTCATCCCTTCAGTCCGTGATGCTTCTGGCGGTGCGTCTCTACTGGGGATTTCAATTTGCCCAGACCGGTTGGGGAAAAGTACACAACTTGGCGAAAATTACGGGGTTCTTCGCCAGCCTTAATATCCCGTTCCCCGGTTTTGCCGCACCCTTCGTCTCCTCTCTGGAGTTTGTTGGCGGTATTTCTCTGATGCTCGGCTTGTTTTCGCGACCCGTCGCACTCCTGCTGGCGTGCAACATGTTCGTTGCATACTGGACAGCGGACCGTGAAGCGCTCTCTGCGATCTTTTCTGACCCAGGAAAGTTCTACGCCGCGGATCCCTATACCTTTCTGTTCGCGTCTCTGATGGTTCTGATCTTTGGGGCAGGTTTCTTTGCAGTTGATACTCTCGTCGCGAAACGGCTGAAAGCTGTTGAGTAGTGAAGGTGCCTCAAACCTTAAATCGTACAGAGTCGGAGATGATTGCCGCTGTCCTCGCAGGGGAAATCCAGCTTTATCACGACCTGGTCCGTCCCTACGAGCGCAGCGTCTACGTCATGGCGCTGTCGTATATGAAGAACAGGGAGGACGCAGAGGACGTCGCGCAAGAGGCCTTCCTTAGGGCGTTTCGAAAGTTAGCATCATTCCGTGCAGAATCTAAATTCAGCACGTGGCTTATCAGTATCACGATCAACGAGGCGAGGACACGCCTCCGCAGACAGGCTCTCGTTCGAATGGAACCTCTCGATCAACTGCCGGACGAGGATAAGGGTACTTCCCCCGCCCTGTTACGTGACTGGCGCGAAATACCTTCCGAGGCTGTGGAACGCGACGAAGTTCGGGTTCTGATTCAACGGGCGGTTGAGCAGCTTCCGGAAATCTATCGGCAGGTTTTCCTTCTGCGTGATGTTGAGGAGCTCACGATTAACGAAACAGCAGAGGCATTGAATATCAGTATCCCCAGCATCAAAGTCCGATTGCATCGTGCACGTATGATGCTGCAAAAGCAACTGGCCCCTCAGCTAAGGACAGTAAATCGAACATCGAAGCGGAGGTGGCTCCCATGGTCATAGATTGCAAACACGTTTGGAACTACATATCTGAATATCTGGATGGAACGCTCCCCGAGGAAACGCGGGACACGGTGCAGAAGCACCTGGATCACTGCGAGATCTGCTCGGCCATTCTCGACTCCACGCGCAACGTGATCATTTTGATTGCCGATGATCGCGTCTTCGAACTTCCTGTCGGTTTCAGCGAACGGCTTCACGCGCGCATCGATCTGGAGTTCATGCGCATTGGGCCTTAACGAGCGCAGGTCTCCGCGGGAGAAAGGAGTGGCGATTATTTTGATTTGTTACCGTCGACAGGAACCCACTTTCTGTCAAATGGACCCCGTAATCCGGGCTATTTCGGGTCGAATGATCGGAATATAGAGGGCGGGCATGAGAATGCCATACGCGATAGGAAACGCGGCCAGCAGCGTCACTCCGGTCATGATCAGCCACGTCTCGTTGCCATCCCACGTCGGTGTGATGGAATCGACCATATGGTCTCTCGATCTCTCATGCGGCTGCAGCAACGATCCCTCATCTGACCCGTTCCTCGCTGCATCGCTGTCTGGAGCGGCATGGCATCAGCCGCCTGCCGGAGGTGGAAGGCAGCAACAAGCCGGGAAGGAAGAAGTTCGAGCGCTATCCGATCGGCTACTTCCATGTCGACCTGGCCGAGGTACGCACCGCCGAAGGCAAGCTCTATCTCTTTGTGGCCATCGACCGCACTTCCAAGTTCGCTTTCGTGGAGCTGGTCCAACGTGCCGATATGCAGGCGGCGGCAAGATTCCTCCAGGCGCTGATCGCGGCTGTCCCTTATCGCATCCATACCGTGCTCACGGACAACGGCATCCAGTTCGCCGATCTGCCGAAGAATCGCAATGGACCCGCGGCCCGCTTTCACGGCCATCCTTTTGACAGGGTCTGTCTTCTCCACAGCATCGACCACCGCCTCACCAAGCCCAATCATCCCTGGACCAACGGGCAGGTCGAGCGCATGAACCGCACTATCAAAGAGGCCACGATTCAGCTCTATCACTACGACACCCACGACCAGCTGCGAATCCACCTCAGCGACTTCGTCGCTGCCTACAACTTCGCCAAACGACTCAAGACGCTCCATGGCCTCACGGCTTACGAATTCATCTGCAAGCCTGGAGTGATTCGTCGTCGGTTTCCTGAAATCCTTCTTCGTCACCAAATGGTAAGGGGGTACGGTCTTTGCTGTCATAGCGGGGATTGTCCTTGCATGTACCAGACGGCGCCGTGCAATGCTCCCTCTTGTCCTACTGGCTGCCTATATCCTTCTCTATGCGTCGCACATTCGCAGCTACTACGAGATGGAATCGGGCCATATTGAGCCACAAGCGGCGCTCCGATTCTCCATGAACTTTATGGCGCTTTGGGCGATCGTAGCTGGTCTGGGAATTGGTTCGATTCTGACGATTGCCGGCAGGAGCCATCCTTGGGACCGACATAAACGGGTGTCGATCTGGACTGTGAGAACAGCCGCTTCAGTTCTGTTGGTCGCAGGCTTCATCGCTACCGTTCACCTGAGGGACTATGAGATCGAGGACGAGACGATCAGTAGGCTCACTCCAGCATTAAGTGCCGTTCACTTGGTCTCACATGATGGCCCACAACCCGAGTTCGTGGTCACGATGGAACCGCTGGTTATCCAGATGTATGCCGACCCTATGATCCGGATCGTCGATCTTGAGTCCGTAGACTCCGATACTCTGCGGGCGCTGGTGTCACCGGGCGTAAATACGCGCTTGATCTTCGTGAAAGAGACCGAGAGACTTTCAGATGCTGACTTGGACAGATACGGAGAGCCGGTCCGCTACTTGCTCTCTCTCCCCTTTACGGTCTTGCAAAGTAGTGATCGATTCCAAATCTTAAGGGTGAACAGTTCCAATTCGCGTTAGGCACGGGGGGAAGTCTTGGTGAATGGTTGGCGCGGACCGCTCAAATGCCGACCAAGACCCGGTAGTTACCAAGACCGTTGCTTCGGTGACAGCGCGGTCCCGCTGGGGGCGATCTCCATGCTGCCCGCGCGACCTTCCGTGGGCTGTCCCGATGTGCATTTCGAGCCCCGCAAGCTGAGGCCGCTTGTTCACGAGGGTGGCACGATTGTTGCATCTGGCTCAGCCGGTGCCCTCTTCTTGCGTCGCTCCCGGTACTTGGTCCAGGGCGCGGCGTGCCGCAAGAAATCCCGCACAGCGCGGTCCAGGTCGAGGCGAGTCTTGTAGAGGTTGTAGAGGTCCCAGCACGTCGAGCACTGACCACGGATGCCGCCGGTCCCATCATGTTCCGGGTTATAGCGCGGGTGCCGTGAGCACTTGGCCGCAACGTTCTCGTCGAGTTTCAGCTTGTATCGGAATTTCAACATAAAGAATCCTCGGCAGAAGCATCAGGAGTGGGGCCTTGCGGCCCCTCCTGATGGTTGGGTTTACTGGGCTTTCTTGGCAATGGCCTTTTTGGGGGCAGGCGCAGTCGTCTTCGACGTGACGGTTGGCTTGCTGGCAGGCGAGGACTTTGTTGCCGTCTTCGCGGCAAGTTCGGCTTCCACCTCGTTGCGGATGGTTGCAGTGTTCACAGAGAAAGCCTTCGCCAATGCTTCAAGCCGCTCGGCCTTGCCAATGTTGAATTCGTTGACGGAGAGCTCATGGGAGACGGAGGCGAGCAGAGCGATGACGACGGCAAGGTCAACGCCAATCTCGTTCAGCTTGGCCCTCAGCTTGGTTTTGCCGTCCCATCCGAAGAGGTCTTTCGGCCACCCCAACAGCTTCGTCAGCTTCATCAGGCCGTTATGGTCAGCGCGAGTGAGGGCGTACTCCGCTAGCAAGAGATAGTCCGCGTCTTCCAAGTCCACATCTGACGCGGCGGCGTGGATCGCGGCGAAGATTCGAGCCCTGACAGCGGCCTCTTTCCGGGCCTTGGCTCTTTTCTCCTTTTGGCCCGGGGTTGTCGTACTCATAGCAGCGCTGACTTTGTGCACGGTGCATTTGCTGTTGGTGCAAATGTTGACGCGCTTGCCCTGCTGCTGGCCGTCGATGTAGATGCCGACCTTTAGGGCATCGCAGCTTCTGCCTTTCGCGACTACCTCGTACTGTGAGGTAGTGAGCGCGTCATTGGGAGTCTGACTGCTGCGGCTGTAGGAATCGGTGATCTTGACGGCAGGGGTGTTCGCGGCCCTCAGTTGCTCAAGGGTGATGTCGATGGAACGCGCAACCTTGGCCTGAAAACAGCTCGGCAAGGTACACACATCGCCCTGTTTCACGTCAGAGAAAAGCACCCGGTTGTTGCCGGTGCGGTTCTTGCAATCGGTGCAAGCCCCGGCGTTGGGGATCAGGGTTGCATCGTCAGTCTTGAACGGTGCCGACGCCAGAACGAGCATTACGTTTTGCGCGATATGCTTCTTCAACTCCGCGATGGAGACAGGGGTCTCGCGCTTCTGCCCCCAAGGCGTATACAAGCAGAATTTGAGCAAGTCTTTCTGAAGCGACTTGTCGAGACGGGCCAACTCAAGGGCATGACCCAAGGTGATGTGCTGCTTGCGGAGAGCGTCCTGCACAGCGGGTTCTCCCGCCAGCAATTTCAGCCTGAGACGCACATAGCTCTCGGGTTTCCCGATCTTGGCGGCTAGGTCAGCCGGGGTGAGTGGATGATGGTCCGCCCCGGCTGCGGCAAACATCTGCTGATAGGCTTCCGCCTCGTCAAGCGGCTGAAGGTCTTCGCGCAACAAGTTCTCAATGATGCGTGCGGTTCTGGCCTCTTCGTCCGTAAAGCGGCGAAGGATGCAGGGAACTGCGGTTTGTCCGGCGATTCGTGCGGCACGCAGGCGGCGGTGCCCGGCAATCAACTCATAGCGGGCCTCGTCGTCGAATATGCGGACGATGAGAGGGACTTGGATACCCTCGGATTTGATCGACCGGGCGAGCTCGTCGAGCGCAACCTTATCGAAGCTTTGGCGTGGGTTGTCGGGCGATTCCTGAAGCTCTGAAACCGCGATCATCTTGGGCTGATAGTCTGTGCTGATAGCAACGGTGTTCATAGCGAAACTCTCCTTGTTTCGGGCGTGTGCATCGTTGTTGGTGTGGGCGGTGTTGATCGCACCGCCCTTTTGCCGCTAGATCAGTCCTGCCGCACGGAGCACGGAAGGGAAGCCGTGCTGACAAGTTCCATCCGGCTCCACTTCGCAGCCTTCGGAGCAAAGCGCTGGCGCGTTTTCATCACCAAACATGACGCCTTCGGCAATAGCTTCAAAGCTGCGGCCCTCTCTCTTCAGCAATTCACTGATAGTCAGTCGGTGAACTAATGGGTCCTGGCTCATGGCTAGTTGCTCCTCTCGTTGCGGCGCTGCATAAACGCGGAATCGAACCGTTGCGCAGCGAGATTCCTGTCCCACTCGGCCGCCAGTTGGCACAACCCAAAGATCGTCTTCTGATCCACGTGGCATAGCTTGTTGCCCTTCGGGTCAGTGCCTTCTTCCTCTACAGCGAATTGCTCGATGCCTAAGTAGTCGTTGCGCCAGTAGTAGGGATAAAGCTCGATGACCTGGCCGTCCTTGACTTCCACCTCAAAGCAGATTTCGGGGTCGCGCATGGAATCGCCGTTTTGCAGCCCATAGTGGGCGACAGAGATCGCAGGCAGGCCGCGCGGGCCTGTACCGATGCCTTCGATCACCAGCGGCATGAAAGGCTGATTGTCGATGTGAATGTGAAAGTGGGGATGAAGCGGGAGGGAAGCGTTGAGGATAGAAACTACTGTTTTCAAGGTGAGAGTCCTCCGTTTTTAGATTTTGTGAGTTGGCATTTCCATGAAATGCCGAACGCCACCTGGCGAAGGCGGGGGGTAGCAAGTGCAAGGGAGGGGGATCGCCCACCCTTTGGAACGAAGCGATAGCGAGAGTGGAAAGGGCGGAGCGCAGCGAGGGCTGCACAAGCGCAGCGCGGAAGCCTGTGAGAGTACCGGGACATCCTTTACGTTTTAGACCGGGGACATGGTTTACAAGCCCCTTGCGGTGAGAGTGGCTCTGATTGCGGGTTTTCGGCGGGCTTTGCCGGTCTTCTGATACATGATAGCCGTCGCAGTAGCCGTGGTAATGTGGGAATCCCCGCAGGGATTTCCAAGGGGTGTGGAAAGGGTGGAAAGCCGGCTTTGTGGCTTTCCATGCTTTCCATACCCCGTCATTTCCATGGCTTGTTTGTCGAGACGAACACAGATTGGATACGTCGCAATTCCATTCGAAATGCAACGATACGGCATCCTTGTGGAACAATCTATGTATGTTCAAGATCCACGCAACCCTGATCCTGTTTGTGCTTTTGTGCGGAAAAGCATGGTCACTTGATGAATTCGAGGGAGTCACATGCGGCTCTGACATTCCTAAGGCTTTAGTCGGCAAGCGAATTTCGAATCAGCGGGTGGTCGTCATCGAACGGCGGCACAAAAGTCTGGACCTCAAGGATCTTGGCGGAACCGAGGTGTCTGACCGCTTGTTCTTGGTATCGTGGAGCATTTGTGGGAGCGAATTTGAGCTGCTTGTGAATACCAAGAGCAGCCGGATCCGCGACGTGCTTCCGTTTCCCACGCACTCGAAGACTTCACCCGAGGCCATCGGGGGGTGCCACATCAATGGGAACGAGGTTCCTGAAGCGATCGTGGCAGTTCTGGACAACAGCGCAGGTTACAACGCAAGAGATGGCCTGCGGGCAAAGACACTGCTCAAGGCAAAATCAGCGTGGAAAATTGATGAGACTCGCGAACGCTTTGAGTCTCTGTCTACAGAGGGCCTCAGCTGCCCATTAGGAACAGTTGTTACTTTGGACGGCGGCCCCTAGTTAGTGGTCTGCCAGAGGCTCTCCGCCGCTACTTAGTGGTTAGCATGCTCTCAACGCAGGGCGGAACCTCATCTCGGAACTGTTGAACTCGCCCAACTCGGTGTTGCAGAAGAAGACGCGGTGCACGTCGTCATCCATCTGTTCGAGCCCGATCTCTTCATTGCGGAACACCTCGCTGACGAAAACCCGGCCCTTGTGCCAGCTAATGTCTCCGCTGTTGTTTACCCGCCGCGTCTGAAATGATCTTGGATACTGAAAGTTCGCTACCCTGCTGGGCAGCAACCGAGTGCTGGGTACGTAAATGCTTCCGGGCGTTTCGTTGGCCAGAGCTTCGTGCGGGCGCTCATGGTTGAACACCAGGCGGAAGCGGTCGAACTTCTTCTGTTGCGCCGTAACCGTACGTGCCGGCGGCTTCGCAGTGTCCTCCTTCAGCGTGCGGTGCATCCGTTCGTGTCTTCCGTTTTGCTGAGGCCGTCCTGGCTGAATGCGTTCGTGCACGATCCCGAGCTTCATCCATCCCAGCGATAACTTCGAGAGTCCCAGCAGGCCGACGCCCGCGAATGGTGCTCCGTTGTCCGTGCGGATACGCTCTGGCACACCGTATTCGCGCATCGCGGCATCGCAAACGGCGCTTACCTGGGCGAGGTCCATGCGTGCGACCGCCTGGCAGCGGATCAGAAATCGGCTGTGTGCATCGGTGATGGTGAATGGATCGCAGCGGTAGCCATCGCCTGTTAGAAAGTACCCCTGTAGGGTCGAGCATCAGCGCCGTGCGACATTGCTGCCGTCGGGTTCTGATGCCCGCCCTCCGAACCGGACGTGCACCTTTCGTTATGCATCCGGCTCTCCGGGAACACCGATGTATGCAGGAGTGCGCATCCAACCTCTGCGGAAGCGTTCCACGCGCAGCATGGAGAGAAGGAACTGCTCGACATTGTCTTCACGCCATAGCTTGCGAGTAGGACGAAGAAGACTCGGCAGTCTCACCAGCCGGGTCTTTTTGCGATGGAGCTTCTTATGCTTCTTCATCAGCCAGCGCCAGATGCAGTCCCCGACATAGAAGTCGAGTGCGGCGAACTGACGGCTCGCGCCGGTGCAGAAGCGATAGTAATTTCCCCATCCCCGCAGAACAGGATTGAGTTTCTGGAGAAGCTCAGACAGAGACCAGAGCGTGTTAGCGCCCGAGGTCATCTGCTTCACCATGTACCGAAGGTCCGCCCGTTTGCTGGTTGGTATCTCGATCCTCGGCATATAGCCGAAGCGCGGATGCCACTTGTAGCGCACCCGTTGACTGAGGAACTGGAAGCCCTCAGTCAGATCGGAGACCCGCGTCTTTTCGATGGATAGCTCTAACTTCATAGTCTCCTGCAGATATCTCGCAAGCTCCGTCTTTTCCTGCTCGGCTTGCTCGCGAGTACCAGATACAAGAACCACGAAGTCATCTGCATATCGAGTCGGGAAGAACACTGCCCGTCCAGCTTTACGGTCCGTCATACGCGCCCACAACGCCGCCGTCGTAGCATCACTCTTGCGGCGAGCTTGGATCTTGCGACGATGATGTGTCCACCGCTCGTATCGTTCCTCGATGATGCCGAGGGCGATGTTAGCGAGCAGCGGCGAGATCACACCACCTTGAGGAGTGCCTTTGTCTGTCGGTAGCAGGAAGCCGTCCGCCAGAACTCCGGCCTTCAGGAACTGCGCGATTAACCGCGTGACCTTACCATCGGTGACGCGAGCACGAACCCGCTTCATCAACTGGTGGTGATCGATGTTGTCGAAGCAGCCCTTGATATCCCCTTCGATGACCCATTGGTAGGGTGTCCGCTGGCGTCGGCCATCTTCTGCCGTCGCTCGCGGGCGCATGCTCATGCGGATATGCTCCAAGGCGCCGTGGCAGCCTCGTCCGGGTCGAAACCCGTACGACACATGCCAGAAGCCAGCCTCGAAGATCGGCTCCAGGATATTCTTGACCGCGCATTGAACCACGCGATCACGCACGGTCGGGATACCGAGGGGTCGGAACTTCCCCGGCTGACGCGGCTTGGGGATCAGCTTCCGTCGTGAGGGGCTCGGCTTGTACCGGCCACTCTTGAGGTCGCTACGGAGTTGTTCCAGGAACAACTCCATGCCCATCGCCACACCGATTCCCGCTACTGTCATCCCGTCGACCCCGGCAGTACGACGCCCTTTGTTCAGAGCGATTTTCCACCAGGCACACCGCAGGTTGCGGATGTCTGTAATCCAGTTCCACACGTCGCGGTAGCTGTCTTCAGGATGTGTCCTGCTCCATTGATAGAGCTTGCGTTGCACGCTGAGGAGCCAGGCTTCATCAGCCTGATCATCCAAGTCCATGGATGGTTCCTCCGTCTTCGCAACTCTGTCGGTTCCTTGCCTGCCTTCGCCATGTACACGGCTTTCCCGTGTTCGGACTACTACGCAGGCTCCGCCCCCTCGATTCGCCATCCCCAGTCTCCGTGGCTAGCCCGGCTCCGTAGCCGGGCGGCGAATCGGGGTTCCCATGTTCCAGTTCTCGACCTTCATCTCGTAGGTGGCATACTTTACCCCTGGCGATGCAGAGCGACGATCTGGGAGGAGATCATCGTCGCTGAGTCCGATATCCGGACCCGTCCGTGGAGAACTTCAAGCCCCACCAACTCAGATCGCATAAACTCCCAGCCCCATCTGGCCGTTGCGGGAGCGTTGAGCAATTCAATACAGAGGCTTCCAACGTATGCTTCGTTGTCTCACCATAAGATGTGCGGTAGCCCGGCACACCGATGATGGCGGCGCCCGATACAGTTCAGTCCATCAGCTTTTCCACGCACCGTCGGAACACGATACGCTTGGACAGACCCCTTCCACTCAGGCTCCTTCCTGAGTAGGACCGCATCACAGCGGTCGGTCAAGAGCCAGCAGGCGAAAAGACTCGATCATTAACTCATCTCGTCCTCCTCGCCGTCATGGCGCGCTGAAATCCATGCACCAAAGCTGATTGGGCGCGGTGACCATCGAGAAGGGTTGCGAACTCGGCGTGGCGCGCCGCTTCCTCCTCTTCGGGTTAGTGAGTCCGGCCCGACTGAGGATCTGACCCACCGTACTTGCCGCCGGCCAGCTCACGTTCGGGTTCATGCGCTCCAATCGCGCCTTGAGTTTCCTCGCTCCCCAGGACGGGAACCGCCTCCGCAGCGCAAGGACTTCGTTCTCAATCTCCGCTGATGTTGCACGCGGAGAACTGTGCGGCGTCCGCGTCAGATCGAGGAGGCCCTCGGGCCCTACTTCGTCGTAACGCTTGATCCACTTGTAAGCAGTTGGACGCGAGATGCCGTACTCGTGACATAGATCGGTCACGGACATTTCTTCCCTCTGATAGCTCGATAAGAACTGCAGGCGTTGGTCCACGGTTCGAGTCTCTTTCCAAGGCATAAACGCATCTTCATGCGTCAAGCCAAAGCTGGGAAAGCCAACTGTTCTCCGCCATGGTGTAAACCATGTCTCCGGTCTGTTTTGTAACGCAAGTCCCCGGTACACTCACCTGGGGACACCCTTGCGCGCGCGAGGGGCGGAGCTCCTGAGTGTACCGGGGACTTGCGTTACAAAACAGACCAAGGACCTGCGTTACATAGGCCTGGAACCCTCATGGTTCGTGAGCTTTGGTCTTACGCACGATGGTGCGGTATGCACCGGAAAGAGAGTCGGATCATGGATCGACGCCTGCAGCTTCTTTTGAGCTGTCATTCCTGCCGGAGAGCAATCATTGGGTCGACTCGCGCCGAGCGCCGGGCCGGCACATACGACGCAACCACCGCCAC
>Ga0335074_10003705_pt1 | contig 20956 bp, 15 predicted proteins | sample Lox_Sample_23_FD_206715 | JGI IMG/M metagenome (GOLD analysis project Ga0335074, IMG submission 206715) | Soil microbial communities from Loxahatchee National Wildlife Refuge, Florida, United States - Lox_Sample_2.3 | ecosystem: Environmental > Terrestrial > Soil > Wetlands | place: USA... | reverse complement strand
AGGACCAGGAGTGCGGCGAAGAATCGAAGTCCCGTCAGGGACGGGAGTCTATGACTGGAGGATGAGGTGGTGGCGGTCAATCTGACCTACCTTTCGATGTGCGATTCGCTCAGCTGTCGGCACCGGGTGGGGGAGAATTGGTGCAGGTGCAAGATTGCAAAGCCGAGAAGACCGACTTTAGGGGACGATATCGCACTTCGTGATGCTGCGGAATGATTTAAGCTGAATGAGCACCGAATGGCTCACAACTTAGGGATGTTATAGGGGGTTTGCTAGGGGTCCTAGATGTGCTTCTTTAGTGGCGATTTGAAGGCGAGATTATCTGTGCACCAACGAGGCAGGCCGACGTGACAGCGGATGCACTGCGAGTTGGGGTGATCGGTGCAAACCCGGACCGTAGCTGGGCTTCAGCGGTGCACCTGCCGGCATTGGCCGCGCTGAACGGCGTCGAACTCACGGCCGTCGCCACGACGCGGATGGCTAGCGCGGAGGATGCCGCGCGGCGCTGGGGAGCGTCACATGCCTTCGCCGACGCCTACGAGCTGATCGCGCATCCCGATGTCGACGTGGTGACCGTGGCGCTGCAAATGCCCCGCCGGGGTGACCTGGTTGAGAGCGCGCTGGCTGCGGGAAAGAACGTGTACTGCGAGTGGCCTTTCGCGCTGGACGCCGAACGGGCTGCGAGGCTTCGCGATCTCGCCGCGCTGGCCGGGGTCCGCACCATGGTCGGCCTGCAGCTGCGCAAGTCGGCCGCGCTCCGCTACTTCCGTGACCTCGTCGCCCGCGGGGAGGTCGGTGAGGTCCTGTCGGTCTCACTGACCTACGAAACGCCGTTCTCGCCGTTGCTGCCACAGCGGATGGCCTGGATAGCCGACACCTGGCGAGGTGTCTGGCCGGGCCAGAACCATCTGGCCGTGGTCGGTGGCCATGTGCTGGACATGTTCCGTTACAGCACCGGCGAGTTGTCCGAGGTGTCAGCATTGCTGATTACCCGGACGCCGAATTTAACGATCATCGAGACGGGAGAACGGCTCGCCGTGACCTCGCCTGACCACATACTGCTGCACGGCCGCCTCGAGTCCGGCGCCGCCGCGTCGGCGGTGATCCGGTTCGGGGGCCGGACCGGCGACGGCTTGCGAATCGAAGTCCGTGGCCGGGAAGGCATGCTGCTATTGCGTTCCGACAGTTCCTCTTTGGTCGGGGCAGAGCTTAACGTGGCTGTCGCACGTGATGCGGACCTGAGGCCGCTCATGGTGCCCGCCAGCTACCAGGCCATGTTGCCAGGGGCCGATCCGGCGATCCGCAACGTGGGCGAAGCCTACGCAGAACTGGCCCGGGCGATCCGAGCCGGGAAGCCCGCCGAGCCGGATTTCGCCACAGCCACCAGCCTGCATCGGCTGCTGGACGCGATTGCCGTATCGGCGGCTACCGGCCGTCGCCAGTCGCTCGGGTGAGCGCTGCCCGGCCTTGCGGCACCTCGACCACCCGGCTTGGTCGCGTTTTCTGACCGTGTGACGCTGCCGACCTGCCCCGGATGCCTCATGCTGACCTGCTGATATCGGTTGCGAGGTCGATGGGCAGCTCTTTGCGGCCTCTGACGGCGAGTTTCCTGTAGACACGGGTGAGGTGCTGTTCCACCGTGCTTTCCGTGACGTAGAGTTTGGCTGAGATCTCGCGGTTCGTGTATCCAGCGACTGCGAGCGAGGCGACCCGCCGTTCTGAGGTGGTGAGTGCTTCGATCGCGACCGAGTTCTCTTCTCCGGCTACGGAGTCGGCCGGAAGGCCGGCTACGCCGAGCAACTCCTCGCACAACGGAGTGGCCTGGCACATCTTCGCCACGTGCAAGGCCCGCCGGAATATCATTCGGGCTCGCCGGTCTGTAGCCAGCTCGTGGTAGGTGCGACTAAGGTCCGCCAGAACACGCGCTTGCTCGAATCGGTCGCCGCAACTCTCGGAGAGTTCGAGAGCCTCGGTGAGCAGATGCGGTCGACGCCTGGCCGGGCTGGTAGCCGCGAGCAGCCGAAGCGACAGCGCGCGGACGCGAGAACCGTCGGCACCCGGGCGGATGAGCTGGTCCTGGATGAGCTGCCTGGCCTGATCATGATTGCCTAGGCACAGCCATGCCTCGGCGGCGCTGGTCCGCCAGGGAACAAGTCCGGCTACGTCCAGACCCCAGCTGCGCATAAGTTCTCCGCACGACAGGAAGTCGGTGAGGGCAGCGTGGCAATGGCCGGTCGCGAGGTAATAGTGGCCGCGCGCGTGCAAGTAGTGCAGCCCGTACCGGCTTTCGAACATGGCTTGAGGTACCGGGTGGTTGAGGTGCGTTGCCGCATACCGGTAGTCACCCATCCTGGTGGCTGCGAGGATCAGGCTTCCCAGCAGGAATCCGATGGCCACCCCCCACCTCTTGGGAGGCATATATGTCATTGCTGCCCGGCAGTGGTTTATGGCCGCGCCCATTTCTCCCTGCCGGGCGGCAATCTCAGCCCTGGCACAGGCGAATGTGGCCTGCCAGGTAGGGGCCTGTCTGGCTGCAGCCTCGGCCAGCAGCCTGTCACACCACTCCGCCGCGAGAACAGGCCGATCGGCGCAGATCAGCACCATTATGGCAAGCATCGCGGATTCCTCGGCCCAGAAGGTGCCCCAGCTGACCTGAAGACCCCGCAGGACCTGTTCGGCACGATCGACTGCCTGATGGCTCTGACCGTCGGCGAGCGCTTCAGCCAGTGTCGCAGTTGAGTGCAACCAGGGGTCAGTCTTGGGCAGTATCAAAGCGCGCTTGTGATCCGCAAGCACATATGGCGCTCGGCGCCTGCGCGCGAGCGACGGGTGGACGCACGTCAGCCACAGCTCAGTGGCGTGGAGTTCGGCAGCCGCTGTGGAATCCTGACGGGTCGAGCCGCGTATCTGGTTCAGGATGTCGACGGCTTCGTCTGCGCGTCCGTGCCACAGCAGCTGCCGTATCAGCATGATGGAATCCCGACGGTCCAGCTGCCCCGCGCGCACCGCGCCTACCAGCGGCGTTAGGTGCCGGGCAGCGGCCGACGGGTCTATCGCCCACTCGGTTTGGGCAAGCCTCGCCCGGATCGCGGTACGGTCACGCTCCCGCGTGCATGACTCATGAACCAACTCCAGGCAGTCAACTGCCAGGTGTAGTTCGTCGCTGAGCCGCGCATGCTCCGCCGCATCGAGCAATATTCGGATCAGGGTTGGATCAGCGGCTCGACCGGCTTTGAGGAGATGGCGGGCGATTGTCATCGTCGGTGCACCTCGCTCTATCAGCACCTGGGCGGTGCGGCCATGGAGGGCCGATCGCTCGTCGGCGGTGAGCTCGTCAAGGACGGCGCGCTGGGCAGCGGGGTGCGGAAAGCCATCGTCATTGAGCAGCCCGGCGGCCATCATCGCGTGAATCGCCCGGCTGACAGTCTCCGTCTTGAAGTGGACCAGCGTGGCCAATTCCGTCGGCGGCACGCGCTCGCCGATTACCGCAAGACCTTGCGCGACCCGCATCACCTCGGGCCCACCCCGGCGCAAACTGTTGACGAATGCGAGCCCGTAGCCCGATGCGCCGACAGTCCCAGAAATGCGGTGATCTTCGATCAGGGCATGAAGCAACCGCGGATTCCCGCCACTGGCCTTGAAGAAGTCTCGGGAAAGATAGCAGGCTGCTTCGTCGCCCAGATGTCCAGCTAGCAGACAGGTCGTGCCCTCCAGAGATAGAGGCGTGAGTCGGATTCGGCTGAGATGTAGCTGCCGGAGCAACTCGGCGCGGAATACTGAATGTTCCCCAAGATTTGAGTCATCGGTCAGGACTGCCAGAATGGGGGCGGATCCCAGCTGGCGAATCAGTTGAAGCAGGAAGTCCTGCGACAGCACATCTGCGTACTGAACGTCGTCTATTACTATCAGTAGGGGTCCGCGGGTGGCCAGGTCGAATAGTGCAAGGCACAGGCCATGGGCCACCTGGGCCGCTTCGGATTCGGAATCCTGGAGCGCTAAGGTGGGGTGCGGTTGCCCCGGTTCGCCGGAGAGAACTAAAGCCTTCGCTCGTTCCGTCAACTCGGGTGGCACCGCAGCATTGTTAAATAGCTGGCTTAAGACGCCAAATTTAGTCTGGCTGCCCGCGTCGGAGCAGGTGGCATTAAGGATTAATGCATCAGTCTCTTCGGCATGCGCTATGAAGCTGCGCAGCATCTCAGTCTTCCCTACGCCCGACGGACCATCCAGCAGAACAATTTGCCCTTTCTTCTTAAGGCATTTAGCCAGGAAGCGGTCCAGGTGCTTCAGCTGACCCTCGCGCTCGATCAGTTTCACTAGCCACCTCTCGTGAAGATCGTCTGCCCCCTAGATCGATCGCACTGCACCCACGATAAGCGGGCACTAGAGGCTGGTGGTGCGCGCGTGCCCATTATCAGGTAATCGCGCGACCATTGGTCTCTGGGATACTTCTGTATGCGCACGATGGCCGCGCGAAGTGGAAAGACCGGGGCCGGCGCGCCGTGCGTTTGAGCAGCACAGTCTCTGCGTACGGCGCCTTTGACCGTCGACAGCTGGCTGCGACGGGAGCCAGCGGCATGCTTGTCCGAAGCCGGGGATCCAGCGAATCCGAGGCGGCCAAATATAGGGGATGTTTAGGGGTAACTAGCTTCGACGAATCGTGATCTTGACGGGGCGGCTCGGTGAGGTGACATCCGGCTGCCGACGACCGCTGTGCCTGGCGCAGCTTCAGCGTCGTGGCAGTCGGCGGCCCAGGGCCTATTGCGGCATCCAGTTCTTGCAGGTCTTCCGGCAGCGGGACAGACCCGATAGGCCTATCCGCTTAAATGGGCCGTAAGGCCCCTCTGCTGGACAGAACATAAGGAAACCGGCTATAGTCTCCTATTAAAGCGTCGATCTCGGGGGGTCTCAAGGGATGGTGCCGTGAGGTTCAACCTGTTGGGCCCGCTGGAAGTCACCAATGACGGCTCCCCGGTGCCGTTGGGTGGTGTAAAGCAGCGGGCGGCGCTCGGATTTCTGTTACTCCATGCCAACGAAGTTATTCCAGCAAGCAGGCTCCTTCAGGCGCTATGGGCGGATGAGGTTCCCCCGACAGCACGAAAGATTCTGCACAATGCTATTTCTGGCCTGCGCAGGACGGTATTCGAGAATGTCTCCGACGCGGACTCGGCGTTGCTGACCCGTGCACCGGGGTATTTACTGCATGTTAATCCCGCCTGCGTGGACCTGTCCCTTTTTCAGTGTCTGGCCGAGCGTGGCCGGTCGGAGCTAGCCCGCGGCTCATGGGAGCCCGCTGTGCGATTGCTACGCCAGGCGCTGGCATTTTGGCGCGGCTCGGTCCTGGCAGACCTGACGGAGGTCGGCATTGTGTGGCCAGAGCTAGCCGCCGTGCAGGACAGCCGGCTGACCACGTTCGAGGATTGGGTGGAAGCCGAGTTGGCGCTCGGTCGGCACCATGAGGTGGTCGGCGCATTGGAGATCGCCGTCGCGACTGGTCCGACGAGAGAGCGAGTACGCGGACAGCTCATGCTGGCACTGTACCGCTGTGGTCAGCAGGTTGAGGCGCTCGAGGTGTACCGGCGTACCAAGATCTCGCTAGCTGAATCACTCGGCCTTGACCCTTCTCGAGGTTTGCAGGAACTGGAGCGCGCGATACTGAACCACGACCCGATTCTTGCCAGTGCAGTGCCAGACGGAGTAGCCGCGTGGCTGCCGAGTAGAGGCAGCGTTGAATGTAGCACTTGGCCTGACTGCCTGTAACATTACCCGGCTTTGTGCGAATGCGCCGACGCGGTAAGTGCCGTGTCAGCTATGGAGCATCTCAGCGACGAGAAAGGCTAGCTCGATTGCTTGCTGGGCATTCAGGCGAGGATCGCAGGCGGTTTCGTACCGGCCATCGAGATCGTCATACGAGATGTCTTGACCACCGCCGAGGCATTCGGTGACATCCTCACCAGTAAGTTCGATATGGATGCCGCCCGGGTGCGTCCCGAGCTTGCGGTGCACCTCGAAGAACCCCCGCACCTCGTTGACTATATCGTCGAAATGACGGGTCTTGTAGCCTGCCGGGGACTCATGGGTGTTGCCGTGCATGGGATCGCACTGCCATATGACATGAGAGCCGGCGGCGATTAATGTCTCCACGATCGGCGGGAGTACATCGCGGATTTTGCCGCTGCCCATGCGGCTGATCAGCGTAAGCCGCCCTGGTGTGTTCCCGGGATTGAGACGATGTACGTAATCGGATGCCTGCTCGGGTGTGGTGGTAGGTCCGATTTTAAGCCCGATGGGATTGCCGAGCATCTCAGCCAGTGCGATGTGGGCGCCGTCCAGCTGCCTGGTGCGCTCGCCGACCCAGAGGAAATGCGCTGACAGGTCGAACAACCGCTGCCCGTCTCCCGAATCGTGTAGTCGCAGCATCGCTCGCTCGTAGTCGAGAGCAAGCGCTTCATGGCTCACGAAGAACTCGCTTCCATGCAGTGCATCGTGGTCCGCGCAAGGGGCGGCCATGCCGTCCTCTATCCTGACAGCTAAAGCCTCATGCAGTTCTCCAGGATTCCAGCCGAAATCATGGTCCTGGCCAGGTGAGCACGGACCGGTCGACGAAGCGCTATTCAGCATTCGCAGGAGGTTCATGGTGGTGGCGGCGTTGGCGTAGGCCCGCATCATCCGGCCAGGGTCGGCAATCCTGCTTCGGGGAGTGGGAACGAGAGAATTTATCATGTCGCCCCGGTAGGCAGGCAGGCCGAGTGGGTCGGTGGCGCTGGATCGTGGTTTGGCGTACTGACCGGCAAGCCGGCCGACTTTGACCACTGGGACGCCACCAGCGTGGGCGAGCACGACGGCCATTTCCTGCAGCACACAAATATTGGCTTGGACATGCAATTCCGTATTCTCGGCAAAGGTCTCAGCGCAGTCGCCGCCCTGGAGCAGGAAGGCTTCTGCCCGAGTCACCGCCGCCAGCTGCTCGCCAAGTCGGTCGACCTCCGCAGGCATGGTGATCGGCGGAGCATTCTCCATTATCGTGCGTATAGCTCGTACATGGTCAGGATCTGGCCACTCGGGCTGCTGAGCTGCCGGGCGGCTCAGGACTTCGTCGAGTCGGGCCGATAGGCCGTGGGCCGGGACTGGCAGTTCGCGTGGTGCATTCATCACCATCTCGACCGTCCATCCATCGCAGATTACGCGCCATGGGCTGCGGCTTATAGCAATGGCCCATGCGTTGGCCTTCCTACGAGTAGTCGTAGAACCCGCGACCAGTCTTCTTGCCGAGAAGGTTGGTCTCGACCATGCGGATTAATAGTGCTGGAGGCGCGTAGAGCGGCTCCTTGAACTCCTCGTATAGCGCGCTCCCGACCGAGGAGAGAACGTCGAGACCAACCAGGTCGGCGAGCTTGAGCGGCCCAACCGGATGGGAGCAGCCCAGCACCATGCCCCGGTCGACGACATCGGCCGAAGCAAAGCCGGACTCCACCATCCTGATGGCCGCAAGGAGGTAGGGAACAATGAGTGCGTTCACTATAAAGCCGGGCCGGTCGGGCGCTCGGATCACCTCTTTACAGAGCACCTCTGTCACAAAGCTCTCTGCCCGTGCGCTTACCTGATCGTCGGTGAGCATAGATCCGATCAGTTCCACAAGAGGAATAGCAGGTACTGGGCTGAAGAAGTGCAGTCCAATCACACGGCCGGGGCGATGGGTGACTCTCGCCAGCCTGACGACCGGTATCGAGGATGTGCTCGACGCCAGGATCGCGTCCGGGTCCTCGACGATTTTGTCTAGGAGAGTAAACATATCCAGCTTGGCCGTCTCGTCTTCGGTGATCGCCTCGATCACCAGCTGACGGTCGGTCATATAGGAGAGATCAGTGGTGAAGGAGATTCGGCTCATCGCTGCGTCACCGTCCGCGGCTGTGATCGCCCCAGCCTTCACGCTTCGGCCGAGTGACCTGAGCAGCCGTTGCTGCCCCGCCGCTAGTGACGACTCCGATGACACAGCGACGAGCACATCCAGTCGGCATCTGGCGCAGACTTCGGCGATTCCCGAGCCCATAAGGCCGCATCCCACCACTCCGACCAGAGAGATCCTCTTCATGTTGTCCCTCTCATTACCGCCGTCCCCGGGTACGGCAGGCAGGATCCCACCGGCATACCCTCCCGAACCCTCCTGGCCGTGCATGCCCTTGAGGTGGGACGATTGCCTGCTAGATCAAATTTAGGCGGGTGAAAATTGCCCCCGCAATATGGCTAATGCTGCACGTGCAGATACGCAGTGCGAGAAATTGAGTGGTCAGTCCTTTATCGACAAATTACCCTGTGCTCATGGGCAGTGGAACCCCTATGGTTCCCCTAATGTTTCGTGATTGTGTATCTGCAGGTCGCGGATGTGCGAACGCGGCTACCATGACTGTCATCCAGATACGTCATCTTCTGTCACCGTACCGAGCAATGCGCGCGCGGCAAGCCGGTAACCAAGAGCGCCAAGCCCGGCGATGACCCCGCTGGCAAGCGGCGCGAGCACCGACTCGTGCCGGAACGCCTCCCGGGCCCAGACATTCGACAAGTGCACTTCGATCCAAGGCCGCGGATAGTTGGCCAGAGCGTCACGCAGGCTCCAGCCTGCGATCATGAGCGCACCGGGATTGACGATCGCACCGACCGTGTCGTAGTTATTCTGGATCGCCCTGATCAGCCCACCCTCAGAATCGTGCTGAATTGCAGTTATCTTCCACCCGCGCTCCGCGATCTCCTCATCGATCGCCTTCTCTATGTCCGCTAGGGTGTCCGTGCCATACACCTCGGGCTCACGTCGCCCGAGGATGCCAAGATTAGGGCCGTTCAGCAACAGCAGGGTAGCCAAGATGCACCTCGCGAGTCAGCCGGAGTCCATTAGCTGAATTTGCCTGGCCTAGTTTATATGGCGCACAGAAGAAGTTCGCGAGGCCAAGGCGCGAGGATCAGGAGTAAGGGGGAGCTAAGGGGGCGTGGTAGGGGCTGACGCGCAACGATTCTCCCGGTAGCGTTGCCAAGCGTTTGGCGCGTGGGCGCAAGAATAGGCACCGTTGACTGCTGGAGCCTTAGCCAGAAGGTAACGGACAGCGTATCCGGCGAATTAGCGGGCCTCGGCTGCGCTCAATGCCCACAGGAAGGAGCGGAAAGTATGAATGATCGTTCACAGCTCGTAGCAGAACTTCCAGAATGGCCGCAATTCGGAGACGAGGAGCGGATCGGCCTGATCCGCGCGCTAGAACAAGGCCAGTGGTGGCGCATGGGCGGCTGCGAGGTGGACTCATTCGAGCGGGAGTTCGCGGCTTACCATGGTGCGCAGCACGCACTGGCGGTCACAAACGGCACGCATGCTCTGGAACTTGGTCTTCAGGTGCTCTCGGTCGGCCTGGGTTCCGAGGTCATCGTCCCGGCTTTCACGTTTATCTCTTCCTCTCAGGCCGCGCAGCGGCTCGGCGCTATCGCCGTGCCCGTCGACGTAGATCCGGATACTTACTGCATGGACGTGTCAGCCGCCGAGGCGGCGATCGGCCCAAAGACTCGTGCGATTATGCCAGTTCACATGGCGGGTCACTTTGCTGACATGGACGCGCTGGCGAAGTTGTCGGCGAACTCCGGTATTCCGCTGATCCAGGACGCCGCGCATGCGCACGGCGCTCAGTGGCGCGGCAAGAAAGTCGGTGAGCTGGGTTCGATCGCTGCCTTCAGCTTCCAGAACGGGAAGCTGATGACCGCTGGTGAAGGCGGGGCGGTCCTCTTCCCTGACACCGATCTTTACGAGAACGGCTATCTTAGGCATAGCTGCGGGCGTCCGCGTTCAGATACTAAATATTTCCACCGCACCTCCGGTTCGAATTTCAGGATGAACGAGTTCTCGGCCAGCGTGCTGCGCGCCCAGCTGGCCCGCTTGGACGACCAGATCGAGACTCGGGAACAGAGGTGGGCCGGACTCGCCGGCATGCTCGCTGAAATCCCGGGTGTTGTGCCACAGGGCCGCGATAAGCGTGCCGACCGAAACCCTCACTACATGGCAATGTTCCGTATTCCAGGGATGACGGAAAACCGACGCAACGAGCTCGTTGACGTTCTGGTCGAGCGAGGGCTGCCGGCCTTCGCGGCTTTCCGTGCGATCTACCGTTGCGATGGCTTCTGGGAGACCGGTGCCCCTAAGGAGTCAGTGGAGGAAATCGCTGAGCGCTGCCCCAACACTGAAGCGATCTATCAGGACTCCGTCTGGCTGCATCACCGGGCACTGCTTGGCACCGAGCGTCAGATGTCTGACATCGCCAGCATCATCGCCGACGCTCTGGCGCGATCTTGACTACGTGGCCGGGCAACGATAGGCAGGGTGTCGAGCCAATCCGAGTCGCCATGGTGGGGCTCGGCTGGGCGGCTACGCGCATCTGGCTGCCGCGCCTGAATGGCCACCCTGACTTCGTGGTGTCTGCCGTGGTAGATCCGGATGAAGCTGCGCGCGCATCGGCTGTGGGGAGCGAGGGTGGCGTGCTCATGCTGTCCAGCGTGGACCAGCTTAGTTCCAGCATGGTTGAGCTTGCCATTATCGCGGTGCCCAACCATCTTCACGCCGCAGTAGCCTCCACTTTGCTGGCAGCCGGCATCCCCGCCTTTGTGGAGAAACCGGTTTGCTTGAACTCCAGCGAAGTGGATCAGCTGGCCGCAGCCGAGCGTGCCGGAGGCGCAGTGCTGCTGGCCGGGAGCGCCGCCCGTTACCGAGCCGACGTCAGGTCGTTGCAGTCTCTGGTCGGGGCAGTGGGGCAAGTCCGGCACGTAGACCTCGCCTGGGTCCGGGCGCGGGGCGTACCGAACGCCGATGGCTGGTTCACTCGCCGACGCCTCGCGGGCGGCGGAGCGCTGATCGACCTCGGCTGGCATTTGCTGGACACTGCCGCCACCGTATTAGGGCCCGTTACTTGCGAGCAGGTTGTCGGGGCTGTGTCCGGTGACTTCGTTAACAGCAGCTCCTCACATGCGACTTGGCGGCAGGACAAGAAGGCCGATGGCCACGCCGGCGGACAAGCCGACGTAGAGGACTCTGCGCGTTGTTTCCTCGTCACCGCGGACGGGGTTTCGGTCTCGCTTCATGCGAGCTGGGCCTCGCACGAAGCGCGGGACCTTACCCGGATAAGGGTCGAGGGTAGTGCCGGCACCATAACGTTGCGTTGCACATTCGGCTTCAGCCCGAATCGCCAGCATCGCTCGACATTGACTCATACCCGAGATGGAACCAGTCGTGTGGTGCAGCTGCCGGACGAGCCCGTCGGGGTGGAGTATGCAAGGCAACTCGACGAGGTCCCCGCATTGCTGAACGACCCCGCCAGCAAGGGCAGGGCGATCGAGGAAGCCAGCAGAATCGTTGGGGTTATCGAGCAAGTCTACGATTCAGCCCGGCTCGGGCAAACCAGTCAGCAGCCGATTCTATACGCGCTTGCGGGAGACGTCTCGAAGCCAGCCACTGCCGCCAGCCAGGAATGCGGTTTTAATACCACTCGAGCCGGGGAACCTGGCTCAGTCGCTGGTGCACCCGATTACCCGACGCGAGCTGTGATCTTCGATCTCGATGGCGTGATTGTCGATAGTTCGGCGGTAATGCGCGAGGCATTTGCCATTGCTTATGCCGAAGTGGTCGGTGACGGCGACCCTCCATTTGAGGAGTATTGTCAGCACCTGGGCAGGTATTTTCCTGACATTATGCAGATTATGGGGCTGCCGCTTGAGATGGAGCAACCCTTCGTCAGGGAAAGCTACCGGCTGGCTCACCGCATCCTGCTCTTCGACGGCATCGCCGACGTGATTCGGGAGCTGCGTGCGCGCGGGATCCGGCTCGCCGTCGCCACGGGTAAGAGCGGGGCACGCGCCCGTTCCCTACTTGATCAGCTCGGCATCCTGAAGACATTCGACCACGTGATCGGCTCTGATGAGGTGGATCATCCTAAGCCAGCGCCCGACATAGTCCTGCGGGCGCTGGAGCTGCTTGGCGTCCGGTCGCAAGAGGCGGTGATGGTCGGCGATGCGGTGACCGACTTGGCTAGCGCACAGGCGGCTGCAGTGGCCGCCGCTGCCGCCTTGTGGGGCGAATCCAATGAGACCGAGATGCTCAGAGCCCGGCCCGACGCAGTCCTGCGCAGGCCTTCGGACCTGCTGGCACTGTGCCCGGCGGTCACTGCGGGCTAATGCGCTGCCAGCGCGTTGCCATCATCCTGCCTGCCGAGGCATTGCCATTGCCATCAACGTGTCAGCGACGACAGCCTCAGGCACGTCCTCCACAAGCTCGACGCCGCGGGGACCGTCCAGAACGAAGGTGAGACCGGCCGTCGCCTTCTTGTCCAGTCGCATGAGGGCGATCAAAGCGCTAGGTCCGACGTCTGCGGGCAGGCTTGTCGGGAGTCCGTAGCCGCGTACAACGGTCAGATGTTCTGCCTGCCGCGCCTCGTCAATGCGTCCCAGCGCTCGGGCCAGGAGACCAGCGAATACTGTCCCGACAGCGACGGCCTCACCATGCCGGACGGCGAAGTCGGTCGCGCGCTCCAGCGCATGGCCGAGCGTATGGCCATAGTTGAGCCGGTGTCGGAGGCCGGAATCCCGCTCGTCTGCCGTGACGATCGACGCTTTCAGGGCCACGCTCGCGGCGATCTGGTCATGCAGCGCCATGTGACGGAGATCACCTGCACCGATGAAGTGGCACCGGGCGAGCTCGCCGTAGCCGTTGATCCACTCTCGGCGCGGCAGAGTTTCCAGGTAGTCAGTGTCGCAGAGCACCGCCTTGGGCTGCCAATAGGTTCCAACAAGGTTTTTGGCGGCTGGCAGGTTCACGGCAGTTTTACCGCCGACGCTCGCGTCCACTTGCGCCAGGAGCGAGGTCGGAACGTGCACGACGGCTACGCCGCGGTGATACAGCGCCGCGGCGAGCCCTACATAGTCGCTGGTAGTACCCCCGCCACACGAGATGACAGCATCAGACCGACTCAGCCCGAACTCAGCGAACCGTCGGCAAAGGTTCTCGACTGTGGCCAGTGTCTTGTACTGCTCTCCGTCGCACACCCGCAGGAGGAGCGACGGAACGCCAGCGTCGGGCACCGATTCCGGCTCCCGGGCCGAGACCACGGCTACCCGCTGCGCGCCGAGTCGCGCGACGATCTCAGAGAGCAGGTGGCGAACGCCTGATCCGATATGCACAGGATAGGAAGAGTCGCCCAGTTCGACCTTGATGCACCGGTGCGGTGATGCAGGCGTCCCCGCTGACTCCTGGTCGGAACTCAGTGGTGCCTGCGGCGGCGTTCTTGTCATGCTTGGCATTCCTTTCATCCGGCTATGCCGTTTGGGCGCACCGTGGATAGGCCCGGATTCGGGGCTGGACCAGCAACGCCGCGCCTGCCATCCCCTCTCTCAACGTCGTCCGCAGGGCTCGAGCTGCGAGTGCCTCTGTCGCGACACCGATACCGAGGCGGTTGTTAGTCAGGTGGGCGTGCTTGAAAAGCAGATAATTGGCCGGAATATCATCATTCGGTCGTCGAGTGAGTATGGTCTCGCGGACTACCCACAAATAACGCTGCCAGGAGACTTCAGTATTCGACAGGAGCTGGGTTTTAGCAGCAGCACGGAGGATCAGTTCATAGTCACGATCGGCACGCGTGGCGAGATCGATTCGCTGACCAGGGCTCATTCCGTTTGCCCAATATGTCCAGTAAAAGAAGAGGAATGCGGTACGGTCGCCTCCAGGGATCAGCTCCACGATGTGACAAAGATGCTGTACGGCCATTGTGAGCTGCGCGTCCCCCCGCAGTTCGCCTGCGTTCAGGAGGTCGAGCGCCAATTCACTGGACGCCGAGGAGAGTTCGGCGTCGCGGGTACCTATGTAGTGCGCAGATGGTGACTCGTAGCAGTCCATGATCATCGGCCAGCCGTGCCGTGAGAATTCGGCTGCTAGCCTGCGCTCGAGTTCATGACGGACCGCCGCGGCTGAGCAGAACCACAATTCCAGGTGATTATGGAATCGCTGGAAGAACCAGCGGCCGCCAGGATCCGCTGAACGAAAGTAGCGGACCAGTCCTGGCAGGACGTCTGACAGAATCTGAGTTTTGTGGTCGTGTTCGGACTGCAGTGGTTCAGGTAGTCGGCAGCGTAGCCAGTTGGGCGTCATGGTCGAGTCATCTCGCATCAACGTTTGGTTGGTTCTCGCGCTAATGGGATAGCTTGCCCTTGACCAACTTCTTGTTCATAAAAATCTACTCATAGTTGTAGAAGGTAGCATCAACAGAGAAGCGCCACTATTGGATGAGGAGCGAAGGTACCCAGCGATGAAGGTTAGGGACGACCTAGGGGGATCGTTAGGGGGCGTTCTGCGGCTTCTTGAGGCAAGACTGGCTGTTGAGACGGCGAGTTTCGCCTGGGAACCACCGTCAGGCAGTTCCTTGCTGGCGTGATGCTACAAGGCTCCCACCCGGGAGCGTCAGTACCCTGCTGGACCGAGAGATCTGAAAATGCTGCGCACCGAACTGATCCGGCCGCTACCCGAGGTGCTGAGAGCGCACGCCGATCGCTTTGGCGACAAAGTGGCCTTCCGGGACGGACGACTCAGCGTCAGCTATGCCGAACTGGAACGGCGTACCCGCCGCCTCGCCGGACATCTAGCCGGGTTGAGGATTCAGCCTGGCGATCGCGTGGCGATCTATCTGCAAAATTGCGTGGAGATGGTAGAGAGCTATCTGGCCATTACCAGGGCCAGCGGGATCGGAGTTCCGCTCAATCCGCAGTCCACCAACGCCGAGCTTGAGTATTTGCTCGACGACAGTGGCACCCGCGTCATAATCACCGATCCGTCCCGCTTCCCCCAGTTGCGCCGTGTGCTGAAGAAGGGCCAGCGTCTGAGGGTCGTCGTCACGGGAGATGCGGGAGTGTCGGCGGCCGTGCCGTCCGGTGCTGTCTCCTACGCCGTGCTGACTACTACGGAACCGGCCAGCACGGCAAGAGACGATCTAGGGCTTGACGACCTGGCTTGGATGCTTTACACGTCCGGCACGACGGGCAAGCCCAAAGGAGTGCTGTCCACCCAGCGCAACTGCCTGTGGTCCGTCGCAGCTTGTTACGTTCCCGTGCCCGCTCTGTCCGCGGAGGACCGGGTCCTGTGTCCGCTGCCACTGTTCCACAGCCTGGCCCATATCGTGTGCGTCCTGGGTGTGACCGTGGTCGGCGCGACGGCACGCATCGTCGATGACCTCTCGGCCGAGGATCTCCTGGACACGCTGGTTGAAGAGTCGTCTACGTTCCTGGCTGGGGTGCCGACCACGTACCACCACCTGGTAAGGGCGGGCCGGGAGAAGGGTTTTGTGCCACCGAGCCTGCGGATGTGCCTGGTCGGCGGTTCGGTCACGACCGCGTCGCTGCGCAGGTCCTTCGAGGAGACTTTCGGCGCTCCACTGCTCGACGCCTACGGCAGCACGGAGACGTGCGGTTCAACCACTATCAACTGGCCGACCGGCGCCAGAGTTGAGGGGTCATGCGGCCTGCCGGTACTGGGACTGGGCGTGCGCCTGGTGGACCCGGCAAGCGGGACCGACGTGGCCGACGGCCAGGAAGGCGAGGTATGGGTTCGCGGCCCGAGCGTCATGGCCGGCTATCACAACCACCCGGATGCCACGGCTGCGGCACTGCGGGACGGCTGGTATCACACCGGCGACCTGGCTCGACGCGATGAGGCAGGCTATTTCACCATCGTCGGCCGGATCAAGGAACTGATCATCCGAGGCGGACAGAGCGTGCACCCGGGCGAGGTCGAAGAAGTCCTGCGTGACGTTCCCGGGGTGGCGGATGCCGCGGTGGTGGGCAAGCCGCACGAGGTGCTAGGCGAGGTGCCACTGGCGTTTCTGGTGCCTAACCCCGGGGGTTTTGATCCACAACGGGTATTCGCCGCTTGCCGTGAGCGGCTGTCATATTTCAAGTGCCCTGAGGAGCTTTACGAGATCGACCGTGTGCCGCGTACCGCATCGGGGAAGATCACCCGGCATGTCCTTCTTGGGCGGTCGGCCCGGCTGCGCGCCACTGGAAACAGTCATTACGAGTCGTTGTTCCGGCTCGACTGGATCCCTCTGCCGCTGCCATCGACGCCGCGCCCACCAGTGGGCCGCTGGGCTGTGGTTGGCGCGGATCCTTTGGGTCTGAGCGGTCGGCTGGCGGACGCAGGTGCCAAAATCGATGTCTTTCCTGATCTGAGCGCTGTCCACGACGCTGTCGCCGCCAATGGTCTCGCGCCAGACATAACGATTCTGTACAGCGGCACCACTGAGCGGCCGGTTAGCCACCTCGCGGACGCCGCTGACCAGGCCGCCCGTGATCTGGCCGTTCAGGTTGAGTGCTGGCTGGCCGAAGAACGCCTGGCGGCCTCCCATCTGGTCGTCGTGACACGCCGTGCGGTGAGCACTAGCAGGGACGAGGACATCGAGGATCTGGCGCACGCACCACTGTGGGGACTGATGCGCTGTGCGCAGGTTGAGCATCCTGACCGGTTCACGCTCGCAGATCTGGACGTGGCCGATGAGGCTGCGGCGGCAGCGCTATCGATCGCGGTGTCGGTCGGCGAGCCCCAACTCGCGGTGCGCGCGGGTGTCGTACTGCTGCCAAGGCTGGCACGCGTGCCCGTCGCCGTCGACCAGGCAGCAAGCCTGCGACTCGACCCGCAGGGCACCGTCCTGGTTACCGGGGCCGAGGAAACCGCTAGCGCAGCGGTAGCCCGCCACCTTGTCACCGGGTACCGGGTGCGGAATTTGCTGCTGATCAGCACTCTGGGTCACCTGGACACTGCAGCCACGGAATTGAAGGCTGAGTTGACGAGGATGGGTGCCAAGGTCACGCTGGCGGCCTGCGACGTGGCCGATCGGCAGGCGTTGGCGGCAATCCTGGCCAACGGGCAACGTCCGCTTACCGCCATCATGCACGTCCAGCGTCAGCCGGACGCGATTTCCGTGCGCACACTTCGGTCAGCAGTAGCCGGGGCGCTCAACCTGGACGAACTGACCCAGACCATGAGCCTGGCGGCCTTTGTTCTGTTCTCGTCATCGGTCGACGCCCTGGGCGCAAGCGGCCGAGGCGACCAGGCGGCAGCTGCGGTGTTCCTGGATGCACTGGCACAACGCCGCCGGGCCCGCGGGCTGACGGCGCTGTCGCTCGCGTCGGGCGCCTGGGGCCGGGCAGGTCCGCAAGGAACGGCGCAGGTCCTGCCAAGCGGAGTTCGCCCATTGTCCGAACAAGATAGCCTGGCGATGTTCGACGCGGCCCACACGGCAGGGAGCCCCTTTGTGGTCGCTATGCGCCTGGATATGTTGACGCTGCAGGCCGGCGGGATCCCTGCGCTGCTACGCGGCCTGATCGACGTGCCCAGCGGCGCCAACTCCCCAGACCAGGCCGGCTCCGCAGAACAGTGGCGTCAGCTGGCCAGACTATCCGACGTCGAGCATGGTGCCGTGACACCTGGGCCTGGGGCGGACCGAGGCTGCGGGTATCCAATTGTCTCCGGAGCGATCGGGCAGCCGATTGTTAATGATCTTTCAAGGATCCCGGAATCACCCCGGTGAGAGTCAGCTGCGGAGATGACCGGATGATCCCGCTCGTTGCGAGGTCATCGGGTCCATCACGCAGCTGCGCGAGCCAGCAGTACGGCGCCGTGCAAAGACGATAGCCCGCCGAGCGCTGCGCCGCGCACCGGCAAGGCAGGCTGACCAGGCCGCCGGAGTTCTTGCGCGTGATGAGAGACACCCGACGCGAAGCCAGGCAGGCCAGCGGCGAATCCGCCACCGATCAGGAACTGCTGCGGATGCACAAGTTCATCCAGGCTGACAACGGCAACAGCGAGCGCGGCCCAGCACTCGCGCACCGCGGTTACCGCCCACGAGCAGGACTGCTCCAGTGCGACCCGAAGTTCGCTGAACGTCACCTCGCTGCCCCGCAGCGTGGCAGCCCGGCGGAGCGTTGCGGGTCCCGAGGTCATTGCCTGCAGACAGCCCTGCCGCCCGCAATCACACGGGGGACCGGAGCGGTCGATGATCATGTGCCCAATCTCGCAGGATCCCCGGGCCGACCCGGGGCACACCCGGCCGCCAAGCACAATCCCGCCGCCGGTCCCGGTGCCGACGCCGATGTAGACGAGATCCTCACAATCGGCTGTGTGTGCTTCGGCGAGTGCCGCCAAGTCCCCGTCGTCTGCCCAGCGCACAACTGCCGCGCTAAAGAGGCGGCCCAGCCAGGCGGCCAGGTCGAGTCCAGCCCAGGTCGACCTTGACGGCCAGGTGATGACGCGACCGACACTATCCATCGTGGCCGGCAGGGCCACACCGACAGCCTGGACGGCCTCTGGCCAGCGCCGCCGTAAAGTTTCGACGCTCTCCGCCAGAACATCGAGATCCCGCGACAGCCGCCCCGGTGTTGGCCAGTGGAACACGGTGTCATATGTCAGCGAGCTTTCTCCCACGGCGCGAAGCGCGACCTTTGTGCCGCCGATGTCAATTCCCAGGTAACTGATGACGGCCCCCCGCAGCGGCAGGCTGGTCACAATGAGCAGTCATTCGGCGATGTTGGTGCGGCCTGTCCATCGATAGACCACCTGATCCCGCTCCGCACGTTCGATGGGATCGGGCTCGAAATGCTCGTAGCCTCCCCGGTACATGATCTTGATCTTGGGCAAGCCCGGGACGACGCGTTGCACTCGGGCCGAACGGGGGAACTCGGGTGGGCCTCCGACCAGCATGACGTTAGTGCTTGCCCGTTCATCATCGCTCATTGGTCTCTCCTGCCAAGCTGCTCGCGCGGCACCGTGCGTACATCCCGTCAGGAATGTACGCATTCTGGATCTGTCTTGTTAACCCCACAGCATCCCCCTGTTCCATCCCTACTTTCTGCCTGGGGGGCGCGGTTTGATGAGAGTTCAGCTAAGAGGCTTGTATCTCGTGTCCAGGGAACGATCGCCCGGTATGCCACCTGGAAACCTGTGCGGCATTTCTAGCATTGCATGTGCAAATTGCGGAGTGCGCCTCCTGAGAGCCGGCGGGTCCATGCTCGCCGAGCAGGCGGCGTGGTACAGGCTTGTGCTGAGCCGGCTAACGGGTCAGGGGCCTCGCCGAACACGCGGCTCTTCCCGCCGACGGCGCGCAGCAGCATGGTTCTGGGATTCGGTCCGACCAGAAATTCTAGCGACATGGTGCTTTAAAGCCATCTCTGTCCTCAACACCTGAATTCGGCCACCATACCCGCTTCCGGCACACCAACGTGATGCCAATCACTCACCCGAAATCGCCCCGATCACCCAAGAAGCTGACCGGAATTAATAACTTGGTGGATCCAGAGCATATTTAGCCATCAATCAACCAATTTGATGAAACCGGGACGCTTGGCGGTTGCCTCCGGGCGAGGGACGGGAGCTGGAACGCCCCGTCCAAGCCAGGTTCTCGCGGCGTTCAGGAACTCTCCAGCGCAGAGGCTGCCGCCTGACTGCGGCCGGGAGCAGGGCGGCGACGCCGCCACCTCACCGTTCCCGCGACGGTGATGCCATCGAGCCCAGGGGCCGCAGGTGGTCATTTTTGACGGCAGGCTGGCCGCTGTTGTAACAAAGTCACGATAGATAGATTTAATAGCGCTCCGCCCAAAATGTCCCTTGTCAGTATATAGCCAATTTTCGGGGCTACTGGACCATGTGCGGAGATCTGAGTTTTCCGCAGAAGTGCACGGGAGGCACACCAGATGACAAGGGAGATCAACAGCGTCCGCATTGCACCGGACAGCAACACGATCAGCCAGGATTTAGGCTTGCTGGCTGATCTGGCAGGGACATGGCGGGGGCATGGATTCAACCTGATCGCGCGACCGGACTTCGAGGGCGGCACGCCCCTCTACCTGCAACTCAACCAGACCGACGAGATGCTCACGATTGACCCGATCGGCGCGCCAGTTCCCGACCGCGGTTTCGGGCAGGATGACATCGAGTTGTTTGGCCTGACCTATCTGGACCAGATCAGCGACCAGTTCACGGGGGGCGCGCTGCATATCGAGCCTGGCATCTGGGTCACCCAGCCCGCGACGAGCTACCCACCAGAAACGCCGCCCGCGGGTGGCCAGATCGTTTTCCGCCTGGCGACGATCCCGCACGGCAATGCAGTCCTGGCCCAGGGCGCGGCCACACCATTCACAGGGCCGCCAACCCTTGACGCGGACGGCCAGGAGTACGCGTTCTCCGTGTTCCCTTCTTTTAACAGCACCCCGTTCCCTGTCACGACTCCGCCGACCGGATTCAAGATCAACGCCGCCGGGTCATCAGAGGAGAAAAGCGCGCCACCAGCAGCCAAGGGCGGGTTCACCGAGTACAACCTGGCCATCCCTGACTCCGCGACGAATCCGCGAACACCCTTCGACACGAGCCCGCCCGACCCGGCCCTGCCGGTCAGCATCGACGGCGTCGCGATGCAGCAGGTCCTCGAGGACCCGATCACGCTGCTGCAGGCCGCCATCCAGAGCCAGGTCGCCCAGGGCTGCACATTCGAGGGAGTAGCGCTCAACATCGCCACCCAGCCGTCAGTCACGTTCCTCACCGAGGAAAACAACCCGGGCGGCCCATCAGAGGTCGTCACGGTGGCCGACGGCACCGGGGGCATAGAGAACACGCTGTTCCTTGAGGGCAGCAACCAGCAGGGCACCGTGGGCAGTTCCAGGCCCAACGCGTTCACCTCACTGGTGTACGCGACGTTCTGGATCGAGAAGGTCACGGCCCCGGACCGGGACCCGTTCATGCAACTGCAGTACGCCCAGATGACCGTCCTGAACTTCGAGATCCTGGGCGTGCCCAACTCGCTTCTCGGCTGGCCGCACGTTTCAGTGGCCACGCTCCAGAAGTCATTCCGTTAGCGACCGCCGGTGCGGGAGGACATGCCCCCCATCCTCCCGCGCCCGGCGTGCCGGG
>Ga0335074_10003704_pt1 | contig 20957 bp, 17 predicted proteins | sample Lox_Sample_23_FD_206715 | JGI IMG/M metagenome (GOLD analysis project Ga0335074, IMG submission 206715) | Soil microbial communities from Loxahatchee National Wildlife Refuge, Florida, United States - Lox_Sample_2.3 | ecosystem: Environmental > Terrestrial > Soil > Wetlands | place: USA... | reverse complement strand
GCCTACCGCACCCTGCACGGCGTGCCGGAAGGCACGAACCTTGCCGGCCACTTCTTTGCGATGTGCAGGCTGGCGGCTCTCGCCAGGCGGGCTCAAAACCACCTGGTGGGCTGCTTCTCCTACGGCGCGATTTTTGCCGTGCGCAACCTGCTGATCGCCGAACTGCCGCTCGAAGCCTTGCAGCGGATGCGGCACGCCGCGCTCGGCCCGGCGTGCCACGGTTATGTGATCGAGCGGATCTGGCTGCACCTGTTCGGCGAGCCGTTCCTGCTTCCCTCCCGCGCCGCCACGCAATCAGCCGCCGGGATCGATTGCATTGCCGCAAGCGCGGGTCGGAGTGGCAAGGGGATGCCCCGCCAGCGGCACGATATCGATGCCGGCGGTGGTGACGCGGCAGGGCGCGGCAGCCAGCCCGCAGCCCGACAGCACGAGGGGGAGCAGAAGAACGATCATGGTGGTCTACGAGGGCAACACGCCGCCGCGACGCAAGCGGTTCGGGCTGCGCCAGGATTCGATCTCGCACGGCTTTGACAGGAACCATTTCTTTAGCGGCTCTGGGACTGCCCCCGCTAACAAACGTCAAGTTGAATGCTGGATTCCCTGAACGATGGCAGGATTGGGGCCTTATGTTGGCAGGGAGGCCCCGGGAGGCCCGGGAGCGCTCCCGGACGCGGTAACAGGGAGACGGAATCTGGGGGCGATGGACACGGGCGAATCGGGACGGACGCCCGCCGGATCGCAATCATCGACAGAGGCAAAGTCGAAGCGGATCCTGCTGGTAGAAGACGACCCGCACGTTGCGGAAACCCTGGCCGAGCTGCTTGAGCTCGAAGGGTATCGCGTCACGGTGCGGCATGATGCCCTCGCGGCGCTGGAACAGGTGCGGCGTGATTTGGTCGATCTCGTGCTGTGCGACCTGACGTTGCACGGCGAGATGGACGGATGCGGCTTCGCCCGTGCCTGCCGCGCCGAGTCGGCGCTGCGAGACCTGCATCTGCTCGCCGTGTCCGGCTACGACCGGCCGGAGGACTGTCGAAGGGCCCGGGCCTCCGGCTTCGATGGGTTGGTTGGCAAACCCGTGGATGTCGAGGCCATTCACGCCGCCGTTGGCGGAGGGCGGCAAGCGGCCTGATGCTTTGCTCGCGGTTGGAAAAGAGAACCGCGCAGGATCCATGGAGCAGCACAGAGGTTCCTGGATCGCGCTGCACCCGGGCGGACGATCGGCTTGTGACCTTCCCGCGCTGTAGCGACGAGCGACCTGTTCGCCGACTTCGACCCACTTCGGCCGATGGGCAGACTGCGGCATTTGGTGATGTGACGCCTCCGCGGTCCTCTGTGCAATCTCGGTGGCGCTCCGTGTGAACCGTTTCCACGCCGCAGGAGGCCAAAGGCGATGCGCGTCTCGACAGTGTTGCCGGTGGCGGAGTGGCGGAGCTGTGGCCCAGCGGCAAGCGCCGCCGAAGCCGACGGGTTCGACAGCGTCCAGGCCAACGAGCGCCAGCACGACCCGTTTTCACCGCTGGCATTCGCGGCGCTGGCGACCAGCCGGGTGCAGCTTGTTACGTCGGTCGCGATCGCCTTTCCGCGCAGCCCGATGGTCACGGCAGCGCAAGCCACGGCAGCGCAAGCCTGGGGCCTGCACCGTCATTCCGGCGGGCGGTTCGTGCTGGGGCTGGGCAGCCAAGTCCGGGCGCACAACGAGCGGCGGTTCAGCGTGCCATGGGTCGCGCCCGCCGCCCGGATGGGCGAATACATCGAGGCGTTGCGCTCGATCTTCCGCTGCTGGGAGCTGGGCGAGAAGCTGAACTACCAAGGCCGGCACTACAGCTTCACGCTGATGACGCCGGACTTTGCGCCCGAGCCGGCCGGCCTGCCGCTGCCGCCGATCGCGCTTGCGGCGGTCGGGCCGCACATGTTGAAGACCGCGGCGCGCCGCGCCGACAGCGTCCGGCTGCACGGCTTCGCCACGCGCCGTTATCTCGAAGAGGTCGTGCGGCCCATCCTCGCCGAAGAGCTGGCCGCCGCCGGCAAGCCTTTTGCAAGTTTCGAAGTCGCCGGCGGCGGGTTCATCGCCACTGGCCCGGACGCTGCCACCGTCCGGGCAGCGACCGAGAAGCTACGCTATCGGGTCGCCTTCTATGGCTCGACCCCGGCCTATCGGGGCGTGCTCGACCTGCACGGGCTGGGCGATCTTGGGGTGCGGCTGAACGAGCTGGCGCGGGCGGGGAAATGGGGTGAGATGGCACCGCTGGTGTCCGACGAGGTGCTGGACCTGTTCTGCGCGCGGGCGCCGTACGAGGGGCTGGCCGAAGCGGTGGCGCGGCGGTTCGGCGGGCTGTCCGACAGCATCACCCTGGAATTCCTGCCGGGCGACTCAGCGCCGACCCGACGGCGCGTGATCGAGGCGATCCGGCGCATCCCCCACGGCTTCCGCGGCTTTACCATTGAGCCGAGGTCAGGCGGCGCTGGCAAGGGGTTCGACTGAGGCGAACTGCTCCGCGCGCGGTGGGAATGCCGGCAGCCATTGCCCACCGGGGTGACGGCCGAGATTGGGGTTGTGGAACGGATCATCGGCGCAGGCTTGGCCCCAGCGTGCCAACATGCGGGCACGGTCGGCGGCTGCCCGCGCCTGTTCACCCTCGGCGTAATGCCGGCCGTAGGTCAGCGATTCGTGGTGGATCAGTTCTGCCTCCGCCGCCAGCACCACGCCCCAGCCGGCAGCGCGGGCGCGCAGGCAGAAGTCCATGTCGTTGAAGGCGCTGGCGAAGCTCTCGTCGAGTCCGCCGAGGCGGCCGTAAAGATCTCGCCGGGCCAGCAGACAGGCTCCGGTGACCGCCGAGACCTCCTGGCTCAGTCGCGCCCGGCCGGCATAGCCGGGTACGTTTCGCCCGAGGAAGCGGTGCACGTGCTCGCCGGTACCGTCCGGGCGCAGGACTATGCCCGCATGCTGAATGCTGCGGTCCGGGTACAGCAGACGTGCGCCGACGATGCCAACCTGCGGGTCCGCCAGGTGCCCCACCATGGCTGCCAACCAGCCCGAGTGGAGTGGGGCGACATCGTCGTTCAGCAGGCAGACATGGGCGCCCTCGGCCAGTTGAGCCGCCGTGTTGTTCGCGGTGGCATAGTTGAACCCGTCGGCTTGCAGGATCAGCGGGCGAACCCGACGGTCGTCGCCCAGACGCTCCAGGACCGCCTGCTGACGCCGATCGAGCGGCTGAGCACCGGCCACGACGACGATGATTTCGAAGGCCGTGTAGTCCGTATGAGCCAGCACGGCGCGCAGGCAACCGAGCACATGCGGCGCCCGGCAGGCCGACGGCACGATCAGGCTGACCAGTGGCTGGCGGTCGCGCGATGCGGCCGCATGTACCCGCAATGGTCGGTCCGGCACGACATGAGCGGGGAAGCTGGTGCGGGCCAGATGCTGCCGTACCACCTCGGCCAGCGCGGCCGCCGGTGCCACTTCGGCATCGGGCCGGCGATGCGTGAGGATGTGCGGGACCCGGTGCGAGGCGGCGGCGCGGCCCTCCTCGTACAGGCGGAGCCAGGCATCCAGCCGCAGCGTCTCGGCCCAGGCCTCGGCGCCACAAGTGGTATGGTCCAGCAATGTGCGGCGGACCAGCCACACGCCGCCGGCAAGCGTGCCGGACAGCATCAGGGTGCGGTTGGGGGCGGGTTTGAACAGCGGGTCGTGCCGTTCGCCCTTGGCAGTCAGGGCGTCCTCGTCGGCGAAGAGAATGTCCGGCCGGCCCAGCGCGACTGCCTGCTCGGCGAGCAGCGGCAGGGCGTGCGGCGGCACGACCTCGCCCGACTGGAGCAGGGCTATATACTCGGCCGTCGTCTCCGCCAGCGCGCCTGAGAACGAATCGCCGGGTCCGACGAGCCGGCAAGGAGGCCCGAGCGGGCACCGATCGAGCGCTTCCAGCGTGGCGCCGAGGGCCGCGTCGGGCGTCGGTGCCGCATGCAAGACGAACACCTCGATCTGGGGCCAGCGCGAGCGGGAGGCGGAGCGGAGCAACTGCCGCAGCTTGGCGCCTGTCCAGTTGTCGAACAGCCCGGTCCAAAGCCGGTATGAGGGGGCGGCGCCAGCTTCCAGTGCGAGCACGCCCAGATCTCGGCGGAGCCTGCGGAGTCCGCGGCGCGGCCCACTGAGCGCAGCACGGACCACAGCGCGGACAGCCCGCGCCGGCTGCCGAGCACAAGCCGCGAGAGCGGCTCTCCCGTAGGAAATCGGGCGGCAGGACAGAGCGAGATGGCCGGCGGGATCGTTATGGCCGAACAGGCAAATGCGGATGCTGGCGGCCTCGGCGGGAATGTAGGCGATGGCGAGGCGCCGCCTGGCGCAGCGCGGCCATGCGAGGGGCGATAATGGAAGCTCCGCTGCCGAGGTGTCGCTCAGGGTCTCGCCAATGCGGAGAGTGCAGACGCTGGAGGGATCGGTGAGCCGCGCCTCGAGGCGGCACCACCGCCCGCGCATCTCCAGGGGGATCGTGGCGACGAAGCCGCCGTCGACAGCCTGGTGCAGCACAAGACGGTGCTGCGCGGCACCGGGACTTGCAGGGATGGAGGCGATGGTTCGCTGGTAGGTGATCGCCCGCATGCGGGTGAGTGAAGCAGGCGGGGGTTAAGCAAGGGTGACGGGGAGCTGGGACGGATTGACGCTTTACGATCCGCCCCGCATGAACCCCGGATGACCACAGTCCTTGTGGACGGCTCGTATCTGCTGAGGCGCGACCAGACGGGCATTTCCAGCTATGCGCGCACGCTGGCGGCGACGCTGCATGGGCTTGGCGCGGAGGTGTCGCTGCTGCTCGGCAGCCGGGCGGCAGCGGCCAGATCGCTGCCGGCTATCGGTGTTGCCGGGCAGGTGTTGGGCAACGCGCCGGAGCGCGGACCGGCTATGCGCCGGCTGCGGCTTTTGCGGCAGACGCGGTTCGGCCTGCGGCGGCGGCTGAGCGCTGTTCCGGTCGTTGCGGACAATATTGATCTCGCATCGCTGGATCCGCCGCTGCCGCCGCACCAGGCGGTGTTCAATGCCTCGGACTTCTTCGAGCACGCGCGGGCAGTGTTCGCGCTGAGCGGGCGGTTTACCGCGATCGAACTGCCGGGGCGGGCGGATGTTGCACACTGGACCTCACCGGTGCCGCTCGCCGCACGCAACATGGCGAACGTCTATACGGTGCACGACCTGGTGCCGTTGCGGTTTCCGCATTTCACCATCGACAGCAACGGAAGGGCGGCGCGCCTGCACGCGGCCGTCGCGCGGCGGGCCGATCACATCATCACCGTCTCGGAGCGCTCTGCCGAGGACATCGTGCGGGTCCTGGGCGTGAGCGCCGATCGGATCAGCGTGACGTATCAGCCGGTCGCGCCGTTGACGCCGCTGCCGCCGGAGGATGCGGCGCGGCTGGTGTCCGACATCTACGGCGCGGAACCAGGGCGCTACGTATTCTTCTCCGGCGCCATGGAGCCCAAGAAGAACCTAGCGCGGTTGATCGAGGCGTTCATCGTCGCCGATACGGGGATGCAGCTTCTGCTGGCCGGGACTCCGGGCTGGCTCAGCAGCGATGTCGCCGAACTGTTGTCGCGCTTCGAAAAGACAGAGAGGCCGCTGGTGCGGCATCTTGGGTATCTGCCGCGACGGCATGTCGCTGCGCTGATGCAGGGTGCCTGCTTCTTTGCGTTTCCTTCGATCTATGAAGGCTTCGGGCTGCCGGTCGTCGAGGCCATGAGCCTGGGTGTGCCGGTGCTGACCTCGACGGGTGGGGCGCTGCCGGAGGTGGCCGGAGATGCGGCGGAACTCGTGGATCCGCTGGATCCCGGAGCAATCGTGCGAGGAATCCGGAAGCTGGCGGTGGATGCGGAGCTGCGGGCGGAGTTGGGACGACGCGGGCGCGAGCAGGCGGCCCGGTTCTCGGGCGGCGCGTACGCGGAACGGCTCCGCGTTGCGTATCGCAGGTTTGGGGTCAGTCTCGTACCGGCGACAGCGACTGGCGGCGATCCACGGGTGAGGCAGGCCGCGGCTGTCACGGCGAACCCCGGTGTTGTCGGTTTTGATGCGTATTCGGTCGCCACGTCGCAAGGGGCTGCGATGACCCGGGTGTAGCTTGTCAGGCTGGCGGCCTGCGAGTCGCTGAGGACGGTTGATCCACATTCCGATGACGCCAGTCGCCAGCTTACCCAGCGGCATGCCAATTGACCTTGAGATGCCCTGAAGGCATCTTAACGGTTGTCATGCGCCGAGCAGATAGTTGCATGCATGTGATTATCAGCAGAAAAGCGGCGTTTGCTGCCTGAGCACGGACCGGAGCGTGATGTTCTTATCCTATGCGCAGAATTTCGAAGACGTGATGCTGTGGCGGGCGTTGGGAAAGTTCGCCCACGGCTTCTATATAGATGTCGGCGCATATGACTCGACAGAGCACTCTGTTACCAAGGCCTTCTACACAAGGGGCTGGCGCGGTGTGAATGTCGAGCCGGTGCAATCCCTGTTCGACAAGCTTGCGATCGAACGGCCCGAAGACATTAATCTCCATGTTGCAGTTGGGAGCAGCAAAGGCACCATTGACTTCCATGAGGTGCTGAACTCGGGCCTCTCGACGTCAAGACCGGACGTCGCGGAGGCCCACCGGGCAGCGGGGTTCGAAGTTCGCGTTCATCGGATTGACTCTGAAACGCTTTCATCCATCTGCGAAAGCTACGCCCGCGGCCCTGTCCACTTCCTCAAGATTGATGTCGAGGGTGGCGAAAGGGAGGTCCTTCTCGGTATGGATTTCGGCCGGTGGCGACCTTGGATTTTGCTCATCGAGGCGATCAGCCCAAACTCGCAGGAGATCAACTATGCTGAATGGGAGGACTTGGTAGTACAGAAGGGCTACGTTTTTGCCTATTGGGATGGCCTGAATCGGTTCTACGTGGCGCAGGAACATGCAGAACTCCTTGCGAGCTTCCAGCATCCACCAAACGTGTTTGACGGCTTCGCTCTGAGCCCGCAGCACTGGGCGTTCCCGCTCGGGCAGGAGGCCGAGGCGCGCGTGGCCCAGGCGCAGCGCGCGTTGACCGAATTGGGTGCCGTGAAAGCCGCGCTACAGGCAAGCCAGAGACAGGCGGAAGCGCTGCTCGCAACGGCCAGATCGAGGCCGAGGCGGAAATCCTGCACGCCCAGGAAATGGTCGCCGCTGCCGAAGCAGGAGCCGCAGCCGCCACTGCTCGGGCGGCAGAGTCGGAGGCAAGAGCCGTAGATGCGATGCAGCGCGCCGAGGCCGGAGCGGCACGGGCCCGGCTTAAGGCAGCCTCGGCCGAGGACGGGTTGGTTCGGGCGCGCGCCGACCTGAAAGAACGGCAGGCCCTGCTGGACGCCACGTACCGGAGCCATTCCTGGCGCGTCACTGCACCGTTGCGGGCTTTTGGCAACGCGATGCGCCGCCGCCGAGCCCGGCGCGATCACCTGCGGCCTCGGCTGCTGGCAAGACCAGACAAGCCGACCCTCTTCATCGAATGTACGCATACGTACCACAGCGATGTGAACACCGGAATTCAGCGAGTCGTCCGCAATGTCCTTCGCAATGCCGCCGTCTCTGCTACCCGATACGGGTACGCGGTCGTCCCAGTGGTTCTGGAAGGCAACCAGTTCGTTGCTGCCGATCTCGGCCAGGTTCTCGCCGACAAGTCGCGTGTGGCATCGCCCCGTCCCGACGTACCGGCGAATGTCCGCGGCCGCTTCCACAGCCTTGCGCAAAACTTATGGCGTCTGCTCCTGCGAGCACTGACCGTCATGCTTCCTTTTGCGCCGGCGCAGCGTTTCCTGTTTGCCTCACCCGACGAGTTCGGATTGGCCTGGTGTGTGCTGCTGCCCTTGCGAGCGCTCCGGATTCGGCCATGGCCGAAGCGAATCACAGAGCCCTCCGGTCCAATCAGTTTAGATGAATACGCAAGCTGCGCCGACAGCATCCTTGTTCTGCTGGACTCGTCGTGGCACATTCCAATATGGCCGACCGTTGAGCAGTTCAGACGGCGTGGCGGACGGGTGGTCGGCGCTATCTACGATCTAATTCCGATAACTCATTCCTATGCGTGCGTGCCTGAGTTGGTTGCTTGCTTCAGGCATTGGTTTCATAGGGCCGCAGGTAACATAGATGCGTTTGTGGCCATATCACAGTCTACCGCGCAACAGTTGAGAAGCTATCTGTCTTCACAAGAAGCCGCTGGAGGATGGCGCACCGACGTCCCGATTTCGCACTTTTATCTGGGCTCAGAGCTGGACTTCGCTGTCAACTCAGATGAAGCAAGACCGACCATCAAAAACGTGTTTGATACCAACCGGCACCTCTTCCTGATGGTTGGCTCAATAGAGCCACGCAAGAAGCATGATTTCGTTCTGGACTCGTTCGAGCGCTTTTGGTCGAGGGGTGGCGAGGCGTCCCTCATGATTATCGGCCGGCAGGGATGGAAGATGGAAGCATTTCTTGATCGTGTTGCCAGTCATCCGGAACATGGGCAGAGGTTGCATCTTGTGCGCGATGCCACCGACTCCGAACTTGACTACGCGTATAGGAATGCGTCCGCTCTAATCATTGCCTCAGAGATTGAGGGATTCGGCCTCCCGGTTGTCGAGGCATTTCAACACGGATTGCCCGTGCTGTGCAGCGATATCCCAGTATTCCGGGAAATTGCCGAGGGGAGGGCGACGTTTTTCAGCCTCGACGATCCTGGCCAGTTAGCCGCGACGATAGCCGGGTTTTGCGCTTCGCATGATCCGGCCAGGCGGAGTGACCGCGAGCCGCAATCCTGGCTGACCTGGCAGGAGAGCACGGAGCAGCTATTTGCTGCCATGATGGAGGGGCTCGAGCGCAGTGGTGCACCCCACACAGAGGTTTTGACCGGTTGACTACGGCTAGGGGAGTAGCGGACGGAGGGCGCCGGGGTCGATCAGCAAGGAATTTACCGATCGCCCGATCAGAGATGATCGCTCGATCGTTCTTGTTGGCGGCCTTGGCGAAGGCGACGATTGCGGAATACTCTCGTGGCTATTGCCACTAGTCCCCCATCGCGTTATCCAGGGCGGCGACGATTTCGGTGAATTTCTCGATGCGCTTGAGGATGTCGGTCTGGTCGTGCCAGCGACGGCGGCACAGCGCATATCTGTTCGTTGCGCCGGCCGGTCTGCTCGATCTTCGGCTCCAGCCCGTCGCGACGCCATGCCCCGTTTGGTCGTGACAACGTGTTACTGGTCCGAGACGAGGCCTGCTCGCCTTGCGTCCAGTTCAGCTCGGAAGAGGTGAACGGCTGCCTGAGGAGGGAGTGCATGGGTGCCGTATTACCTGAGCAAGCGGCCGAGGTCGTGCGATCGAACGGGCTCGAATTCTCACTGGTCCGCGGTCTTCGCGTCGCGCGCGGCGTGAGCCACCAATGCTTCGCATAGGAGATGCCGATGCCAACTGCGCTCATCACCGGCGTGACCGGGCAGGACGGTGCCTACCTGGCGCAGCTTCTGCTGCAAAAGGGGTATCGCGTCGTCGGTCTACTGCGGCGCTCGGCCTCGGCCGACGTGATCGGCGAACGGTTGCGCTGGCTCGGCATCTACGATGACGTTGAAATGCGCGACGGCGATCTGATCGATCTTTCGAGTATGCTGCGGATCCTGGCCGATATCGCCCCGGACGAGGTGTATAATCTGGCTGCACAAAGCTTCGTTGCGACGTCCTGGCAGCAGCCCCTGCTGACAGGCGAGGTCACCGGCATGGGTGCTGTCGGAATGCTGGAGGCGCTGCGTCTGGCCCGACCGGGGGCACGCTTCTATCAGGCGTCGTCGTCGGAAATGTTCGGGATGGCCCAGGAGCCGCGCCAGAGCGAGCACACGCCGTTCTACCCGCGGAGCCCGTACGCCGCCGCCAAGCTGTTTGCACATTGGATGACGGTCAACTACCGGGAGAGCTTCGGCCTGCACGCTTCCTCCGGCATCCTGTTCAACCACGAAAGCCCGCTGCGCGGCATCGAGTTCGTCACGCGCCGGATCACTGACGGAGTAGCGCGGATCAAGGTGGGCCTGGCGCGGGAATTGTCGCTCGGCAACCTGGAGGCAAGGCGGGACTGGGGTCACGCGCGGGATTATGTGCGCGCCATGTGGCTCATGTTGCAGCAGGACGAGGCCGACGATTATGTCGTTGCCACCGGCCGCAATGCCAGCGTGCGTGAATTCTGCGAGCTCGCCTTCAGCTACGTGGGCCTGGACTATCGGCAGCACGTCGTGACGCGCGACGAGCTCAAGCGCCCGGCGGAAGTCGACGTCCTGCTCGGCGATGCAGGCAAGGCCCGCGCCAGCCTCGGCTGGGAACCGACGGTCACCTTGGAAGAACTGGTGGGGGAGATGGTCGAGGCCGATCTGGACCGCCATCGGACGAGAACGAGGCGCTAAGCATGGCGGAGTCGGCTCCTCGGCGTATCCTGGTGACCGGCGCATCAGGCTTCGTCGGGCGGCATCTGTTACCGGCTCTTGGTCTTGCGTTCCCGGAAGCCGCGATTGCCGGCGATCACTTCGACGTAACGAACAAGGAGGCCGTCCACGATTTCGTCCATGACGCATCGCCGGACGCTTGCATCCACCTTGCGGGGATCACCAATGTCGTGGCCGCGCGCAGCGATCCCGATTCGGCGTGGCGCGTCAATCTGCTTGGTACGCTGAACCTGGCGCGCGCCGTGCTGACACTGGTACCTTCCTGCCGTTTCGTGTTTGCCTCCAGTGCGGAAGTGTATGGCGCCTCGTTTCGATCGGGGCAACAGCTGGACGAGTCCGCGCTACTTGCGCCGATGAACAGCTACGCCGCCAGCAAGGCTGCCGCCGATCTCGCCATAGGGGCCATGACACGCGACGGGCTGCGGGTGATCCGGCTTCGCCTGTTCAACCACACTGGCCCGGGCCAGTCGGACGCCTTTGTCGTCCCCGCGCTTGCGCGTCAGATCGCGCGCATCGAGTCGCGGCTGCAACCGCCACCGCTGCAGGTGGGTGGTCTTGATACGTGGCGTGACTTTCTCGACGTGCGCGACGTGTGCAACGCCTATATCGCCTGCCTTCGCCCGAGTGACGACGAACTGCCGCCGGGTGCGATCCTCAATCTGGGTTCGGGTCAGCCCAGACGGATCGGCGACATTCTCGACGAGCTGTTGAACCTGGCCGGTCTACGCACCGAGGTCGCGACCGATGCCACGCGGCTGCGTCCGTCCGAGATCACGACGGCAAGCGGCAACGTCGTGCTGGCACAGCGACTGCTGGGCTGGGCGCCGACCATTCCCTGGAGGCAGACACTTGCGGATGTGCTCGCTGACTGGCGCACGCGCGCGGCTCGGGAATCGACTCAAGCGGGCGTATGAAGCGAGCCATACATGCACGACCGGCGCGAGCCCGATGATCCTCTACCAAATCGACCCGATGGATTTGTTGGCAAACCATACGTCGATGTCGAGTCGGAGCACACCCCATTCGATCATGATGCGGCCATTCGTGCTTTGACCGCTGCCGTAATCCAGAACCGTCAGAACCGCGGGTTGCGCCAGACCTGGGTCCCATCATGGGTGCCCATCCGTTCGAGTGAAGAGACGTCCGTATTGAATTGGAACCGCGTCGGCTTTTCGTGCTCCAGTATCCAGCCGCCTCGCCACATCACCTCAAGCAGATCGCCGTCCAGCTTTCGCGAATGCGTGCAGACGACGATATACCGAACGCATTCGGACAATATGGCGAGACAGGTCCGACAGAGATCGCACTCGCCCCCTTGGACGTCCATATGCACGAGGTCCCAGAAGGGCTGTCCGCGCAAGAGGCTCTCGAATGAGACAACTTTCATATCCACGAGCGCACCCGGGATGCCGGCCATATAATGGAGATCGTCCTGATTTAGCTCCTTCCGGGTTGCGCCTTCCTGACGAACCGGACGAGCGCCCGCATTGTTGCGAGGGCTGGGAATCCGAGGCCATTTGGCGACGCCGCCGGTCACGCCAACCGCTGCCTGGATCAGTGTTTGCTCGTCCGGTTCGATGCGGTTATCCCGCAAGTGTTGTACCATCAGTTGAAATCTGTCGGGATCGGCCTCGACTCCGGTAAGCCGAATGTCGCGAATGCCGCGCAGACGTGCTGCTGTTGCGGAAACGACAAGCCAGGGCGCCATGCCTGCACCGAGTTCCATCGCGGCAAATCGATCGCCTGCCGCCATGACGCTCTTGAGCACACCGAGCCATTCGATCGTCTCGGCATGATAGTCGGCGGGGATCGGCTTCGGCAGCACCAGCCCATCGAGATGTTGAACACTGTCCCAAAGCGAGGCAGTACGCGAACGGCTGCCTATGAAATCTGTCACAAAGCCCGGCATGGGGACCGGGTTGGCCAGGTCGAACGCATCCAGCACGGCAAGCTCAGCAGATTTGAAGCCGGAATAGACACGCAAGTCGTCATCGCCCAGCTTGCCTGGCTGTGTCGTTTCCGTGCCGTTGGCGATGCGCCCTGTATATTCCGTGCTTTCGAGGATGCCCTGCAACACGCGGGTCGGATCGCCGGTCGATCTAATAATGTCCGTCCACGAGGCCAAGCCCGCCGGGTCGGGGGAACGGCCGAGGCAAACCTGGTAGAGCGCCCCCACAAACGCGTCGGCAACCATCGCACGCGGCGAGGTGGGATCAGCCTCCGCACTGATCCCGTTCTGGGGGTGTACGAGATGCGCCCCAGCGGATACGGCCGTGAAGCCTGCACGTCGTAGATTCTGGCCAGTGCGTCCGCGCACGGACCTCAGGCGAGAAAAAAAGCCGGTGAGCTGCTGAGGAAGATATCTATGCATGGTTTCTAAGGACACGGCTTCGACGGTTATCCGCACGGTCTCCGATCCATCCCTCGGGGAGCCAGGCAGCATCGCCGATATTGGCCGCACTGACCTTCGCAGTCAGCGGCACTCCTTCTGGCACGGACGCACGCGCCATCTCCAGCCGACGCGACGCCGGCAGATATTCGGGCTGTTCGCTGTCCGGCCGTCTCACCTCAGCCCTTTCGCCTGCCCTGCGCAGCTCGATCAAAGAGTTCGGCCCGGGAAGCTGCAGAAACAGGTCCTGCCTGTCGACCGGCGCATCCGGCCGGCTATGGGCCGCCTGGTTCCGCGTTGTCCGCCCGTCGAACGTCCCGATCTCAAACAGCGTGCCGGGATCATGGGACGCAACCAGTCGATCGGTCACGTCGAGCTCGAACTGCGGGACGTTCCCGTCCACATGCTCGTTACGCAGCCGCGTATCGGTCCGAGTATGTGGAGGGACCAGATCGATCCAGGACGCCGCAGGGATCATCAAATCGCGCTCGCGCAATGTTGGGGGTCGAGGACCACGGTAGGCTCACCAAAAGGATTTGGCCAGACTGGGGTGCAGCCACTCTTATATGCTGGCAGCCGATCTGCCTGCCATTTTGTCCGGCTGTAGGACTGGCGCGCCGGCGCGTGCAACGGCACCGATGCCAGGAACCGCGAGATAGGCCAGCCGTTTCAATTCCCGCCGGCCGCGCGTCACCGAGTCCAGGATAAGGCCGCAGGCGAAGGACAGGAACGAGAGCAGCACAAGTCCAGTCGCCAGCACGGCGGTTGGCAGCCGCGGCACCAGACCGACCCTGAGGAATTCGACCACGACCGGCAGCCCCAGGCCGATTCCCGCGAGCGAAAGGATTGCACCTGCAAGAGAGAAGAACTGCAGCGGACGCTCGTCCTTGACCAATCTGATGATCGTGCGGAGGATGCGCATACCGTCGGCGTATGTGCGCAGTTTGGACGCCGAGCCGGCCGATCGCTCACTATAGGCGGTTGGCATCTCGCCGATCGGCATGCAAAGCTCAAGGGCATGCACGCTGAGTTCGGTTTCGGTTTCGAACCCGGACGCGAGTGCCGGGAACGATTTGACGAACCGGCGGGAAAACACGCGGTAGCCGGACAGCATATCGCCGATGCGTTTGCCGAAAATGCGGCGGACCACGCCGGTGAGAACCGCGTTGCCGAGCACATGACCGGGGCGGTAGGCACCTTCGGTGCAGGCTTCGCGCAGCCCAGTCACCATATCGAGCTGCCGGTCGATCAGCATGGCTATCATGGCGGGCGCAGCATCGGCATCATAGGTTCCATCGCCATCGACCAGCACATAGATATCGGCTTCGATATCGGCGAACATGCGGCGGACGACGTGACCTTTGCCTTGCAGCATCTCTCGGCGAACGACTGCGCCCGCGGCATGTGCGGCTGCTGCGGTGTTGTCGGTGGAGTTGTTGTCGTAAACATAGATCGTTGCGTCCGGAATGTTGGCAAAGAAGTCACGGACGACCTGCGAGATTGCAGCCTGTTCATTGTAGCAAGGAATAAGCACCGCCACGGATGGTGGCGAGCAGATAGGTCCGGCAGAACAAATGAGCTGTTGCAATAGTCGGATCTCAGCATGCCAGTATCCCTGGAATAGACCAGAATCGATTGCAGGGCAACCGTCGCTACGAGGGGGCCACCGAGGAATTCTGACCGGATCCACTGACGGTCTTGACGAATATCAGATGTTCGTGCAGTAGCTGGACTTTGCGAAAAGTATCATACGCACTGGCGCGAGCAACTGGCGCTGCGGGAGGCCATCATCGATGAACAGCGATCGCTCTTCGTCCCGCATCGTTGACAGCAAATACTATGAGGTGGCCACCCCTCGCTCCTTTGCCGAGCGGCTGATGGTTCTCGCGCGCGACCGGATATACGACGACTTTATTCGCCTGTGCCACCCGACATCGGAGGAGACGATACTCGATGTAGGTGTTTCGGACGTGATCAGCGACGGCGCAAATGTGCTCGAGCGCCGCTACCCAAACCAGCAACGTCTCACCGCGGTCGGACTCGGCACTGCCCGGGAATTTCGTGCCACCTTCCCCGGAGTGACGTACCGGCAAGTGGCGGCCGACGAGGCTTTGCCCTTCTCCGACAAATCGTTCGATATCGCCGCCTCCAACGCTGTCCTGGAGCACGTAGGCAGCCCGGCGAACCAGCGTCGCTTCGTTGGCGAGCTGATGCGCGTTGGAAAGCGCATCTTCATCACCGTCCCGCATCGCTTGTTTCCCGTCGAGCACCATACCGGCGTTCCCTTCTTGCATTGGACGGATTCCGGCTTTGCACTTCTGTGCAAATTGCTAGGCAAAGAAGATTGGAGCCGCCCCGAGAACCTGATCCTGATGTCACGGCGAAGATTGCGGGCCTCATGCCCCCTGGATGCCCGGATCACGATCGGCACGACCGGTATCCCGCTGGGGCCATGGAGTTCCAATTTGTATCTCTACTGGGACGGGCAGCAGGCATAACCAGGAGCCTCGATGTCTCCCCGCCTAGCTTCGGGCGCCATAAAACTCGTCCGCGCGGGACCAGGGCCAGAACGGGATGCCCCAGCGCAGTGCGGCGCGGAGGCGCACTGGTGTTGTGACGTGCATGCCGTCTCCGTCCACGGTGATGTGACCGACCAATGAGCGGGTCAGGGCCAGGATTCGCACGCCTTCGCCAAAGGGAATGGCGCGTACTTGCCTGACGTTCTCAAGCGTCCCGTCTGCATCGGTGACGTGCAGATCAGAAAAGTATATCGTGTTGAAGTCGTGCGGGCCGGCCGGAAGATCAAGTGCGTCCGCGGGCCGGTCCGGCGCTGCTACCACAGGATCCAATCGAATGCACAGCAGCATCAGGACTCCGATCAGCGCGCCAACCGCCAGTGCACGATGGCGAGGCTCGAAAAGATCACGCAGCAGCAGAAAGCCCAGCAAGGCAAAGCCTGGAAATGTGAAGGTCCAATAATGGACATTCATATAGCGCCAGAATCCGGTCGGCAACAGATCGATATAAGAGAGATAGAGGAGCCCATGCACCACCAGAGCTACAGACAGCATGGCAGAGACCGGGCGTCGCAGTGCAGTGAGCAACCCGGCGAATCCCAGAATTAGCCACGGGCATCGACGCAACAAGCCTTCGCCCCCGCCGATCCAGGCCCGGGGATCCACCAGGATCAGGTAAGCCTTGAGACCGAAATTGTGGAGAGTAAACCCGACGGCGCCAGCGGCGCGCATGTAATCACTCGATCGCAGACCGTAGACGGCGAGATGGAGTGCACCGTACGCGGCCAGCGGCACCAGAGCAGCAACCAAGAAGATAGCCACATCGCGTCGCCTCAGCCGGTGCTTCGCCACGTCCGCCGCCAGGCTGGCGAGCACCGGAACGCCGGCGATCAATACATCGGTCGGACGCAGCATCGGCACGCCAGCCGCCAGCACGCCCAGACAGGCAGGCCGTCTTTCTCCTTGCATGTGTGCTGCCGCCGTCGCGAACAGCAACCACATTAGCGCGGCGAGCGGCGAGGTATTCCATGGTATGACCCATTGCGCGAAGAGCACCGGGTCGGCAACTCCCGCGAGGATGAACAGTATCGCCGACCAGTGCGCCCCAATACCACAGCGGCGAGCGAAGGATATGAATCCGACATAGGCTATCAGCAGCGAAGCAAGGTCCACGAAGAAGAACGGGTGCTCCGGCATCGTCCTGGCGAAGGGTGCACCCAGAAGTGCGTATCCGAACGGGTACAAGTGCTGCGTGGGCGAGAAATCAAATCGAGCCAGCGCCTGCGTCGATTGCAGGAACTTCGATTGATCGAACCACCCCCACCATCCCAGCGGGTACTGCGGGTTGTTGCCGGGCAGCGCCGGGTATCCCAGATAATCCGCCACGTAGAGGAGCGCCAGCAACAAGGCGCCCCATGTCGCGACGTTCTGCTGTGGCAGCCATATCAGTCGGCCTCGCACGGGCGGACGCGTCGGGACCCCCACTGATCGATCCGCCGGGGCGGCCGTACCGCTGCCGATACCGCCTGACGACGACGTACTATCGGTCACGTAGCGTGCGTGTGATTGCGCCATGCCAGTGCGGCATTGTCTGTCGTCATCGCGACGAGACACACCACGAATCGCAACGCGTCAAGGCAGACGCCCGGCGATCGACGTCTCTATATCGAAGATAGACCCTCGTCAGGAACCTGCGGCTCGATTTCCCACCGGCAGACCGGCCGGCCGGTGACCGTGTCGATCTCCCAGTAAGCGACCAGGATCGGCCGGGACGACCGACACCGCCGCTCGCTGATCGACGAGGCCATTTCTTGCAGGCGGGCCTGGGAAAGCAGCTCGGTCATTGCGTGTCCTCCTGTGTCGGTGGACCGCATCGAACACTCGGCCGATCCCGCGCGCTGTGGCGTGCGTCACAGTTCAGTCATATTTTTCCGTCACCGGACCGCAGCCGACTCGCGCAGCGCGGCAATCCGCTCCGGCGAATACCCCAGCCCGACAAGCACCGCATCGGTGTGCTCGCCCGCGCCCGGCGGCTGAAGCCGAAGCCGCGGCGACTCGTCATCGAAGGCGATCGGCAACGGCGGCAGGCCGGCGGTGGTGCCGGTGGGCATGCGCACCGGCAGCGCGTGGGCTTGGGCCTGCGGATCGCCGAACAAGTCGGATGGCCGGTTAACGGGCGAGAACGGGATGCCGGCCTGCTCCATCGTGCGGGCCAGGGCCGCGATATCGTGCCCGGAGGCGATGGCGGCAACGATCTCGCGCAGCGCCGCCCGATTCGCCACCCGCGCGGCATTGCTGCCAAAGCGCGGATCGGCCCACAGGTCCGGCCGGTCGAAGGCGGTGCAGAACCCGCGCCAGTGGTTGTCGGAGGTAATGCCGATGAACAGCTTCTCGCCGCCTCGGGTGGGAAACGTCTCGTAGATCCCCCAGGCGCTGCTGCGTGCCGGCATCGGCGGCGAGGGCTCGCCGGTCGCCGCCTCGCCCGCCATGTGCTGGCCCACCAGGAAGGCCGAGGACTCGAACAGCGCACTGGTCACCCGCCGCCCCAGCCCGTCCCTGTCGCGCTGACGCAGTGCCGCGAGGATCGCCACGTCCCCCATCACCCCGCCCATGATGTCGATCACTGAGGATCCGGCACGCAGCGGCTGGCCCGGCGGGCCGGTCATGTAGGCCAGCCCGGCCATGAACTGGACCACCTCGTCCAGCGCCGGCCGGTGCTCATACGGCCCTGGCAGGAAACCCTTCAGCGCGCAGTAGATGAGGCGCGGATTGACGGCGTGGACCTGCTCCCAGCCCAGGCCGAGCCGTTCCATCGTGCCGGGCGCGAAATTCTCGATCAGTACATCTGCGCGGGCCAGCAGGTCACGCGCGACGTCAAGGCCGGCCGCCGATTTCAGGTCGATACAAATGCAGCGCTTGTTGCGGTTGAAATAAGCGAAGAACCCGGTGGCGAAGCCGTGCAGGCGGCGCGTGCGGTCGCCGTCGGGCGCCGGCTCCACGCGGATCACATCGGCGCCCAGATCGGCCAGGACGACGCCACAGGTCGGCCCCATGACGGTGTGCGAAAATTCGAGGACGACCAGTCCTTCGAGCGGCAGGGCCGACATCAGGCGCGCACCAGGTATTTCTCGATGATCTCGGGGTTCGGCTCGACCCCGAGTCCCGGCTCCTGCGGCAGATGCGCCACGCCGTCGCGGATGACGACCGGGCGCTTCGCCAGCCGCTGCGAGATCTCGCTGGGCTCAACGCAGTATTCCATGACCAGCGCGTTCTCGATGGCGCAGAGAAAGTGCAGCGACGCCGCGGTGTTGATGTCGGTGGTGAAATTGTGGTTGCAGACCTTGCGCCCGCGCCGCTGGGCATAAGCGGCGATGCGCATGGCCTGGGTGAAGCCGCAGCGTGTCAGGTCGATCTGCACGATGTCGATGCCGCCCTCGTCGCTCAGCCGCTCGAAGCCGACCACGCTGCATTCCTGCTCGCCGGCGGCGATGTGCTGGAGGCAGCCGCGCGAGACCTTCGCGTAGCCTGAATAGTCCTCAGGGGGCAGCGGCTCTTCGATCCAGAACAGTCGATAGGGCTCGAACAGGCGGGCGGTGTCGAGCGGATCCTCGCCCAGCAGGATAGCGCGCAGTCCATTGACCTGGGTGTGCGAATAGCCGGCCTCGATCACTGCTTTGGCGACCAGCGGGCAGCCATCTATCTCGCCCCAGCCGACCAGGCCGGCATCGGTGCTGACCTTGACCAGCAAGGCGTCCTGCGAACTGTCGGTGCGCTGCTGGATTTCCGGCAGCCGCAGATAAATGGCCTGCACGTCGGTGATCTTCATCTGGGTGATTCCTCCGGGGTCGGTTTCGCGGCCATTGGCCACCCGTGTGCCGCTTCCGCGAAGAGTAGACTTCACCGTGTCTGGAATGCTGGGCCAGGACAAGGGGTGGTTCGGTGCCTGTTGCGACAATCGGGCGCCGTGCTAGCGTACGGCGGCCGCAACAACAGGGGAGGCCTCGATGTTCCGTTCACTGGGCACTGCTATTGCCGCCGGCTTTGCCTTGGCGCTCGCCGCGTGGCCGGCGCTGGCGCAAGAGCCGAATTTCTACGTGGAAATGAAGCCGGACGTCGCGAATTGCGGCGATCCGTCGTACCAAAGCGCAGTCAAGAACGGAATCTCGCTCGGCTTCAACGTCAACCCGCCGGAAGTTTACCAGGACGCCAACAAGCAGCCCACCGGGATCGACTGGGACATCAACAAAGCGGTCCTCGACGTGTTGGGCATCAAGAAGATCAACGTCGTTTGGATGCCCTGGGAATCGGTGATCCCAGCGCTGCTGTCGCGCCGCATCGACGTGATCGGCGCCGACATCCACGTCACGCCGGAACGCATGAAGGTCATCAGCTTCTCCGGTCCGGCCTGGTGGTACGGCCCTGTCCTGATCGTGCAGAAAGGCAATCCGCTCAACATCACAAGCTACGACCAGTTGAAGGGCAAGAGAGTCGGCGCCATTACCGGCGCTGCCGCGGACCTGTATTTGCATCGCATCGGCGTGCAGACGACCGAGTTCAAGCAAGAGGTGGACGAGCTGCAGAGCCTGAACCAGGGGCGCCTCGACGCGGTGCTGGAGGACGATGTCGTCTATCGGCAGTTCGACAAGGAGAATCCGAACAACAACCTCGATCCGCTGTGGAGCATCCCGGTGCCCACCAACATCATCCGGGGCGGCGGTTACGGCATGGCCCGCTTCGGCATCCGCAAAGGCGATTGCTCGCTAAGGGCTGCGTACACCGGGGCGCTGGCCGAAATCCGCGCCAGCGGAGTAGTCAGCTCTATCCTGAAGAAGTACGGGCTTTCCGACCGCAACCTTGTCATGTTCACGCTGCATCCCTGACGACGTGACGGCCGGGGCGCAATGCCCGCCCCGGCGGGCTGTTGACAGCCAGTGTTTCAACTATTCAACCCACAGGTTGCGGTCGAGAATATCGGGCCGCTGCTCGGCGGCCTGCTGATAACCGTCGAGCTGACGCTTGTCGTTATTGTTCTCAGCTTGATCTTCGCGCTGTTCGTCGCACTGGCGGGGATGTCGCGTATCACGCCGCTTCGCTGGCTGATGAAGGTCTATCTTGAGGTGATTCGGGGCACGCCGCTGTTTCTGCAGCTTATTTACGTGTACTATGTATTGCCTTCGATTGGTATCCGGCTTGACCCTTTCTCGGCGGGCGTCCTGGCACTGACGTTGAACTACTCGGCGTACATCTCGGAGGTCTATCGGGGCGGTATCCAGGCGATCTCGCGCGGTCAACATGACGCTGCGGCTGCGCTCGGCATGACGCACACGCTCGCGATGCGACGTATCATCCTGCCGCAGGCGATCCGCATCATCATCCCGACTCTCGGGAACTACTTTATCGGCCTGTTCAAAGACACGGCGCTGGCCTCGGCAATAAGCATTCAAGAGCTGTTGTACACCGCGCAAGTGAAGGCCGCGCTGAGCTATCAGTACTTCACGCTCTATACCGTCGTCGGTGTTCTGTACTTCGCGGTGAGTTTCCCAGCGGCGCGGCTGGTCGGCTATCTCGAGCGCGTCACCCGTGCGGGCTACGGACGGAG
>Ga0335074_10003702_pt1 | contig 20961 bp, 18 predicted proteins | sample Lox_Sample_23_FD_206715 | JGI IMG/M metagenome (GOLD analysis project Ga0335074, IMG submission 206715) | Soil microbial communities from Loxahatchee National Wildlife Refuge, Florida, United States - Lox_Sample_2.3 | ecosystem: Environmental > Terrestrial > Soil > Wetlands | place: USA... | reverse complement strand
CGCCACGCTCGCCAGGGCCGCCCCATCTGGCAGTGCTGGGCACGTCCCGGCTTTGTCAGGGCTGCTCCCACCCTCCCCGCCGCCACACGGGTCAGGCTGCCCCCAGCTTCACCAGCCTGCTGCGACAGGCCAGCGGAGAAGGCCTCTCACCTCCTCGCGAATCAACAGCGCCTCACGGCGCACTGACGTAGCCCTTCAGGCCGGCCAGTCTCCTCGCGCGGGCGAGGGCCTTCTCATCCAGGGCCGGGGTCCCGCCGGCGGTCTTGACGAACCGGGGTGTGCGGGCGGACTTCGCGCCGCTGATGACGTCGCGGGCCCCGTTCTCCTGCGCCGTGAGGGTCCTGTTCTCCCTCGCGAACCGCTTCGCGGAGAACGCCCAGACCGCCCGCCAGGACTTCGGGTGGTCCTTCCGGTCCCAGGCGGGCTCGGCCCGCAGAGCGGGGTCGTTGTCCTTGTTCTTCCCGGTCTTCGGGGTGACGGTATCGATGACTTGCCCGTCGCTGAACGCGTCGCCGTGCCAGCGGAAGTGCGACTCCAGGTCGACCGGGGCCTTGGTGGCCCTCGACCCGACGATGAACCCCAGTCCCGCCTCGTCCAGGTCGGCCAGGTTCGCGGCCGACAGCATGCCTGCGTCGGGACCACGACCATGGCCTCGAGCCCGTGCCGGGCCTGGAACTGCCGGATGACCGGCAAGATCGTGAGTTTCTCCGCCTGGTTCCCCTCGAAGCAGCCGATCTCCAGGGGAAACCCGTGCCGGCCGACCAGCAGCCCCACCACGATCTGAGGGCCGACCCGCCGTTCCTTGCTGTAGCCGACCTTCCGCAGGGCGTCCTCGTGCTCGGCCTCGAAGTACAGCGTCTACGCCGACCTTCTGGTTATGCCGATGTCCGGTGGGCTGCTGCAGGTCAGGTGTGCTTTCTGGTTCTCAGGGTCGGCATAATCTGACGGGCTGATCCTTCAGGTACTCGTCTACCTGGAGGTGGTCTTATGCGACCTGTTCACCCTGAAACGCCGAGGGGCCCGCTTGCGGGCGCGGTAGCAGCTGATCTGCGTGAATGGTTAGCGGTCCAGGGATATTCGGCCGAGACGATCGGCCAGGTTGTCACCGTGACGTTGTGGCTAAGCGCCTGGATGGATGATCACGGAGCCGGGCTCGATGCGCTGGATGGCGGGCTCCTGGATCAGTTCGCGTCTGGTTTTGTCCCTGGTACTCCCGGGCGCGCGATGGCGGCGTGCCGGATCCCGGTGATCCGGCGCTTCTTCCTCGACCCGCTCAGTCAGTCACCTCGCGTACCGGCACCAGCAGTCACTGGCTCTGCTGGCGCGGAACTTGATGTGTGGGGTGCCTGGCAGCGCGACCAGGCCGCCATCACCGAGGGTGTGATTCGTAACCGGCGGGGCTGGGTGGCCGGGTTCGTCGCCGCGCTCGCCGATGGTGATGCGGTCCGGTGGGAATGCGCTGACGTCGCGATGGTCAACGCCTATATCGTCGGGCGCGGGAAAGGCTACGCGCCGGCGTCGTGTTCGCTGCTGGTCAGCGCCATGCGGTCGCTGCTGCGCTGGGCGGTGGCGACCGGGCGGATAGAACGCGACTTTAACCGCGGGATTCTGCGGCCGCCAGCCACGCGCGCGACGTTGCCGCGAGGGCTCACCCCGGGCCAGGTCGAGGCGCTGGTGGCCGCAGCCAGCCCGGCGACCAGGGTCGGCGTGCGGGACCGGGCGGTGGTGATCACGTTGTCACGTCTGGGTATTCGCGCGGGCGAGGCTGCCGGTCTGACTCGATGACATCGACTGGGCAGCCGGCCGGCTGACCGTGATCGGGAAGGGCCAGCGCCGTCTGACGCTGCCGGTGCCAGCAGATGTGGGGCAGGCGCTGGTGGCATGGCTGCAGGTCCGTCCCGAAGACGCTCAGGACCGGGCGGTGTTCACCCGGCTGCGAGCCCCGGTCCGCAAGCTGACCAGCGCCGGAATCTCCGACATCATCGTGCACCTGGCCGAGCGGGCCGGGCTCGGCGTCATGCATGCGCACCGGCTGCGTCACACCGCGGCGATGAACGTCAAAGGGCGGCAGGAGTCGACATCTCCGTGATCGCGCTATGGCTAGGCCACCAGAGCACTCACTCCACCGACGCCTACCTGCACGCCGACATGGCCATCAAGCAAGCGCTGCCGACCGGACCCGGCCAGCCGACACCTGCCTGGCCCCTACCGGCCCGAACCAGACATCCTCGACTGGCTCACCCGCCTATGAATATGCCGACCCTGAGAACCAGAAAGCACACCTGACCTGCAGCAGCCCACCGGACATCGGCATAACCAGAAGGTCGGCATAGACCTTGTTATGCCGACGTCGGCATAACAGCGTCGTCACGTCATACAAGATCAGGGAGACGTTTCCGCTGGCCAGCGCATGCGCGAAGCACAGCTCTGCGATCTTGTCCCGGTAGCCGCGGTCCGCGCAGCGGGCCAGGGTCCGGCGCATCGTCTTGTCGCTGGCCGCCTTGCGGCCCAGGTCCGCCAGGACTCTGCCGGTGTCCAGAATCGAGGTCGGCTCGACGACCCGGGCCAGGACCAGGTCCCGGAACACCTCATCGTCCAGGACGTCAAACCCCAGGTCACCGAAGACGCCGTCCAGCGCCCGGAACAGCACCCGCGAGTCCGTCGACACCACCCGCGCCGGCCCCGCAGCCGCCGGGATCCTGCCAGGGGAACCCGCGTCGAACAGCGCCGGCGCGGCCTCCCGCGTCACGAGCCGGGCCCGCGCCGCGACAGGCTCGATGCCCAGGTCGAACGAGCCCTGGGCGGGATCGGTCAGCATCTCCCACGCCCGATCCAGGAGGATCCCGAGCTCGGCCTCGGTGTGCGCAGACCCCACGTGCGCTACGATCCTCCGCCGGCCGCCGTCGTACTCGGCGATCTGCACGGCCGTCGCCCCGGACGCCGTCCGCACCCGCCGAATCCACGCCACAGCACCGACCCTAGGGCACCAATTAGTGCCTCAAACCAGCCTCCGGCACCGACATCATTCCAGGTCAGCTGTTTGCGATCCTCGCTAAGGAGCTGAGGTGACCAAACTCAGGTTCGAAGCGCGAGTTCCGACCCGCCGGGGGCAAGAATTGGACCAGATGACGCAAATAGCCGCGACCCTGTTCGAAGAGGCGTGGATCTGGCTGCGGTATCGCTCTTGTGGGCTCGCTGGCCAGATTTGGGCAAGGTCTAGAACTTCCCGTTAGGTCTCAGCAGTCCGGCACTTTCGGATCGACAAATGGCGTGCCGTCCAGGGACCCCGACGTCTGCCCGTTGTTATAGAAGGCATCAGCCGAGGCATAGTAGGCACTGTTCCAGGGGCTCGAGGCAATCCGGTACCACCAGGTATTTCCGTCGGCCACCTTGAAACCGGTTACCTTGCAGGCGATCTGGACGGTGTCGAAGGACGGAATCGAGGCGCCTTCCGTTCCTCCAGCGTCGGAGTAGTTGGTCCATGTGTGTGTCACCCCGCCGGTTGTCTCGGCGTAGGTGGACGGAGTAGGTGGAGGTGGCGGGGCGGCCGCGCTTCCCACAGAGATCGTGTTTGACCGCACCGACCCGATGGTGACCCAAACGGTATCGCCACTCTCGGTATCGAAGCAGGTGTGCCCGTTGTCCACCGTCTCCGGCTCACTGGTCTCGCTCAACGAGAAACCCTGATCGCCTCCGCTGCCGAAGTCGCAGCTGTAGGTGTACGCGCCAGGCGGGAAGCCCTGGAGCATCATCGAGATCCAGCCAGGATGAGCGCTGCTCCACCCGATCGAAATGGCGGCGCTGCCGCCAGGTGTCGACGGGCTACCCGGTGGCGAAGGTGACCCGCCGCCGCCACTTCCGGTCCCGTGCGACATGGCTGCTTGTTCGAGGGGCGGCGCATGTACCAGGACATTAATTTGTCCGACCTGAGCGTCGACCCACTGCAGGAACGTCGCGGTGGCCAGCAACGCTTTGATCACGGACGCCACGCCGACCTTCACGCCGTCGGCAGCGAGGGTGACGGCGACACGGCCGACGGCAAAGGTCACATCGCCGACCAGGCCGGCCGTGCATGCGGCCTGGCCCAGGAAGTTTCGCCCGGCCTTGCAGTTCTGGTAGTTGACGAAGTCGGCGTTGATCTCGGCTATGAATTGCGTGTAGGAGTTCACGACCGCGTTGTTGGCGACGGGTACGTACGTCGCCGTGGTCAGAGCCAGGGCGTAAAATCCGGCGCTCTTATCGAGTCCGAGACGAACCTCCGCGGAGCCCGATCCGATGGGAATCCGCATCTTGTCGCCCGGCAGCAGGAGCCATGGATTTCCGGAGTGAAGGCGGGTTGCGTCCACCGCGAGAGTGGGGTTGGTCACCGTCGTCTGCGGGGAGCCGGCGCTGCCGGTTGCCGCGACGGTGAGATCCAGCGTGCTCGAGTTGTACAGCCAGATACTCGAGCCGTCCACGCAGGCATCAATCGGAAAGCCGGGCGGCACGGCGCCGCGCGAGGTGTTCATGCCGCACAAGCCGGACGCCGGTCCCGCCGCCGCCGGCACCTGCAACGCGGCGGAAGCCAGGACCGCGAGCGACATCGCTGGCACCAGGACTCGCCAGTGCCTCAGCCGACCGGGAAACCGCATGGCTTCTGCACCTCCTGCCCGAGTCGAGTCAGTGCGGCGTTCACCTTATCCATCGCGCTGGCCGACGAGGCGCCATCGCGCTCAAGCTGCCGCAGGGCTGCAGCTGCCGACATGAAGTCAGGCTGCAGGGCGGCTGCTGCTGCCGAACCGATCTGGGTCAGCGCTCCCGCGGCTGTGGCCAATTCCGTTGCGCCGGTGGCGGGGTTCTCGGCTGCTGTAGTCAGTTCGGCTTGCAGATTGCGGACAGCCTTCGACTGGGCCAGCTTCATGCATAGGGCAGGGCTACCCGCTCTTGGCTGTGTGCCTATAGATACCGAATACGATCCACTGGAATGTCCGGTATTGTTAGATTCGGCACCTGAATGACTACATCCTGCTGCCAGCAATGCAGCGAGGCAGAATATGCCTATCCTGTGCAACCGCACCGAAACCGCCTTCAGTGAGCAGACCTCCTATACGAGACGCCGTGGGCACTCATGTGGTTGCCATCGGGCTAGCTGGACTGCGTGAGCCGCTCGCTGACAATCAAAGGCTTCGGGCCACTGGCCTGCTTGGTGGTCCGCACCGCGGGTCAGGTCATGGCTGAATTGCTGACAGCGTCAGCATTGGGCTGGATACCAGGTGGGCGCCTCTGGCCGGGTCCGTGACGACCTGCTCCGCTACGGCCTGGTCAGCGCAGGCGCCGCGGTCAGGCTGCGGCACGACGCGGCCGCCAGCCTGGGAGACCTGATCGTCGCCCGCAAAAACGACCGCAGGATCATCGCGGGAACACCGGGCCGGGGCCTGGCCAACCGCGACGTGCTCCGCGTCGACGGCGTCACCGGGCCGTCGGTGACCGTGCGCCGCCTGGCGAGGCGCGACACAGACGGCCGGGCGGTGTGGACGGCGCCGTTTGAGTTGCCGAAGTCGTACCTTTTCTCACACTGCGATCTGGCCTACGCGACCACCCCGCACGCCGCCCAGGGCCGCACCGTCGACACCGCCCATGTCCTGGTCGACAGGCTGGGCGACCGGCAGGCCCTGTACGTGGCCGTGTCCCGCGGCAGGGAGGCCAACTACGCCTACTGCGTCACCGGGTTCCCACGTGCCGCCGACACCCGCGAAGGATCGCGCCCAGCCCCGGAACTGGCCCGGATGCGCAGGCTGACCGCCGAACGTACCGGGTCCGGCCCCGGACCGGCCGCCGGCCCCGACAAGCAGAAGTGCCCGGAACGCGACGCCGTGTCGGTGCTCGCCGAAGTGATGTCCCGTGATGGAGCAGTTCTTTCCGCCACGGAAACGCTGGCCAGCGAGCTGTCGAACGCCGACCACCTCGGGGCGCTCGGGGCCATCTGGTACGACCTGGCCCGCCGGGCGCAGGCCACAAGGTTCGAGCAGGAGCTGCACGCCAGCCTCCCGGCAGCCGCCGACGCCGCGCTCAGCGACCCCGCATGCACCTGGCTCTGGCGGTCGCTGCGCGAAGCGGAAGCAGCCGGGCTGGACGGCGGCCAGGTCCTCCGCGACGCGATCGCGGTCCGGTCACTGACCGGGGCAAGGCACGAGGCGCGCGCGGTCGACCGGCACGGCCACGCGATGTTCGAAGACTGCCCAGAACGAGACGTCGCGTGCTCATGCCGCGCCGTCGGCCGGTGCCTCCAGGGCAGCTGCCCCCTCTGGTTGCTTCGGGGACCAGTCATTGCCTGGTCATCAGCACCAGCTTGGAAGGCTACGACTGCCTGGCAGCCAGTCAGGTGTGGCGCGGGCCATCGTAGATCGGCGAGTGCATGGCTGACCCTGGCTACACGCCTGTGGCCGTCTTATCGGGCACGCAGCGGGCACGGGCGGAGCTGGCGCGGCCAGGATCCAAGTCATCACGGCCCCGAGCATCAGCCACGCGGCGCAGATTGCCATTTCTCCGACGCTCAGAACGCCGCTGGTGCCGCCCATCCCGGCAGCCGCCCAGTCCGCGGCCTGGTTCATCAGCACCAAGCCCGCCACCCACGAACCAACCCAGCCAGCTACCCGGAGCCAATTGCGCGGCCGCCAGCCACGGAGCCAGACGAATCCGGCAACCAGCAGCGGACCTGATAGCAGCCCCCATGCCAGCTCTGCTATCACGCCCACATCGATAATTATCGGTGGCTCCCGGGCTATTGAATGTTCGGAGGGATGAGCAGCCCTCGCCGTAGCCAGGGTGACCGAACGCGACAGTGGCATAGATCGCTCCGCCAGCTCCTATCACCACCCACAGCATCGACAGCGACCAGGTCCAGCCCCGGATGCGCAGCCCACGGGTGACCAGTGCTCGCGCGTCACGGAGGGAAGGCCATCTCCCGCCGCGGGGGCCTCCAGCAGGGTGACGAGCATTTCCTCGCCCCGTCGACGCCGGTACCAGGCGGGATAGGCGCAGCAGCCAGCGGCAGCGCCGCTCCAGCGGGGTCACGCAGGACTCGTTTCCGGGTTGGGCCGCCGACTGTCAGCTTGCAGCCCCGGTCCGTCACCAGCCGAGCCGCCTCCGCCATCCGCGCCGTCTCGGCCCGCGGAGCCCTTTGCTGCCGAGGACTCCTTGCCGTGCTGGCCCGCCAGCAGCTGGATGACTGTGGTGTCGTGGTCCCTTACACCACACCTGGTGGCGGCGCCGAGCCCAGAGGACTCCCGCCCGTCAGGGCCCGGCATGCCGCCCGCGCCGGAGTCGGCGCGGTGCCAGTCGACTCCGCTCGGTGCTGGACAGTTCCCGCGTTAGCTCACGCACCCCTTCACGGTGGTCTCGCGTTCATGCGGGTCCACAGCCACATCAGATTGGCTGGAGGCCGAGGGATCAGCCGAACCTGTGCCCCTGCGATCGTCGCGGGCGAAGATCAAGCGCCCCGGCCAGCGCCCGCAGGCCCGGGGACCCGTGGCTGTTCCGCCTAGCGAAATCCATGCACCGCCTACTGGACGAAACGACTCGTGGGCGCTACACTCCGATAATTCCTGAACTATAAGACAAGCGCACTCCTGAGCTAGAGAGAATCCCTAGTCCTGCGACCGTGGGAGCGTAGGCATAACTCTGTGAATACCCGTTTGTAGTCCGGGACCGAACAGGTGTTTAGGGTCATACCTGGCGGTTCTGAGATAGCACTATTCCTGCACGTCAAGAATCCGATTGTCCGGCGAATCAGGGAGAAGTCATGTCCGAGACCGAGGGCGGCCGCATGAGCAGCGTCAACCTTAGCCGGAGACAGCTACTAATGTCGTCCGGGGCAATGGTCGGAGCAGTGGCGCTATCTGGCCTTGCCGCCGCCTGCAGCAGCTCAGGGTCCGCCGCCAAGAGCGGGTCGGCCGCGGCGAGTGACACTCTGCACTACGCGGAGGCGGGTGCCTTCACGAGCCTGAATCCCTGGGACCGCGGACCGGTGTCAGAGGACATCTTCAATCAGGTCTTCTCCCGGCTGGTATATCTAGACCTCAGCGGGAACACGGTTGCAGACTTGGCGCAATCATGGAAGCTCGCCGCAGATTACACGAGCATTGAGCTAACCCTGCGCCCGGGGCTCACCTGGCATGACGGGACGAAGGTGAGTTCCGCGGACTTCGTCCGGATGTTCGGCTACCTGACCGAGCCTGCCCTCAAGACCTATGTGGGCGTGGAAATCATGCAGGGCCTGTTCGGCCCGGTATCCGGCGTCAAGGCGCCGGACGACGCCACCGTGCTCATGGAGTTCAGCCAGCCGGTCCCGTACGTCATGACCCTGCTCAGCTACTGGTACCTCGTGAACATCGACGATCCTTCCGACCCCAACTTCCTTGCGCACATCCCGGTGGGGACCGGTCCCTACAAGATTACGAACTTCAACGAGCAGACCGGCGCCACTCTCGCGGCGTTTGACAAGTACTACGCGGGCAAGCCCGCGCTCGGCGGCATACAGTTCGACACCTTCAGCAGCGGCACCTCGCTGGTGTCCGATCTGACGTCGGGACTGGTCCAGGGCATCCTGGCCAGCAACTATGCGGAGCTGAAAACGGTCAGCAAGGGCTCAGGGTTCCATCAGACCCGTGCCACCCAGGGCGTATGGGATCTCATGGTCAACTGCGCAAAGGCGCCCTACAACAATGTCGCGGTGCGGCAGGCGCTGTCGTACTCGCTTAACCGCGAGCAAATCGCCAGTGCGGCTTTCTTCGGCGAAGAGAAGCCGGTGTGCACACCATTTTTCTCGCCGACCTGCACCGGCTACGTCGAGGATCTGGTGAATGCGCAGCCCTACGACCTGGCTAAGGCGAAGTCGCTGCTGGACTCCGCCAACGTCCATGATCTCACCGTCACATTCCCGTATCCTACGTCTTATCCGTCCCTGGAGACGCTGGCCGAGATCTGGCAGGCAGACCTAGCGACGCTTGGGGTCACCCTCAAGATCCAGCCGATCGGCGCGGCCGAGTGGGGGGACACGCTACTGGCAAGCCCGCAAACCGACGTCCTGATCTGGAACAACGGGCGGTGCCTGCTCGATGGCGCGATCTTCTGGTCAACGCAGATCAACTTCGTCTCGGGCCAGTCGCTGGCCGCGGGCTACACGGACCCGTCGATGGCCGGCCTGATCGCCGCGGGCGCCAAGGAAACCGACGCCGCCAAGCGGAAGACGATCTACCAGCAACTCAACCAGAGCGTGGTGGACAGCGCCCATTGCATATCGATCGTCACCTACTCCGATGTATGGGTGTGGTCGTCGAAGGTGCATGGCCCGTCGTGCGATCTCGTCTCCAACCTGCAACTCGGAAAGGTATCCCTCGCGTGACGCGCAACAGCCCCCTGCTGAGTTCGCTGGAAACCGGGCGACCGGTCACCGGGTTCGCGCATATGGTTCAGGATCTGGCGGTCACCGAGATCTTCCAGGACACCGACGTCGATTTCGTGCTGATCGACATGCAGCACATCGCCATGACGATCGAGACGCTGCAAAGCGTGCTTATCGCGCTGCAACCGTCTGCGGCCTCGGTGATGGTGCGCCCAACGGCGAACGACCCGGTCCTGATCGGCCAGATCCTGGACGTCGGAGCCGACGCGCTAATCGTCCCGATGGTCAACAGCGCGGACGATGCGCGTCGGGCGATCGGCGCGGCCAGATACCCGCCGGATGGCACGCGAAGCTGGGGGCCACGCCGCACCTCCTGGCTTGGCGGATCAGCCGAGTACGCGCGAGACGCCAACGACAGCATCGCCGTGTTCACGCAGGTGGAGACGGCCGAAGCGGTCGAGCACCTGGATGAGATCCTCGCTGTGCCGGGCCTGGCAGGCATCATGATCGGCCCGGGGGACCTTGCAATCTCGCTTGGATACTCCCACGATCGTGATAATCCGGCGGTCGGGCGGGTTATCCAGGGCGTTCTTGACAGGTGCCTGGAGACGCGAATACCGTTCGGGTTCTTCGCAGCCACGACAGCCCAGGCGGCTTACTGGATGGAGCGCGGCGCGCTCGTGATGACGTGCGGATCGGACGTGGGAATTGTCGCTGCCGGAGTATCTGAGCTGACAGCATCGCTCCGCTCAATGGCAAAGGCTGGCCGCGCGACTGCCGGGAAAGGCGGCTAAGCGCATGTGGCGCTATGCAGCGGTCAGGCTCGGGCAGTTCGTCGTAACGCTTTTCATCGCGTCGATCGTGGTCTTCCTTGTCATCGAGCATGCGCCAGGTAATCCGGTGACGTTCCAGCTGGGCCTCAACGCCACCCATGCCGAGATCGTCAATGAGACCCGCAAGCTCGGGCTGAATGCACCGTTGCCGCACCGGTACATTATCTGGCTGTCGCAGGCGGTACACCTCAACCTCGGTGTCTCCTTTACCACAGGCCTGCCGGTCACCACGACGATAAAGGCCGCGGCCGGGAATACCTTGCGGCTGACCGTCCTGGCCGTGATTCTGGGGTTGATCATCGGCATTCCGGTGGGGCTTTTCGCTGCGCTGCGCCGTGGGACCAAGATCGACGCGGTGATATCGTCATGGGCGGCCGTCGGGCTGAGCGTGCCGAACTTCGCCGTCGGGACGATCTTGATCCTGGTGCTGGCGGTGCACTTCAAGCTGATGCCATCGGCGGGCGCGGGCAGCCCCGGCCAGTCGCTGCTGTCCACGCTGCGGTACACGATCATGCCGGCGCTCACCCTCGCGATCCCCTTCGCGTCGGTTGCCACCAGGTATGTCCGCATGGAACTCGGCGAGGTCATGGGGCAGGCGTACATCCTGACCGCGCGCTCGCTGGGGCTGAGGCCGCGGACGGTTCTCTACAACGGATGGCGCAATGCGCTGATACCGACGATCACCGTGCTGGGCATGCAGACCGCGCAGCTGCTCGGCGGGGCAATGATCACCGAGACCGTATTCTCGTATCCTGGTCTGGGCTATCTCACGATCCAGTCGATTCAGGATCTGGACTATCCCGTCGTCGAGGGAGTCCTCCTGCTGGCCGCCGCCATCTTCCTGGTCGTGATGTTCCTCGTCGACATCGTCGTGGCTCTGGCCAATCCCCGGGTGCGGCTGGGAGGCCCGTGATGGCCGCGGCCGAGTCGGCCATCCGCGCCGCGGACGTGCCCGCCACGGCGGGCGCGGCCCGGCGCCATGACTGGCGGTTCATCGTCGGCGGCGTCGGCGTCGGCATCTTCGTCCTCGCGGCGATCTTCGCTCCGGTGGCTGCCCCATATGCCCCTAACGCCCTCGACGTGGCGGCCCGGCTGGATCCTCCGTCCTCCACTCACCTCCTCGGCACGGACCAGCTTGGCCGCGACATCCTCAGCCGGCTGCTGTACGGCCTCCGGCCGTCGCTGGAGGCAAGCCTCGCAGCCGTCGCCCTGGCCGCCCTGGGCGGCACGGTCCTCGGCCTGGCGGCCGGGTACTTCGGCACCTGGCTGGATGAGATCGCCACCCGGGTGCTCGACCTGCTCATCGCCTGGCCGTCGGTGTTTCTCGGGATTGCCATCGTCCTGGTGCTAGGCGCCGGCGAGTCGGAGATCATCCTGGCGATCGGATTCGCGGAGCTGCCGGTCTTCGCCCGCCTGGTGCGCTCGATAGCGCTCGTGAACGCCGCATCGGAACACGTGGAGGCGGCCCGGGCCATGGGTGCCTCACACGTGCGCATTATGCGCGTGCATATATTGCCGTTCGTCTTCCTGCCTATGGTCGTGCAGTTCGCGATAGCGGCCCCGCAGGCACTGGTCGCCGAGGCGGGACTGAACTACCTGGGCCTCGGCACCCAGCCACCAAATCCGTCCCTGGGCGCGATGGTGAGCGAAGGCCAGACTTATATCTCCCAGTCCTCCGGCCAGGTCGTGTTCCCGGTCATCGTCATTGCCCTCCTGGTCATCTGCCTGACCCTGATTGCCGACGGGTTGCAGGACAAGCTGGACCCGCATCGGCGGAGGGTTCTGCCGTGAGGCCGGCCCACGGCGGAACCGCCGAGCCTGAGCGAGCGACCCCACCGCCCGCCCCGGCCGGGAACGATGCTGACCGGGCCGGGGCCGCGGACGCGGGGGCGGCTCCGGACGGCGGTCTGCCCGTCGCGAGCCTGCCACGGGCTGCCAGCGACCCGCTGCTGACGGCCCGTGAGCTCTGCGTGATACGAGCCCGCGCAGGCGCCGAGGACGTCTTCGTGCATGGCGTCTCGCTGACCATCCGCAGGCACCACACGGTTGCGATGGTTGGGGAGTCCGGCTGCGGTAAGAGCCTGACCGCGCTCGCCCTGACGAAACTGACGCCGCCCGGGTTCCGCGTCGCCGCCAAGGTGCTGCGGCTCGACGACATTGACATCGCGAGCCTGCCCGAATCGGGGCTGCGTGAGGTCCGCGGCAGGCGCATATCGATGGTGTTCCAGAATCCGATGTCCGCGCTCAACCCTGTGATCCCGGTCGGCCGTCAGATCGCCCAGGTGCTTCGCCGCCACGAAGGCCTGCGCGGGCGACGAGCCAGGGACCGGGCCGTCGAGCTGCTGGACCAGGTCGAAGTGCCAGACCCCGGGCGCCGGATCCGGCAGTACCCGTTCGAGATGTCGGGCGGGATGCTGCAGCGAGTGATGATCGCCATGGCGCTCTCCGGCGGGCCGGACCTGCTGATCGCGGACGAGCCCACCACGGCCCTCGATACCACCTTGCAGGCCCAGATCATGGAATTGCTTAAGCAGCGCCAGCGCGATCTCGGCATGGGACTGCTGCTCATCTCGCACGACCTCGGGATCGTCGCGAGCGCTGCCGACGAGGTCAACGTCATGTACGCGGGGCGCGTCGTTGAGCATGCGGACGTGAAGACCCTGTTCGCATCTCCTGCCCATCCGTACACCAGGGCACTGCTCGGCACCGTCCGGGATATCGCCTCGGACACCCAGAACGACCTGGCCCCGATCCCTGGCGCGCCCCCGCGCCTCGAGCAGCCACCGCCCGGCTGCCCGTTCGCGCCCCGATGCCCGCTGGCCGTCGAGCGCTGCCGGACGGAGCTGCCGGAGTTGCGCCGCATCCGGGCCAGGCAAGAAGCCGCGTGTCACAGGGCAGGCGAGTGATGGAAATCGTCGCGGGTGCCGAGGACAGGACGGTCCTCGATGTATCGGATCTGGTGGTGAGCTTTCGCGGCGCTCGCCGTGCCGGGCTCACCGAACGCCGGGCAGTTCGCGCCGTGGACGGTATCTCGCTGCGGATCGGGTCCCGGGAGACGCTGGGATTGGTCGGCGAGTCGGGGTCGGGCAAGAGCACGACCGCGCGGGCGATTCTCCAGCTCGTGCCCGCTCGCTCGGGCACGGTTACATTCGAGGGCGCCAACCTCCGGTCAGCCGGGAGGAACGGCCGGCGAAATCTGAGGCGCCACGCGCAGATGATCTTTCAGAACCCGCTGGGAAGCCTCAACGCGCGGCTGAAGGTGGGCAGCATCATCCGGGAGCCGCTGGATATCCACCAAATCGGCGACCGGGCCGCTCGCCGCAGCCGGGTCCAGGAACTGCTCGAGCTGGTGGGGCTGCCGGCGGATGCGGTCGGCCGTTTTCCGCATGAGTTCTCCGGAGGCCAGCAGCAGCGAATAGCCATCGCCAGGGCACTGGCGCCCGAGCCCTCGCTGATCATCTGCGACGAACCGGTCGCCGCGCTGGACGTGAGCATCCAGGCCCAGATCCTTCAGCTGCTCAAGGACCTGCAGCGCACGACGGGCGTCTCCTATCTGTTCATCGCCCACGACCTGAACGTGGTGCGGCACGTATCGCGGCGGACCGCGATCATGTATCTCGGCAAGATCGTGGAGGAAGGGCCGAGCCTGGCCCTGTTCGGCGCGCCGCGCCATCCCTACACGCAGGCGTTGGTCTCAGCGATCCCGGTCCCGGATCCGTCTGCCCAGCAGCGCCGCACGGTGCTGCACGGGGAGATCCCGAGCCCGGCGAACGTCCCGTCGGGCTGCCGCTTCAGGACCCGCTGCCGTTACGTCACGGAGCGCTGCCGGGCGGAGGAGCCCCGCTTGGAGACGGCCTCTGACGGGGTGTCCGTCGCCTGCCACTTCTGGCGGGAGATCGCCGAGGGCTCGCACAGGCCAGCGGGCGACGCGCCGGTGCCGGCTTGACTGGTGCAGGCCGGGCGTGGTTGTCGGAGGTGGTTTCTCTGTGTGAAACAGTTGCACCACTAGATGGAATCGGTAGTAGAATATACAGCGCAATGCCCTTTCGCCCACCCAGGCGACAGGCAATAACGATTAAGCGCGAGGCCTGAGATGCTGAGCAGTGCGAAGTCGTGGTCCGGCGATCTCCGGCGGCGAGCCCTTGACTGCCTGCCCGGAGGCGTCAACTCGAATGTCCGGCTCGATTGCTCACAGAAATTTTTCGTGCGTGCTTCGGGTGCGCGGATGTGGGACACCGAAGGCAGCGAGTACGTCGATTATGCGCTCGGGCAGGGGCCGATGCTGCTCGGCCACGGAAACGCCGCGATTAATGACGCGGTGACCAGCGCCTGCGCGCGCGGCATGGTCTTTAGCGCGCAGCATCCCCTGGAGGTGGAGGCCGCAGAGCGGATCCTGGGCGCTCTGGGCTGGGCCGAGCGCGTCCGCATCGGCCTGACCGGCTCGGAAGCCGTGCAGGCCACGCTGCGGATAGCGCGCGCGGCGACGTCGCGCGAGAAAGTCGTGCGCTTCGTCGGGCATTACCACGGGTGGATGGACAACGTGCTACTCCCGCTCGACGCGAGCGAGGTGACGTCGGGGAGCGCCGGGCAGCTCCCCAGCGCACTGGACGGTACGCTCCTGACCCGATGGAATGACCTGCCCCGTTTCGTCGCGTTGCTCGAGGCGCACGGCCACGAGGTCGCCGCCGTGCTCATGGAACCGGTGATGCTGAATTCCGGATCCTTCGAGCCTGGCCCGGGATTTCTCCAGGGCGTGCGGCGCGCCTGCGACGAGCGAGGCATCGTGCTGGTCTTCGACGAGGTGATCACCGGCTTCCGGGTGGCGCTGGGCGGGGCGGCCGAGCGGTACGGAATCGTCCCGGATCTCGCCACCTACGGCAAGGCCATGGCGGGCGGCTGGCCGGTGGCGGCGTTCGCCGGGCGTGCCGAGCTGATGAGCCTGCTCAGCGATGGCCGGGTCAACCACTCCGGCACGTTCAATGGCTCCGTGATGGCGTCGGCGGCCGTTGTTGCGACCCTGTCGATCCTCAAGGACTCCCCGCCCTACGAGACGATCACCGCGTACGGTGTGCGGCTGATGGAAGGCTTGAGCGCGCTCGCGAATGGCCTGGGCGTGCCGCTGCGGGTGGCCGGACTGCCGATGGCCTTCACGGTCACCCTGGGCCCCGGAACCGGCGGTGCGCAGTCCCGGGCGATCGCACTGCACCGGGCGCTCGCAGAGGCCGGGGTCTGGACCACGACACGAGGTCTCTGGTTTATCTCGTCGGCTCACGGCGAGCCCGAGTACCAGGCCACGCTCGAGCGTGCCGAAAGAGCGCTGGAGGGACTGGCGGCGGCGCCCCTGGACGAGGGGCACTGAGCCGGTGCCCACCCTTCTCCCATGAGCGCGAGCTGGCTGCGCTGCGTCGCCTGCGGGAGCGACCTCGAGGGCGGCACGCTCGCGGCGTCGTGTCCGGCATGCGGCGGCGAGCTGACAGTCGAGTACTCGTCGCCCCGGCTCAGCGCCGGGGAGGGGCCGGGGATCTTCCGGTTCGCCGGGCGCCTCCCCGTCATATCCCCCGGGCAGGCAGTCAGCCTCGGCGAGGGCGGTACTCCTCTCATAAGCCTGAACGCGACGCCCCGCGGTGGCCCCGGCCCCGGGCGGCTGCGCGTGAAGTGCGAGCACATGAACCCCACAGGCTCATTCAAGGACCGGATCGCGGCGGTGGCAGCGACGATCATGGCTGAGCGGTCGATCGGGGGATGCGTCGGCACGTCGTCGGGCAACGGCGGCGCGGCCATGGCGGCGTACGCCGCGCGCGGCGGCCGCTCTTTCACGGTTTTCGTGCTCACCGATACCGTGCCGCAGAAGCTGCTCCAGATCCGCGCCGCCGGCGCCCGTGTGGCGTTCCTTCGCGGTCTCGGGCACGACGCCGCGGCGACCGAGCTCGCGGCCGGGACGATCGTGCGCGCCGCGCTTGGCCGCGGGTTGTTGCCGTTCATCACCGCAGCGCGATTTGCCCCCGAACCCATGGAGGGAGCCAAGACGATCGCCTACGAGCTCGCCGAGCAGGCCCCGGGGGCGACAGCCGTTTACGTGCCGATCGGCGGCGGAGGGCTATTCTCGGCGATCGGGTGCGGCTACCGCGAGCTGGCGGGCGATCTGCCGACCGGCCCGCCGCGGCTGGTCGCCGTCCAGCCCTCGGGCTGCGCCACCATAGCCGGGATGCAGGCCGGGCGCGGAGCTCGTCTCGACGGGCCGGTCGAGACGAAGCTGTCCGGGCTGCAGGTGCCGGTGCTCTTTGACGCCCGCGGCGTGTCCGCGGCCATCGAGTGGTCGGGCGGTCACCATGTCGAGGTCGACGACGCCGACGTGTTCTGGCACCAGGAGCGGCTGGCGCGCCAGGAGGGGATCATCCTCGAGCCCGCCGGCGCTGCCGGGCTGGCTGCGGTCACAGCCGACCTGCACCGTGGAGCGCTGGGCCCGGACGACGACGTGATCGTGATCGGGACCGGCGCCGGGTACAAGGACGTTCAGGCGCTCGACCGGATGGCCGGGCAGGCACAGCCGGTTGTCTGCGGCGTTGACGAGATCGACCAGGTGCTGTCCACCGTGGGCGGAGACGGTGATGGCTGATCTCGGCGACCTGTTCTCGCTCGAGGGCCGGGTGGCGATCGTGACCGGCGCGGCCGGGCTGTACGGCCGGCCGATCAGCGAGGCACTGGCCGCGGCCGGCGCGATGGTCGTCCTGGCGGCGCGCGGCGTCGGCGCCATCGAGGCCTTCGCTGCGGAGCTGGGGTCCAAGGGACATTCCGCCATCAGTCATCAGCTGGACCAGGCCGACGCGCGTTCAATCGATCTCCTCTGCGGTGACGTGCTGGAGCGTTTCGGCCGCATCGATGTGCTCGTCAACAATGCGGTGCACCGGTCTGGCGGTGACTTTTTCGGCACCCGGGGTGAGGACTTCGAGGCCACCCACCGGGTGAACGGGACCGGCCTATTCCGCATTACCCAGCGTTGCGCGGGCGCGATGGCAGAAGTGGGGTCCGGATCGATTATCAACGTATCGTCCATCTACGGTGCGGTCGGGCCGGACTTCACGATCTATGCCGAGACCGGCATGACGAACGCTCCCAGCTACGCCTACGACAAAGGAGGGATGATCGCTTTCAGCCGCTATCTCGCCACCTGCCTCGGACCGCAGGGTATCCGGTCCAATTGCCTCGTCCCCGGCGGCCTCGAAACCGAGCAGGACCATCGTTTCATTGCCGCATACTGCCGTCGCACGCCACTGCGCCGCATGGCCGAGGTCGACGACGTCAAGGGCCCGGTGCTGTTCCTGGCCTCAGACGCCTCGCGTTATGTTACCGGTGTCACGCTGCCGGTCGACGGCGGCTGGACAGCGCAATAGCATGCCTGTTACAACCGGCCTTCTCGTGAACGGGCGGTTCTGTGCCGACGCGGCCTCGCCCGCCCGAGGATCCGCTGACAGAAGGACGTGATGCTGTTGTCGACGGAACGGGATGGCAACAGGCCGAAGCGGACGGGCGCGCTTAGGATCGAAGCCCCCGCGGTGGACAGCGAGCCCTTATTGTCTATTCGTGCTGTTGAGCGGGTGTGCGACATCTTCGACTTGCTTCAGGATGCCGACCACGGCATGACGCTGACCGAAATCGCGGAGCGCGTTAGCCTGCCGAAGAGCACCGCCTATCGGTATTTGGCCGCCCTCGAAAAACGCAGCTACATCGAGCGGGACGACGACACGAATATCGTCCGGCTCGGCTTCGCTTTCCGGCCGAAGCCTAGCCGCCGGATGGACGAGTTCATCGAGCTCACGCGACCAGCCCTCGAAGTCATGCGTGACCGCACGGGCGAGACAATTAACATCGGGGTCCTTGACGGCGGCCAGTTCGTGCACCGGCTGGTCGTCGAGAGCGGGAACATCATGCGTCTCGCCGCCCGCCCGGGGGAGCGGGGCATGATCCACTCGACCGCCATCGGCAAGGTGATCGCGGCTCAGCTGCCCGCTGAGCGGGTGCAGTCGATACTTGAGATCGAGGGATTGCCCCGGGTCACGGAGCACACGATCACCACCGCCCCGGCTTTCATGGCGGAACTGGAGAAGGTGCGCCGTCAGGGCTACGCGGTCGACGACTGCGAGAACCAGGAGGACGGCCGTTGCATCGCGGTCCCGATCAAGGGTGTTGACGTCGCCATGGGGCTGAGCCTGAGTGCTCCCGTCCGGCGCGTCCGGCGTTCCGACGTCCCGAGACTGGCCAAGGCGCTGCAGGAGCTGGCGGGGCGCCTGGCCGCCCAGTACCAGAGTCTGCCCGACTGATCGGTCACCGGGCTGGCCGCGTCAATACGACAGCCACCCGCCGTCGACGACCAGCGTCTCACCGGTTATGTACCGGGCCTCGTCCGAGCAGAGAAACGCGACCGCCCGGGCGATGTCTGAGGGCGCCCCGCGCCGCCCAAGCGGAGAGCGGCGCTCCCACCATTCACGGGCGCCGGCATCGTAGGGATTGCGGGGCGGCCTGGAGCCGTCGCCGGCTAGGTCGATGTCGCCCGGAGCGACCGCCGCCACCCGGATTCCGTGCGGGGCTAGCTCGAAGGCCATACCGCGTGTCATGCCGACGATGGCCGCCTTGCTCGCGACGTAGGCGGTGGAGCGGTACTGCGCCGCGAACGCGCCCACCGAGGCGATGTTGACGATCACCCCGCCATCACCGGTCATCTGACGCGCGGCGTCCCGGCTGCAGCGGAACGCGGCCTTGAGATTGACGTCGATGATCGCGTCGAGCTGCGCGTCGGGGAACTCGAGCAGGTCCCCGGACGCGGGCTCGCCGGTCACGGCCGCGTTGTTCACGAGGATGTCGATCCGGCCATGCAGATCGATGCACGACGCGACGGCCGTCCGGCAGGCAGCGGCGGAGGCCAGGTCGGCGCCGATGCCGCTGACGTCGGCGCCCTCCGCCCGCAGGCGCCCGGCCAGCTCGTCGGCCGAGCGCTGATCGGGCTGGACGATGACAACCCGCCCCCCTCCCGTGGCGAGAACCTGCGTGATGCCGGCGCCAATCCCGGTGCCGCCTCCGGTCACCAGCGCGACCCGCCCCTCGAACCTGGCCGGGGACATGCCCATGTTGGCTCCTCATACGCTCTTCGGCGGCTGACTGCACGGCCCGTCTCGCTCATCCGCGCCACAAAGCCGTGTCCTTAAAATGGAATCGTAGTACCATTAGGTGGGACGCGGCAGGCACGTTGTCGTGTTGCGATTCCAGTTGCCGGACGACGGGAGGCCCCCGATCGAGGTCATCGCCGGTGTGCATCTTGTCGGAAGCGGCCGTCTGGGCCTGTGCCTGTCCGACGATCACGATTGCAACATTTACCTGGTCGAGGGCGGCAATGATTCCGTTCTCATCGACGCCGGGTGCGGGCTTGGGACCGGGCTGGTCCTCGATGCGATCGAGTCAGCCGGGGCGCCCAGGGTGTCGCGGATCTTGCTCACGCACGCCCATCCGGATCACGCCGCGGGAGCCGCCGGGCTGGCGGCCGCGCTCGATGCCGAAATCTGGGCGTCGGCCCCGGTCGCCTCGATTCTGGAGGCAGGGGACGATGTGGCCTCCGGTCTCAGGACGGCGCTCCGTGCTGGGACCTACCCTGAGCAGGTCCGCTTTGCCCCGACCCCGATTGCGGGAATCCTGGACGCCGGCACCGTCAAGGTCGGCGACCGCCAGATCGACGTGCTGGCCACGCCCGGTCACGCCGCCGGCCACCTGTGCTTCCGGCTGACGAGCAGCGTCGCCACGGCGATCTTCACCGGAGACCTGGTCTTCTCCAGGGGACGGACGGCCGTGCTCGCCACTCCCGACACCGACCTGCATCTGCTCGCATCCAGCGTCCGCGCGGTTGCCGCATGTTCACCGGACATCCTGCTGCCCGGGCACTGCGAGCCGGTGCTGCGCGGCGCCGTGCGCCACGTCGAGACAGCTGCTGCCGCGTTCGACCTGGCAGCGCTGCCCGAGTCGCTGATCTGAGCCGGGCAGGCTGGTGGGCGATGACAGGCCGCGGCTTGACCCTCGGGATCAGCGGATTCGGGTCGATCGGGCGCCGCCACGCCCGCGTGGCCGCAGCGGACGGCTGGTCGGTGGTCGTGTTCGACCCGGTTCCCCCGGCGGACGCGGAGCTCGCTGATCTGACCGCGCGGCCGGCGTTCGTCGATACGTTCGACGCTTTGCTTGGTGCCGGGGTGCACGCGGTCGTCGTGGCCACCCCCGACGCCGCCCACGCCGCCCAGGCGATCGCCTGCTGCGAACGGGGGATACCTGTGCTGGTCGAGAAACCCCTCGCGGACACCCGCGAGGGGGCATGCGCGGTCGAGGCGGCCGGCCACAGCACGGGCACGCCGGTGCTGTGCGGGTATGTGCTGCGCCATAGCTCCGCGTTGGGTGCGGCCCGGGAGATGCTCCTGGCGGGGCAGATCGGCACGCTGGCGTCGTTTCATGTCAACCTCGGCGCTTATGAGACGCTCGAGCTCGCGCGCAGCCGTTTCGGGCCGGCGGATCGTGATCATCTGTATGTCGACTACAGCCATGAGTGGGACTACCTGTGCTGGCTCTTCGGGCCCGCGCGGCGGGTGTGTTCTGCCGCCCGGACCGTTCAGGACCTTCCGCTTGTGCAGGCGCCAAATGTCCTGGACGCGCTGATCGAGCTGGAGAGCGTCAGCGGCTCGGCGCATCTCGACTACGTTCAGCGCCCCGGCTGCA
>Ga0335074_10003701_pt1 | contig 20964 bp, 16 predicted proteins | sample Lox_Sample_23_FD_206715 | JGI IMG/M metagenome (GOLD analysis project Ga0335074, IMG submission 206715) | Soil microbial communities from Loxahatchee National Wildlife Refuge, Florida, United States - Lox_Sample_2.3 | ecosystem: Environmental > Terrestrial > Soil > Wetlands | place: USA... | reverse complement strand
ATGGCTTGCTCCAACTGGTCCTTCGACAGATCAGTACTAATGAACAGCTCCTGGCGAGCGCCCGCACTCAGCGCAATGGCCTTCCAGCCGTTGGTGGTGGGAACGGTAACCCGGATCCTGGGCCGGCCCTTGGCGTCGCGGACGGGGCGGATCACGCCGGGGATTATGGATCGGATCGCGGAGTTTTCCTCAAGCAATAATTCCAGAATATTTCTTAATCCGTCCAGGATACTATGCTCGATTTTTAGTTTTCCCTGAACTTTTCGCAGCCGCATGGGGAGCGCTTATTTGAAGCGTTTGCGGTACAGGAAATCGATGCTGAAGGCGCCGTTTTCGTCGCGCAGCGCGACCGCCGACCATTTGCGGCTGAAGTCCCATTCCACTCGCACGATCTGCTGGTTGGCGATCGCCAGATTGGTGCTGTAGGTGAGGGTGACGTCGGAGGAGACCTGCTGCTCCATGGTCAGCCGGTCCTGAGGAACGATGGTGACGTCGGTGATCTGGGGATCGATTTTGATGTGACTGACGCCGAAAAACTTCTGCAGGCGGTTGGAATTGGGGGTGATGGCTTGGGAGAGCAGGGAGTCGCTTTCGGAGCTGAGACTCAGGTAGTTGTTATTCAAGTTGGTGGAGGCCTGGCTGGCTCCGAGCGGACCGGCGGCGGAAGGAGTGCGGCCCACGGCGAGCAGGGCGATGATATCGGAAGCTTCGAGCGGCGGGTCGGAACGATAGGAAAAATTCAGCTTGTTTAAGGGGCCCGAAAAAGTGACATCCACGTTGATGCCGCGCACGTGCGTGGTCAGGTCCATGTTGAGGACCGGCTCGATGCGGGCGGGATTATTGAAAGTGATTTCGCCGCGATTGATGCTGTATTTGTTGCCGAAGAACTCGATCTGGCCGGAGTTGATGGTGAGATGGCCCAGCAGGATGGGGCGGTCAGGAGTGCCGCGGACGCGCAGGTCGGCATCGGCCTGGATGTTGCGCGTGAGCGCGGTCTCCACCTCGAGGGTGTGTTGGGTGAGCACTCGCACGTCCAGTTGGAGGCCCGACAAATACTGATTCGGATTGGCGGCCACGGGAGTGGTGGTGGAGGCAAGCATGGCGCCCACGTCGGCAGTGGGGTTGAAGGCCGCGCGCGTGAGGGATACCGATCCCGACAGGACGCTCGATTCGGAGGTGCCCACCAAGGCGAGCGAGCCGTCGGCGGTGACGCTGATGCCGGCGCCGGAGCGGTAGCGCACGTTGCGAGCGGTGGCTTGCAGGCGATAGACCAGAGCGGCGCCGCGAAAACCCAGAAAGCTGCCGCTCTCAAACGCTATATCGCCCCCGCCGCTCTTGCCGGTGAGACTTTCTACCGTCGCGCGGTTGCGATCGAAGAGGATCACTCCATTGGCATGGTCCACGCCGTTGGAGACATCCTTGATGAACAGGGAGGCGTTCTGCAATTCCAGGCGCCCTTGTATTTGAGGTTCGGTGAGCGGGCCGTGCACGGTTACGTTGACGATGGACGCCCCGGAGCCGAGCAGGTCGGGGTTGAAAAGCTGCAGGATAGAGAAATTGATTTTGCCCTGGATGGCCAGGTCCCAGGGGGTTTTGGTGTTCAACGCGAGACGGCCGCCGGCGGTGAGCGTGGTGTCCTTGGCGATGAAGCTGGCGCGGCCGAAGTCGATTGCGCCGGCGCCGGCAACGATGTGCAGCGGCTGGGCGTTGCGGAGAACCAGATCCTGAAGCGGAACGCCCCCGGCCGGGCGCGCCGTGGGGCTAGCATTGAGCTGAACCGTGGTGAGCGTGACGTCGGCTTTCATGGCAGAAAGCTGATTGAGCGGGCCGGAGACGACGGCCTGGCCTTCGATGTAGCCATCGAAAGGCAGATCCTTGCGGATGTGTTTGCCGGGGGCGAGATCGTGGAGCGTGGCGAAAGTAATGCGCGGAATCGGGAAGCGGGCTTCACCGCGATAATCGCCCTCCATGCGCCATTCGCCCGAGCCCTGGAGTTGAACGCCGTCGAGAGTGGCGGTTGCGGAAAGCGCGAGCAGCGGAAGCCTGGTGGCGGCGGTGAGCGTAACGTTTCCGTAGGTGTGGCCGTCGAGGGCGGCGTTGCGAACGGTCAGCTCGCCATTCAGGGAAGTGAGATCGACCTGGCCGTTGACGATTTTGGCGCCGCCCGCGGCCTGGAAAGCGAGGCGTCCCGCGAGGCCGCCGTCGAGATCCTGGATGTGGCGGATTGCGGCGAGATCGAGGCCGCTGGATGAGATGTCGAATCGAAGCGAGCCGTCTTTCCAGTCATTAGCCGGGTGATTGTAATCGCCGGCCAGGGTAACGCGCCCCGGGCCGCTGCGCGCCTCGCCGTGCGAGACTTCGAGCGCGGTGCCGGTCCATGTGAGGTCGGCGCGCGCCTGGTCGAAATGCTCGTCGTAGACGGTGAGATCGTCGGCGGTGAGCGTGCCCGCGACGAGCGGCGACTCGAGCGAACCGGAAACTCGAACGGTGGCGGAAATGGATCCGGTGGCGGGCGGCGTGTTGAACCCGGTCTCAGCGGCCAAAGTCGGGATATCGGCGTTGCGCAGCGCGAGCGTGGCCGATACGGGACTTTCGCCCTGGAGCGCCCAGTTGCGCAGCTCGGCGCGGGCGTTGCCCTCGGCACGCATTTTGCCTTGCTCGACAATGAGCGACTGAAACACCAGCGTGTTGCGGTCGGCGGCGAAGTTAGAAGCGACGCGGTCCAGCGATTGACCGCCCAGTTTCAGTTTCCCGGCGTCGAATTTGCCGGAAATTTTCGGATCGCGGAGCGCGCCCGTAACAGACGCGTCAATGCGGGCGGTGCCGGATTGCAACGCACTGGGCTGCAAGGCAACGGGCCATTGGGCGGGGGGCTCGGCGCCGAAAGCGCGAAGGACGGGGATAACGTCGTTCAGATTGTGCGACACCAGGTGTACCGCAAGATTTTGGCCGAGCGTTCCCGAAATCATCGCGCGGGTGGAGCCGACGCTCAGTTGCGAATCGCCGAGTTCGAGCTTCTGGGCGCTCTGATCGTAACGGATGGCGAGCGAGCCCGAGACCGGCACTCCTGGTGCGGCGGGCTTTAGATCCAGTGCGGCGTTGAGGCGCGCGCCGGCGATGCCGGAAGGCGTGAACCGGCCATTCAGCTCAATGGGGCCGCTCAAGGTTCCCGACAACGAACCGGTTTGGCGTCCGGTCAAACGCCCGATTTCGGCGATGGTGACCCCGTCGATGGCGCCCTTCAGGCTGAGCCCCTGTGCGACGACGATTTGGGTTGCGCCGCGGAAGCTGCCGTCCGGAGACGAAATCTGGAGATTGGTCAGATTGAACTTGTCGGGAGTGAAATCGGCCTGGGAACTGAGCGCGACATTGCGGATCTCTACGCCCTTTTGAACCCAGGCCAGCGAATGCCCGGCGACTTTTCCGGTGAAATGATCGGGAGCCGATCCGCCAGCGGTGACGTGGCCCTGAACGGACAGTTCGCCGCGAGGTTCGAGCGGAGTGCGGACCACCTTGTTCAAATCCTCGACCGGGAGTGCGGCGCTCACATCGAACTCCAAGCGCGGCGAGAAGAGATTGACGATGGTTCCCGCGCTTTCGATCTTCGTCGCGCCGGACGCGAGGTTCATGCGGGTTATCTGGATGGAGTCCTTGGCGAGCGCGAGTTCGGAATCGAGCGAAAACCAGGCGGGCGTGCGCAGCAAAGACGAGGCGAGGCGCATGCGCGCCGAAGAGACGGCGCAGAGATAACGGGCCCCGGAGGCGTCATAGCGCAGCGACATCTGGAGCTGTTCGCCGGTGGCATCCAGGGGCACGCGCCAGGTATTGTAGGCCGCGACTCCGTGATGGATCTCGATACGGCGCACGCGAAGATCGATCAGGTCTTCGATCACGTTTTGGTCGAGGCGCGCAACCTTGGGCCGGGGGATGTTGGTGGACCCGGCGGGGTCGATGGTGATGTAAAGGCGCGGAATCTCGATGACCAGCGAAGAGATATCGACCTTTTTTTCCAGCGCCGAAATGATTTTGAAGCCAATCTGGATTTTGTCGGCGCGGAACAGCGGCGGATCTGTGGCGGGCTCGGTGCCGTGCAGCGTGAACGGCGCCACCTCGGCCGTGAGGGTGCGCCAGTTGTAGGAGAAGCTGCCGATTTCAACGCGGCCGCCGGAGGCGCGTTCGATGACCGTTTCCAGCTGCGCGCGAACCCGGTTTTTGAACCAGGCGGTTTGAATTACGACGATACCGGCCAGCAGCAGAACCAGGGCGAGCGAGACGAGGCCGAGGAGGGTAAACGCCGTGATTTTCGCAACGCGCCTTATTGGAGGGACGGATCGAGATAGCGGATCGGGACTTGCTTCCGCGAGTCCTCCAGCCACTGGTCCAACGCCTGATCGATGCGCTTCTCCGTTAAGATCTCTTCGATCCGGTCGCGCGATTCGTCCAGAGTCGGCATCGGTTTGATCCCTTTTTGTTGCCACTCAGAAACCTGCTGATGATAATATGCTTGCACATCCGCGGGGGGGATCTCGATTCCGGGCCGGAAGCGGTAGTCGATGAAGCGCAGCAGAGTCAATTGCCAGAGCAGCCGGCGGGTCAGATCGTCGACGGTAATTCCATACGATTTCAGCGCGCTTTCGAAGTCCGCCGCGCTCGGATACATGGCTTGGACGCCGGCCAGCGACTTGGCGGCATCGCCTGCGTCCGGCAGGGGATAACGGCTGAGTTCCATTTCGCGGCGGATGAGCGCCTGCTCGATCAGTCGCCCGGCCGCAGTTTTTTTCGCGGGCGCGCTCAGATCGATCTTTTCACGGTTGAGAAAAGCGGTGATGCGAATTTCGTCGTCAACCTGCGATTCGGTGATCACCTGGTTGGCGACCGTGATGGCGATGCGGTCGATGATGTCGGCGGCGCAGGGGAGAATCCAGAAGACAGAATTCAGAATCCAGAAGACAGAATTCAGAATCCAGAATGCGGAATGCGGAAGGCGCATCAGAAGGCTTGACCGAGCGAGAAATGAAATTGGAAGACGTTGATGCGCTGCACGGTCTGAGGGACGGATGAGCCCGGAACGCCGCACTGGTAGAGCTGATTGATGGAGCCGGAGCAGCCGAAGAAGCGCGGCGAGTTGGGGCTGAGCGAGAAATCGACGCGCACCGGGCCGAGGGGCGTGCGGTAGCGCAGGCCGAATCCGAATCCTTGCACGGCGTAATTAAAATCCTGAAGATTTTCCTGGCGGAATCGGAGGCTGATTTTGTTCACGTCGGAATAGACATTGCCGAGGTCGTTAAACAGCACGCCGCCCAAGTTATCGCCGATCAGGGGAAAGCGCAACTCGATGGTATTGGTGAAGAGCGCGTTGCCGCCGACGGGAAACCCGGTGGTGGTATCGCGCGGGCCAGCCTGGAAATCGGGGAAGGCGCGATTGGAAAAGGCGCCGCCGCCGAAGAAGCGCTCGGCCAGAGGAATGTCGGGCAGGCCGGCATAGCGTTCGATCAGGCCGAAATCGGTGGTGCGGGCCAGAACCAGGCCCTTGGTGAGCTGATAGTAGGAGGAATTGCGCGCCACGATGCGTCCAAAGCCGGTCTGCGATCCGAAGACGCTGGAGGCCAGCGCGAGGTCGATGCTGGTATAAGTGCCACGGTGCGAATCGATGGGATCGTCGCGTTTGTCCTGGATAAAACTGGTGGAGACGAAGCCCACGCGCACGGGCTGGGAGAGCAGGGGGATCAAGTCCGGACTGATGAGAGGGGTGCCCAGCACGTTGACCTTGCGATAGGTGAACCGGTATTGCACGGTGTTCGCCTTAGAGAGCTTGTCGGAGAGCTGAATGGAGCCCTCTTCACGCTGCGACGAAAAAGTGCGGACGTTGTGGGAGCGATCGAATAATCCGGAGAGCTGCAGGCTCAGGCTGGGATGGCCGAAGTATTGCGGCGCGATATAAGTGAGCAGGGCGCGCTGTTCGAGCGTGGAGATCAGGGTCTGCAGGCTCATGGTGTGGCCCAGCCCAAAGAAATTCAGACGGCTGATGCCGAATAGAAAGCGCGGGGTAAAGCCGGTGACCCCGGCCGGCGAATCGAGCGAAGTGGCGCCGCCGCCGATGCGTCCGATTTCCGCGCCCACGCCGACGTTCATCGAATAGCGGCCCGCCTCTTCGAGGGAATAGAGCACGTACTTGGTGGGCTCTTCGCCGTCCGGGTTCTGGATGGCGGCGTCCACGCGGGTGAAGATGCCGAGGTCGTAAAGGCGGCGCTGGCTTCCGTTGATCTCGCTCTGCGAAAGCGGATCGCCCGCGCGCAGGCTGATGCGGTCCGTAACCACGTCCGGGCGCGTTTGCTTGAGCCCGTCCACCACGACGTTGCGAACATAGATGCGCTGGCCGGGCGTAACGATGAAGGTGAGATCGACGTGATCGGGCTCGCTCGCGGAAACGGAGCTAAACTCGAACTTCGCCGCGGGGTAGCCGTTGTTGAAGTAATAATCCAGCACGTTGTCGCGGTCGGAGGCGATGTTGAGATCGCTATAGGGCTGGCCGGCCGTGGAATGCAGCAGGCGCATCAGGGGCGGGCGGGCTTCTTCGGAAACGCCTTCCAGGTTCAACCGGGAAACGAACCACTGCGGGCCTTCGGCGATGTCGATGAAGATGGCGATGTGGGCTTTGGCGCCGTTGTAATCGTCGAGCACGCGCGGCGTCACTTCGACGTTGCGGAATCCATTGGCGCGGTAGAGATTACGGATGGCGTCCAGGTCGCGGTCCAGCGCGGCGCGGCTGTAGCGGCCGTAGCGATAGCGCACCAGAGTGGCGGGGATCACGGACATGCGCTCGCGCAGAGTGGCGTCGTCGAAGTAGTGGTTGCCGTGGATTTCGAGCTTCACCAGCTTGTGGCGGACGCCGAGATCCACATGATAATCGATGAGTTGCTCGCCGCTCGCAGGCGTGGCCATTACGTAATCGGCCGCGGCGTCGAAAAATCCCTGGGTCTGGAAGTAAGACGCGAGGTCGCGCGAGCCTTCCTCGAGCAGGTCGCGATCGAGGGCGCGCTCCTCGTAAATGGGCAACAGGCTGCGCAGCTTTCCAGCGGGAAGCTTGGCGCCGCGCAGGCGCACCAGAACGGGCGGGCCCGGGTTGATGGCGAGCACCGGCGTGACGGTGTTGTCGCCGGGGTGGTAATCGAGCTTCACCAGCGTCACTTGAGCGAGCAGATGGTCGTGCTTGGAATACCAGGAGCGAAGGTTATCGAGGCCCGTTTGAAGCCTCGTTTCGGTGAGCTGATGCCAGCCGAGGAATGCGGGAAATCGCTTCCAGCCGCTCGAATGGATCAGGCTTTCGGGCGGGCGCAGCGTGTTTCCGGAGGCTGTGAGGCCGTCAATCCGGGCGCGCTGGCCGGTGTCGGCGTGAAAATCGATGTGGATTTCCTGAGTGGGTTCGCGCGTGGCGGTGGCGGGCTCCACGCCGGCGTTGTAAAAGCCGTTGCGCTTGAGCAGGTCGACGATTCGGCCCACCGCGGCGGCGGTATCGTCGGGCGAGTAGGGGCCGCCGAGAGTCAGCTTGGTGGACACCAGCAATTGGCCTTCGTTGGGCGGCTCGGAAACGCCGGTGATGTCGAAATATCCGATGAAATAGGCCGGTTTGGTAAGAAACTTGAGGCGGACGCCGGCCGCGGTGGCGCTGGCATCCACGGCGATGTCGGCATACTCGCCGGTTTGGTACAGGCGCTGGATGGCGTCGCGCAGGTCGGAGGCGCGGAGCGGCTGGCCGATGCGCAGAGGCAGCATGGCCATGAGCTGATCGTAGGAGAGCGGCTGATTAGCGGGGTCGAATTGCACGCTCGCGATCGGTTTGCCGTCGTACTCGTTGGGCGCCGCATTCAGCACCAGGCAGCACAGAGCGGCGAGCATGGGCACAGGGATTCGTAGGCCCAGCCGGGTCGGCACAAGGGACCATCTTAACGCATTGGCTGGTACTATCTGGTTGTGCACGAGTCCCGGATTGTGAGGCGGCGCGAATGACCGACGGCGAGCGCGAGCGCTATTCGCGGCAGATTCTTTTTGCGGGCATCGGCGACCAGGGACAGCAATGCTTGTTGGACGCGCGCGTGGCCATTGCCGGTTGCGGCGCATTGGGGAGCTTTCAGGCCGGGGCGCTGGCGCGGGCGGGGGCCGGGTTTTTGCGGATCATCGACCGGGATTACGTGGAGCTGAGCAACCTGCAACGGCAGTGGCTTTTCGACGAGTGCGACGCCGCCGAGGGGCTGCCGAAAGCGGTGGCGGCCGAGCGGAAGATCGCCGGAATCAACAGCGGCGTCCGGGTGCAGGCGGAGGTGGCCGATCTCACGCCGTCTAACGTTGAAGATCTGCTGGGCGGCGTGGATCTGATTCTGGACGGCACCGACAATTTCGAAACCAGATACCTGATCAATGATTTCGCCGTGGAGCGCGGCGTGCCGTGGGTGTATGGGGCGGCGGTGGGAAGCTACGGGATCGCGATGCCGGTGGTCCCGGGCAGGACGGCCTGCCTGCGCTGCATCTATCCCGATCCGCCCGCGGGCGCGCAGCCCACGTGCGAAACGTCGGGCGTTCTGGGGACCGCGACCGCGCTGATTGCGAGCCTGCAAGTGAGCGAGGCGATCCGGATGCTGTGCGGCGCGGGGGCGAGCGGCAAGATCACTACCGCCGATGTTTGGACCGGCGAGATCCGGCAGGTGGCGCAGCCCGGGCCTCTGGCGGATTGTCCGGCGTGCGGGCGGCGCGAGTTTCCGTATTTGAATGGCGAACGGCGCGCGCCGGTGAGCTTGTGCGGCCATAACGCGGTGCAGATTCATGAGCGGGAGCGGCCGCTGGAGCTGCGGGAACTGGCTGCGCGTCTTGCACCGCTGGGGCCGGTGCGGGCCAACGAATTTGCGCTGCGCTTCGAAGCGGCGCCGTATCTGCTGACCATATTTCCCGACGGGCGCGCGATCATCAAGGGCACCACCGACGTGGGCCTGGCACGCAGCTTGTACGCGCGTTACGTGGGGGCCTAGAATGAAGGTGAGAGGTACTGCCATGCGGCGAATCCTGCCGGTTGCTTTTGGGTGCGTCTTGCTTGCTGTGCCGTTGTTTGCGCAACGGGGCGGAGGCGGCCGCGGGGGTGGCGGGGGCCACATGGGCGGAGGCGGCGCGCACTTCTCGGGCGGCGGTGGTTTTCGCGGAGGGAGTGCGTTTCGAGGCGGCAGCGGGTTCCGCGGCGGCACGGCATTTCGCGGCAACAGCTTTCGAACGTTTAATGGATTTCGCAACGGATTTCGAGGCCGGTTCGGATACGGATACGGCGGATATTACTATCCGTGGCTGTATGGCGCTTATTGGAATCCGTTCTGGGGCGACTTTGGCGATTACGGCGACTACTACGGTGATCCGTATTCGGATTACGGATACACCGGCGACGGCGGATATTCTTATGCGCAGCCCAGCCCGCAAGTGCTGATCATTTCCAATCAGACGCCGCCGCCAGAAGGCTTCGCGCCCCCTCCTCCGGCGCCCGCGGTTTGGAACGCGACGCCTTCCGCCGCAGCGCAGGCTAAGAAATACGAGGAGCCGCTGTATTTATTGGCCATGAACGACGGGACCATACGGGCGGTGCTGGCCTACTGGGTGGATGGCACGACGGTGCACTACGTAACCATGGATCACGTGCAGAAGCAAACGTCGCTCGGGTCGCTCGATCGCGGCCTGAGCGAGCGGTTGAATCGCGAACGCAACGTGGCGTTCCAGCTTCCGGGCTGATTCAGAGCAGAGCGCACAGAGAGCGCTCGAATATTTCCAGATCCTGTTGGTTGTTGTAGAGGTGCGGCGAAACGCGCAAATGGCCGCGGCGCGCGGCAACCAGCACACGTTGCTCTTTGAGGGCGCGGGCCAAGGCCGAAACATCGTGCTGGGGGAACCGCGCGGCGACGATAGGCGAGGACATTTCCGCGACCGAGGCGCCGAGGCCGCGCAGAATGTCACGCGTTTTTCCGGCCAGGTCCAGAACGCGGCGCTCGATGACATCGGCGCCGATCTCGAGCATTAAATCGATCGAAGCCTCCAGGGCGTAGAGCAGCGCGAAAATCACCGAGCCGCCCTCGTACTTTTCCGCGCTCGACACCAGTTCCGGAGCGCCATGGTGCAGATTGTCGACGTTGCGCCAGTCGCGATGGCTGCGCCAGCCGACCACGTTGGGTGGAAGCCGATCGCGCAGGTGCGGCGCAATGTAAAAGAAGCCGGCGCCGTTGGGCGAGAACAGCCATTTGTAGCCGTGCACGGCGAGCATGTCCGGCTGCACGCGGGCGATGTCGAAGCGCAACGCGCCCACGCTTTGGGTTCCGTCGACGAATAGAAGCGCGCCGCGGGCGTGCAGGAATTCGGCGATTTCGGCCAGCGGCGGAACCAAGCCGGTGTTGTAATTGGCCGAGCTCAAGATGGCGAGGCGGGTGCGGGCGTTCACAGAATCGTAGAAGCGCTCCCAGGGGCAGGCCGTGGTCTGGACGCCGAAGCGTTCGAGCAGGCCGGGCGCATAGAGATTGTTCGGGAACTCGTGTTCGAGCGTGAGAATGTGATCGCCGGAGCGCCAGTCGAGACCGCTGAGCAGGAGGCCCAGTGCGGTGGAGGCATTCGGCACGAACGCGATGTCTTCGGCGGTGCAATTGATCAGGCGGCCGATCTTGGCGCGGAGGCGATCGGCATCGTCATACCAGGCGAGAAAATCGGTGCAGGCGAGCTCGTCGCGATGCGCGAAATGGCGCGCGACGGCGTCGGAGGAGCGGCGTGGGAGCTGGCCGAAGGTCGCGGTGTTGAGATAGGTCCAATGGGCCAGCGCCGGGAACTCCGAGCGGATGGCTTCCCAGTTCGGGGCACTCCGATCCGAGGCGGTCACCCTTTTTGGATCATGACTTCGGTGGATTTGACGACTACTTTGACCGCATCGCCCTTCTTGAGTCCCAGCTCTTCGGCGCTGGTGCGGGTGATGACGCTTTCGATGAGATTGTCGCCGACCTTGACGACGACGTGCGCCATGATGCTGCCGATTTCGACGCTTTCCACGGTGCCGGGGAGTTGATTGCGCGCTGAGAGTGCCATGTCTTCTTTTACCAAACCGCGCGGAACGGGATGGGTTACAGCAGGCGCTGGCCGGCGGCGCGGGTGTCGTATCCGCCCAGGCTTTCGAGCTCGCGGCGATAATTGGAGCGGTTCAAGGTGTCGAGCAAGGTCTGGATGCTGGGCATATCGAGATGCTGGCGGCGGATGGCAAGATCGTAGCGCTCGCTCACTAGGGGAATGAACCCGAGTCCGAAGACGCGCGCGGCGGCCCGGGTGGCGATGCAGCAGTCGGCTTGTTTGGATTGGATTTGCCAGGCGGCCTGCAGGTGGCCTGAGGCGATGCGATCGTAGCCGCGCACGCTCGACGAATCGATGGCCAGGCGCTTCAGCGCCGAATCGAGCAACGCCCGGCTGCCCGCGCCCTTCTCGCGATTGACGATCGTGACATCGCGGCGCGCCAGGTCCTCGATGCTTTTGATGCCCTTGGGATTGTTGGCGGCGATGACGATGCCTTCCTCCCAAACCGCAAAGGTGACCACCGCGACGGCGTTGCGCGGGAACATGCGGCCGATCTCGGGGAGATTCGATTCGCCGCTCGATTCATCGCGCAGGTGCGTGCCCGCGATGTGGACGCAGCCATCTTTCAACAGCTTCAGCGATTGCGAACTGTTGCGATGCGCCAGCACCAGCTCCACGCCGGCCGACTGCAGATGGTGAGCCAGCACCGAAATTCCGGGATCGCAGCCGGCGATGAGGACGCGGTTGCGAAAATCGTCGGCGGCATCGAAAACCTGAACGTCGGCCCGGCCGTTTTTCGGCGTCTTGGTGGAGACCACGGCGTCGCTGACCGGAAAATACCACGGGATGGGCGAGGGCGGCGAGGCGACCAGCTTCTTGTTGACGCGGCATAATTGCACCGGCTGGCCCGCTTGCAGCGCCTCGGAGCCGGGCAGCAAGGTTACTTCTTCCGAGCGCAGACCGGCGGATTCGGCTTGCGGTAGCGCGAAGAGATCCTCCACGTTCACTTCGAGCGCGCGGGCCAGCCGTAACGCGACGGCGGTGTTCGGGACGTAGCTGCCCGCTTCCATGGCGTAAATGGTCTGGCGCGTCACGCCCACGGCCCGCGCCAGGTGAGCGGCGGAAATGCCTCGTCTTTGGCGGAGCGCCGCGAGATGATTTTCGATTTCTGGCATCTTGAAACGCGACTAATGTTTAAACAAGACTATGTCGTGTTACAGTAACCTCGTCGGAGCCTCGATGAGACGCCGCAGCATCCTTCCGCTGATCATCGTAGCGTTTTGCGCCGCCCGCTGCCAAGGCGCCGGGATTACGGTGGCTGCCGCCGCGAATCTGACGGAGGTGGCGCAGACCATCGGGTCGGACTTCGAGAAGCAGACCAAGATCCATCCGGTATTCAGTTTCGGATCGACCGCGCAGCTGACCACGCAAATCGAAAACTCGGCGCCGTTCGATATTTTTCTGGCGGCGGACGCGGAACACGTCGACAAACTAGCGCACCAAGGGTGGCTGGTGCCGGGCAGCGACACGGCGTACGCCACCGGTGTGCTGGCGCTGTGGATTCCGCCGTCCAGCAAGGCGCACGTGGCCAAACTGAGCGATTTGACGGCAAGGGACGTGAAAGTGATCGCGGTGGCGAATCCGAAACTTGCGCCATATGGCGCGGCGACGGTGGAGACGCTGGAGCATGCCCGAATCTGGGATCAGGTGAAGGACAAGATCGTTTACGCCGAGAACATCAACATGGCTCGAGAATACGGCACATCGAAGAATGCCGATGCGGTTTTTACCGCCTATTCACTGGTGTTGCAGGAGCCGGGCAAGGTTATCCGGATCGACCAAGCCTTGCACGCGCCGATCGTGCAAAAGCTCGGGATCATCGCGCACTCTCAAAATCGCGCCCTGGCGCAGAAGTTCGCGGATTTCGTGTTGAAAGGCGACGGCCGCGCGGTGCTCGCGCGTTTCGGCTATCAGGTACACTGACACCTATGAACTACACGCGCCGGGTACTCGCGCTCGGACTTTTGGCGGCTGGGTTCGCGCTGGCACAGGCTCCCGCCACAGCGGTTCTGGCCGTTGAGGGCGACGTGCCCATGGCGCTCTCGCTGAGCGCGGACGACCTGGCCAAGATGCCGCGCGAAACGGCCACCATCCCCGCGCCGGATGGCAGCAAGATCGTGTACGAAGGCGTCACGCTGCGCGCGGTATTGGAAAAGGCCGGTGCGCCATTCGGCAAGAAACTGCGCGGCAAGGTGCTGACGACCTATGTGCTGGCGAAGGCCATGGACGGCTACCAGGTCATCTTCACGCTGGGCGAAATCGACCCCGACTTCGGCAACGAGACCATCCTGCTCGCGGACAAGCGCGACGGCAAGCCGCTTTCCGATAAACAAGGTCCGTTCCGCCTGGTCTGCCCCAACGATCACGAAGGCGCGCGCAGCATCCGCATGCTGCAGACGCTCGAAGTGGTGCGCCTCGCGAAATAACTACCAGCGCAGCTTCAGTGCGAACTGAATCTGGCGCGACGTGGTGGACGTGCTGGTGATGACGCCCGCGGTCGGCGAAAGGTTGGGCGTGAAGACCACGGCGTTGGGCGTGTTGAAATTGGGGTGGTTCAGGATGTTGAACAGCTCGGCGCGAAATTGAAGATTCAGCCGCTCGCGGATTCGCGTGTCTTTTAAGAAAGACAGATCCCAGGTGGCCACTCCCGGCCCGATCAGCGTATCGCGCCCCAGGTTCCCATAGAAGCCGCTGGCCGTCGGCGGGGCCAGAAAGGCCGCGGGATTGAACCACTCGTTCGGAGACCCGATGATCACGGGACCCGTAAACGCCGGATTCACGAACGGGCGAACGGGATTCTTGGTGTCGCCGTTGTTGGACGGGTTGTAGCTCAACTGCGGTGTGAACGGAAAGCCGCTCTGCAGCGTGACGATGGTGTTGATGCTCCAGCCGCTGATCATGGTGTCGCCGAAACCCGTGCCGTTTCCTCCGAAGGTCTTCCCGTGGCCGAACGGCAGCTCATACACGCCGTTGATAGCGGCGGCGCTGGTGACGTTGAAATTCGCGAGGCCCCAGTCTGCCCTGAGATTGAACGGATTCGAAACCAGGGCCGGCTCGCCGCCGGAGGTGGTGGCGTTCAACGAGTCGCCATCGTCGAGCGCCTTGGACCAGGTGTAAACGCCGCGCAGCGCCAGGCCGTGGCTGAAGCGATGATTGAGATCGACCTGCAGCGCGTTGTAGGAGCTGTCGCCCTCCGAAAAATAGGTCCAGGTGTTGTTGAGCTTGGCGTTGGGCTTAATGGCGGTGGGCACGTAATAGGTGCCCGCGGGAACCGGCGTCCCTGCGATGCCGGCGGGGAAGTTCGCGGGATAAACGGAGGGGCAAGGCGAGTCCGGACAGATCACCGGAAACGGCTCGTTACCGTCGACGCCGATGATCTCGTGATAGCCGTGGGAGCCCACGTAGCCCACGCGCAGAACCGTGTTAGCGGTAAGCTCCTGCTCCACGCGGAAGGAGATGAGCGTCGGCGTGAACAGATTGGGCTGCACGCCGCCGGGCGCGAGTTTGGCGGCCGTGGGCACACTGAGCAGCGGCAGTTTCGCAACGGTTTCGGCCACGCTGTAGGTGGGATTGAACGGCGCGTTCTGATCGGTGCGGTAGCCGAGGGCGTCCTGCAGATCGTTGTACATGCCGAATCCGGCGCGGATCACGGTGCGGTTGGTATTGCGGAACGGGCTCCAGGCCAGGCCGGCGCGCGGGCGCGGCAACACCAGGGCATTGTTCTCGGTGAACACCGAGGAGCCGATGTTGGGCTCCGTATTGATGATGCCATTGGTGAAGGTGTAGGTAGAGGCGCGGCCATCCACTTCATTCCAGCCGGTGGAAAACTCATCGCGGAGGCCGAAAGAGAGAGTGAGCTGGGGCGTGAGCCGGATAACGTCCTGGATATAAGCGGCGCCGAACAGCGACCGCCAGCCGAGCGGCGTGGGAGCGGGATCGAACAACAGGCTGCTGATGGTTCCGCTGAGGAACGTGTCCAGGCTGGTGAACGTGGCTTGGCCGTATTGGCTGAGAGCCAGCTCTTCGTTGGACTGTTCGCGCTGGAACCACACGCCGAAGGTAAACTGCTGGCGGCCGTGGGTGAGCGAAACCTGGTCTTCGTAGGTAAAGAGATTGCGGTGCACGTGCAGATTGCTTCCGTTGTTGCTGCCCGCGAGACTTAACTGAGCCGTGGGATTCGACGCGGAGCTTCCGCCGATCACCAGCGCGCCCACCTGATCGCCCGCCAGGAAACCCGGCAAATCCGCGGCAGGCGTGCCGGGAGTAGGCTCGCCGGTGAAGAAATATCCTGCGCGCGAGAAGCCGACGCGCGCGACGTTGACTAATGTTGGAGAAAAGACGTGGGTGTAATCGAGGCTGGCTACCTGCTCGCGCAGCGTGGCGACATCGGTGCTGTACGCATTGGTGCTGGTGGGTGTGAAATCGGCGCTGTCGTCCACGGTGTAGATGGCGCTGAGGAGGTCGTTCTGCGAAAAAATGTGATCCAGGCGGACGGTTCCGAAGTCGTCGCGGATGGTCTGCAAGGGATTGTTGAACGCCTCCGCGATCCCGCCGAAATCGGGCGCGCCGGGTGTCTGGACGGGCCAGGCATTGATGAACGGTGAGACGCCCACGAACGCCAGTCCGCCGGCCGGGCAGGGGCTGGGCGCGGGAGTGACCAGCTTGCAGGGCAAGTATCCGTTGCGGGCGTTGTTATCGGGAACCAGGTCCACGCCGGTCTGGTGCAGGTGCTGCTGCAAGCCTTCAAAATTAGCGAAGATAAAGGTCTTGTCCTTGCGGATGGGGCCGCCCAGCGCCGCGCCAAATTGATTGCGCTGGAAACCGGGGGCAGAGGCAGGATCGAAGAAATTGCGCGCGTCCAGATCGTTGTTGCGCAGATATTCGTAGAGCGAGCCGTGGAATTGATTGCTGCCGGATTGGGTCACAATTACGACTTGCGCGCCCGGCCGCTTGCCGTACTCGGCGCCGTAAGAATCGCGCAGGACGTTGAATTCGCGCACGGACTCCACGCCCAATACTTCCTGGCTGGTGCCGCCGGGCGTCATGTTGTTTTCGGCCGCGCCGGTGAACTCGACGCCGTTCAATAGAAACAGATTTTGCTGCGGGCGATTGCCCTCGACGGCGAAATTGTTGCCGTTGGTGGAGTTCGATACGCCGACGCCCCCGGTCTTTTCCCAGGTGAAGTTGACCACGCCGGGATTGAGCGTCATCAGCAGATCGTAGCTGCGGCCGTTCAGGGGGAGATCGCGAATCTGGAGCTGGCTGATGAGACCGGATACGTCGGTAGTGGAGACGCCCACCAGCGGCGCGTCTTCGTTCACCGTGATTTGCTGGCTCGCCTGGCCGACGTTGAGCGTGAGATCCACCGTTGCAATCTGGTTCACCACCAATTGAACGCCGGTGCGGACGGCTTCCTGGAATCCAGTCTTCCTGGCATGAATCTCGTAGGGGCCAACCGGCAGAGCAGTAATTTCATAGCGGCCGCCGCTGTCGGCCAGCGTTTCGCGGACCGCGCCCGTTTCGGTATTGGTCGCGGTGACGGTTGCGGCGGGCACCACGGCGCCCGATTGATCGACCACCGTTCCCGAGACCACCGCCATTACCTGCGCCGCGAGCGAGGCCGCGCCCAACGCAACCAGAGCCAAAATTCGTCCCAATGCTGTCATTTTCGTGGTCATTCTCCCGCCCCCCTGGCGAAGCGCTTGACTGATATACACGACATTGTATTCCAATCAAGACGAGAGACGGGTCGCGAGCGCAGTGAATGGCGACTGAAGGGTAGTGAACGGGGTTTAGAAGCGCGCGGGCGGGGAAAATCGCTTGGCGACCAGCTCGATTTCGCGTGAGGCGCGCACTTTATGTTCCCGAACGTACAGTTCGTGATTGCGCTCCACGTCCTGCAGCTTGTAGACGTAATTGGCGGTGAGGCCGGCTGAACGCAGCAATCCGGCGGGGGATGTGTCGCCCAGCCAGTTGATGCGCTCCAGGCGCGCGCCGTTCTTGAGATGGAAGCGCGCGACCGGATCGAGTGGCTCGTCGCGCTGCTTGGCTTGGGTCAAGTAATAGGCGGCCAGCGGGACCAGGTGCCGCTCAATCTCAACGCGCGATGCGGCGTCCTCCGTCCAGGACGGATCATCGAGCTTGGCGGCGATTTCAGCGAACGGCGCGGTTTTGGAGCTGGCTTCGAGTTCGGGCAGCTTCTCGGCCAGCCATCGCCGGAAGCCCGGTATGGGCGACAGTGTCGCGAACTTGCGGATGCGAGGGAGATCCCGGCTTACGTCCTCCACCACCTGCTTGATGAGGAAGCTGCCGAAGGGGACGCCGCGCAGCCCTTCCTGGCAGTTGGTGATCGAGTAGAAGATGGCCCATTCGGCCGCTTCGGCGTCGAGCACCGGAGAATCCGGATCGAGCAGGGTCTGCACCTTGTCGCTCAGGACCCGCGTGAGCGCCACTTCAATGAAGATGATGGGCTCATCGGGGAGGGCGGGATGGAAAAAGGCGTAGCAGCGGCGATCGGCCTCCAGGCGGCGACGCAGATCGTGCCAGCCGTGGATCTGGTGCACGGCCTCGTACTGGATCAGTTTTTCCAGCACCACGGCGGAGGTCCGCCAATCGATGCGGCGCAGCACCAGGAAACCGCGGTTGAACCAGGACGTAAACAGATGCCCAAGGTCGGCTGAGATGGGCCGGAGGCGCAACGCGCGATCGGACTCCTGCAGCACCTGGCTGCGCATGTTCACCAGAATTCGCGTGCCTTCCGGGACCTGGTTCAGGCGGCGGAATAGCTCCTGGCGCGGGGGTTCGACTACTTTTTGCAGGCGGGCGAGATGTTCGGGAGAAGGATCGGCGCGGTAAGCGTCGCCGGCGCGGCCGACTTCCTCGGGATCCGGAGAGAATTCCCGCACCAGGGCTTCGAAAAAAGCGCGGCGGCCCCGTTCATCCAGGGCTTGATAGGCGTCCAGCGCTTCAGCCGCCAGACGGCTGCCGGAAACTTCGCCGCGTTCCGATATCAAACTGTGACACAGGGCGATCACTCGCCGTGAACTGCGCACCGATCCCCGCGGGGAGGGCCGCGAGGGGCGCGGCGCCAAGCCCAAAAATTCCGCCAATCTCACAAAAGCACTCCGTTCGCTCTGCAAGCGAGGGTCCTGCTATCCAATCGGCACAAATGGGCCGGCGGTGCAGGGCCGGATTTATTGTAACCGGCCAGTGCCGGCGCCGAAAACGCGGGCGGCAACAAAAAAATCGAGGCCGCGTCACACTTTTGAAGGAGGGTATCAACCACAATGATTCGCAAGCTGAAATCCGGACAGTACCGGCTTTATTCCCGCAAGAAAGACGCCAGGACGGGGCGCCGCAAGAACCTGGGTACGTTTTCGTCGCGCGACGCCGCCGCGCAGCACGAGCGGGAAGTGCAGTATTTCAAGCGCCACTAAGGGCTTGCCGGAAGCGAGGCCACAATCAGCGGCGTTGTTGTCGGTTGAGCCGCACCGGCTTGATCCTCTATGGTGACAGCCACTGCGGCCGTGGACGCTATGTCGAGGGCGCCGGGACGCAAATGCATCGCTTCGCCGTCGGTGTGTGACTGAAACAGGCCCGCCGCAACGGGTTTGGCGTTTTTCGGGATCAGCCACATTTCGTAAGTTTTATCCTCGGCAGTGGGAGCGAGATTCGAAGCGATCAGCAGCACGCCCTCCGACGGGTTGACAAACACCGTCCCGCGCGGAGGCTGACGCTGGGCGCCGCCGAAGGAGGCTTCTACGGTTCCCGGCGCGTAGAGCACCGCCAGGGCGGCCCGCGATTCGAGGGCTTCTTCGGCGTACCGGCGCTCGGCGCGAATCACGAAGACCAAAACGCCCAGCAGGGCAAGCAGGGCTGCCGCCGCGGCCCAGGCAAATAGGGGATTCACCCGCCGCCCTTCGAGGCCCACTGAGGCCAGGATGCGGCCACGCAGCTTGCGGCTGGGTTCGGCGGGAGGCGCCAGGGCGCCCAGCAGCGCCGCGGTCTCGAGCGCACGTTTCATCCGTTCCACACAGACCTCGCATCCGCGATTGAGATGCGCGCTAATTTCACTGCGTTCGGGTTCCTCGGCGGCGTCCCAGGCATAAAGATCGTAATGATCGCGCAGGTCTTCGCAATTCATGATGCGGCCACCCCGAGCTCGTCGCGCAGGCTCCGCAGCGCCGTGCGCACCCAGGTTTTGATGGTGCCGAGCGGCTGCCCCATCTTGGCCGACATTTCCGATTGGGACAGCCCTTCAAAATAAGCCAACTCCATCACGGCCCGCAGATTGGGCTGGAGCTTGTCCACCGCCGCTTTGACGCGGCGCAGCTGATCGGACATCAGGATGCCGGCTTCCAGTTCGCGGTAGAGCGGCGCGTGATCGTTTTCATCCAATTCCACCAGGACCGAGCGGCCGCGCCCCGCCGAGGATCGCAAATAGTCGATGGCGCGATTGCGGGCGATGGCGAGCAGCCACGGGCCCAGCGCGTTCTTCCGCGGGTCGATGGAATGCACGCAGTTCCACACGCGTAGAAAAGTCTCCTGCACCAGGTCTTCGGCGATGGCCGGGTCGCGCACCACGCGCAGCGCCAGCGAGTAAGCCAGTCTGCCGTAACGGTCGTACAACTCGGCCAGGGCATGAGGATCGCGGCGCTTCAAACGCTCGATCAATGCGCCGTCGTCCGAGTTCGTATAGACGGCGAAGATGGGGAAAATCACGCAGGCACGCCCTGTTCAGACACGCCTTGCTTAGACACACCTTGCTTAGACACACCTTGGGCTGGAAGCGCAATCAAGGGGAACAGAAAAGGGCGCGCTGTGCGCGAAGCAATCCGACGGCTAACCATTGCTCGCATGCCAACGCGCCCCGAGGGGAAGAAAACTATTTCTCTACAATCTCCGGCTTCATCGGTCCAAGAACGCCAAGCAGGGCTTGCTTGTCTGCTTCCTTGACCATGAACTTGTCAAGGGACGCAACTAGGTCCTGAACCAGGGCGTCAAAATCGGCGCTGGTGATTCCCATGCCGGCATGCGCGGCCTTCATGTCCTTGCCCGTGTACTTGCACGGTCCACCAGCAGCCTGGCAGATCTGGTTCACCAGTTCCATTTTGAAATGGGCGAGCCGCTTGGGATCGGCCGCCGTGGCTTTGAAGAAACTATTGATTCGTGTGTCCGCGGCGCAGCGGCCAACGAAATCGTTTACAACTGCGACAATGGCTTTCTTGCCTCCGAGGCTTTTGTAAAGCGCATCGTTGGCGGCCTGTGATAATGGCGCGAGCGCGAGCAAACTGGACGCCAGCGCCAATAGGGTGTACTTCCGCATATTCCTCCTCCTTCGGTTTGCGCCATCGTGATAGGCGCGTCCCCTGATTATACGGAATTTTTAAGGAAACGGATTTCCACAGGGTGCAACCCTGAGAACAGCTCTAAAACTGGTTCCACAGGAACTGGTTGTAAACCTCGTGGTGGAACTGCACTTCGGCGGGTTTCACCACGCTGCCGAGCAGGCGCGCGCAGCGGTCCGCCGAGGCCTGCTTCAGATCCGCATAGCGACCCTTGACGTCTTCGCCCAGCAGTTGGGTGGTCCAGTCAGCTTTGCGGAAGTTGTCGATCGCATCGTAGATGTTATCCGGCAGGTAGCGCGCGGCGCCGCGCAGATTGTCGATCGGGAGGATGTCGCCTTCCAGGCCCGTGCGGAACACGCCGAAGAGCACGGCGTAAGGATTGGCATCGGGCGAGACCGAGCGCACTTCCACGCGCGCGCTTTTCTCGTTGCCGATCGGAATGCGGATCATGGAGCCGCGGTCGGTGGGCGAGGCTTTGATCTGG
>Ga0335074_10003700_pt1 | contig 20964 bp, 17 predicted proteins | sample Lox_Sample_23_FD_206715 | JGI IMG/M metagenome (GOLD analysis project Ga0335074, IMG submission 206715) | Soil microbial communities from Loxahatchee National Wildlife Refuge, Florida, United States - Lox_Sample_2.3 | ecosystem: Environmental > Terrestrial > Soil > Wetlands | place: USA... | reverse complement strand
TGCAAGTGCAGCTCCTCGCCCGTAACGGTGAGTATCAAGAGCAACGTGGCGTACGATCATGTCTGCGGATGCACGAAGTGCTGGAAGCCGGCCGGCGCCGTGTTCTCGCTCGTGGCGGTCGTCCCGCGGGATAAGCTGAGCGTCACCTCCAACGCGCAGAAGCTCAAGATCGTCGACCAGAACGCCCCCATCCAGCGCTACGCCTGCACCGGCTGCGGCGTGCACATGTACGGTCGCATCGAGAAGAAGGATCATCCCTTCTACGGATTTGACTTCGTGCACCCGGAGCTTATCAAGGAGCAAGGCTGGGCGGCCCCGGAATTCGCGGCGTTCGTCTCGTCGATCATCGAGTCGGGCTTTGCGCCGGCGCAGATGGGAGAGGTGCGCCAGCAACTGAAGGAGCTCGGGCTCGAGCCCTACGACTGTCTCTCGCCGGCGCTGATGGATGCCATCGCCACGCATACGGCGAAGCAGAAGGGCGTGCTCGCAGGCTGAGTGAAGGCGGGCGGGCGCCGGACGGGCGCTTGGCGCCCTCGGCGCGCTCGGCGCGCTTGGCGCGGATGCGCGGGTCGGGCGCGCTTACCGCGCCGTGAAGTCGTGCTCCAGCAGGTCGGCAATGCGCTCGACCGTCAGATCCGCGGGCGGGAAGGAGGCCATCGCCACGGGGTCGTGCGCGTAGTGCCCCTGGCGCGGGAGCACCGTCGTCACGCGCTCGCCCCAGGCGGCTTTGACGGCATACAGAATCCGGATCTTGTCGTCGATCATCACGTAGCGGTGAGCCGGGTAGCGCGACTCGACCGCCGGCAGCATCTGCTCCTTGTGGACGTAGATGAGCACGCGGCCGTCCACGGCGCTCCACAGGCCCGCCCGCTCCACCTTGCGCGGCTGAAAGACGACATCGCCGTCGGACAGAATGACGGTCGTGCCGAGCGTGCCGAGGCGCTCGAGCACATCGAGCGCACCCGGGTAGAGACGGTTCGCAAACGGGTAGTCGACGAGGAACGAGGACATCCGCAGCAGTCGCGGGTCGTCGACGTGCTCCAGGCGATACTGCTGCAGCGCCCCGAGGTAGTCGACGTACCCGAGCTTCGTACGAACCTGCTCGAGGATCTGCGAGTAGCGCTCGCGGCTTTCCGGGCCGTATTCCCGGTCGAGGTGGTTCATCAGATCGCGGATGAGCCGATCGTTGTCGAGCAGCGTGTTGTCGACGTCGACGAGAAAGACGAGCGGTATCGGCGCGCCGGCGCTGCTCATGGTCAGGCCCCTCGGTCGTAGATCGGGTTCGACAGGATCCAGCGGATGGAGTCCGCCCGCGCCTGGTCGATCGGCTCGTTCGGCACGGCGGCGAGGAGCGCCGCGTTGCGCGCCGCGATCACGTCGCGAAATTCCGGGTGGCTCAGGATGTAGAGCCTGTTTTCGTGAATGCCGCGCAGCACATAGCCCGCCGCGACGACGGCATCCATCGCGCGCTGCATCATCTCCGCGGGGGGTGCGCCCTTCTCGCGCTCCGGCGTCGCGTAGCCGCTGTGCGAGAGATGCGCGGGGCGACCCTTGCCGCTCTCGGCCATGTGCGACCTCACCGGTCCTGGACAGTACACGGAGACGCCGATCTTGCGGCCGATCATGTCCGTTCGCAGCGCCTCGGTGAGACCGACGACGCCGAATTTCGAGGCCGCGTAAACGCCCACCGACCCGAGCGCGGCCACGCCGCCCATCGAGGACACGTTGACGATGTGTCCCTCGAGGTTCGATGCGACCATGCGCGGCAGGAACGTCACGAGTCCGTTGACGACGCCACCGAGATTCACGCCGAGCACCCAGTCCCAGTCGTCATAGGTCGCGTGCTCGATCAGCCCATGGACGCCGACGCCGGCGTTGTTGACGAGGACTTGCACCGGTCCCAACCGGCGCTGCGTCTCGTCGGCCGCGCGCGCAAAGCCCGCGCGGTCCATCACGTCGAGCTCGAGCGGATGGACCCGCAGCTCGGGCCGCGATCGAAGGTGCGCCAGCGCTTCCTCCAGGTGCTCCTTGCGACGGTACGTGAACGCAACCTGCATGCCAGCGGCTGCGAGCACCGTGACGATCCCGAGGCCGATGCCGCTGCTCCCGCCCGTCACGAACGCCACTTTTCCTGCGAGATCTTTCACGCCGTCTCTCCGCTCCAGGCGACCGTGCGCGGCGCCCAGGTCAAGTTGGTTACAATCCCTTGCAGTCCGCCTCCCCAAACCTGCGATCCTAACAGCCGACATCGGCACCATTGAACGGGTCTTCTACGGGGGATGTTGGATAATCAGGCGCCTTCGGTCGGCGGCGGGCTACTGCAGCGCCGCAATCGCATCCTCTGGGCGGCGAGCGCCGCCGTCATTGTCATCGGGAGCCTCGCCACCTACGGTTGGCTCCATCGCGCTCCCGCCTTGCGCTACGTCACCGCGAAGGTCACGCGGGGCGACATCCAGCGCACCGTCACCATGACGGGCACGCTCAATCCCATCGTGACCGCCCAGGTCGAATCGTACGTCTCGGGCAACATCAAGACCTGGACGTGCGACTACAACACGATCGTGAAGGTCGGGCAGATCTGCGCGACGCTCGATCCACTGCCGTTCCAGGTCGTCGTCGATCAGGACACCGCGTCGCTCCATTCGGCCGAGGCGGCGCTCGCCAAGGATCGCGTGGCGGTCGCGAACCAGGCGAAGATCTACGCCTATGACCAGAAGCTGATCGGCGAGGGCATCGTCTCGCAGGAGCAGATCAACACCGACAAGGCGACGCTCGATCAGGATCGCGCACAGGTCAACCTCGACATCGCCAACGTTGCTCAGCAAACCGCGTTGCTCCACGGCGCGAAGGTGAATCTCGCGTACACGAAGATTCCCTCGCCCGTGAACGGCATGGTCATCACACGCTACATCGACGTGGGCCAGACGGTCGTCTCGAGCCTCTCGGCCTCGCCGCTCTTCCTGATCGGCAAGGACATGCATGTCATGGAGGTGGACACGAATGTCAGCGAGGCCGACGTGGGGGGCGTGAAGCATGGAGAGCGGTCCTTCTTCACGGTCCAGGCATACCCGACCCGTACCTTCTGGGGCTCCGTGCGCCAGGTCCGGGAGGGCCCCATCACCGTGCAGAACGTCGTGACGTACGATGTGGTGGTCGATGTGAAGAACGACGACCTCGCGCTCTTCCCCGGCATGACCGCCGACTGCCACATCATCACGGCCGAGCGCCGGGACGTCCTGCGCGTGCCGCTGCCGGCCATTCGCTTCAACCCGGAGGGCCTCGCGGGCGAGCGGTCCGGGAGAGGGTCCCGCGGATCGGGCGAGGGTGCACGGTCCGGCGGGAACGCCTCCTCGGGCGAGGGGGGCTCCGAATCGGACGGCGCGCAAGCCCCGGGTGAGGGCGGGGATCGTGTGTTCGAGCATGCCGTCGGGGACGGCGCGGGCGGCGGAGCGGGACGGTTCGCGGGCCGCAGGGGTCGAGGCGGCGCGGCTCGCGCGCGCATCTGGGTGATGCGGGACGGGAAGCTGGTCCCCGTACGCGTGCGCACCGGTCTCGACGACGGCACGCTGATCGAGGTGTCCGGGGATGACCTGCACGAGGGAGACGTCGTCGTGGTCAACGCCGTGCGTCCGAACCAGCCGCGGACGGAGGTGCGAGCCGGCCAGAACAACAATGGTCCCGGCGGCAACGGCCTGCGTGGCGGAGGCTTCCGGTTTTGAGTGCCGGCGAGCCGATCATCGACATCCGCGACGTGCGCAAGGTCTACCACCTCGGCGACACCGAGGTGCACGCCCTGCGCGGCGTGAGTCTCACGATCCGCCGGGGCGAGTTCGTCGCGATCATGGGCGCCTCGGGCTCCGGCAAGTCCACGCTCATGAATATCCTCGGCTGCCTCGACAAGCCGACGAGCGGCGAGTACTTGCTGGAGGGGATCGACGTCGCGCAGCTCGACGAGCCGGCGCTCGCGCGCATTCGCGGGCGGCGCATCGGCTTCGTGTTCCAGACGTTCAATCTACTGCCGCGCACGAGCGCGCTCGAGAACGTGGAGCTGCCGCTGTTCTACGCGGCGCAAATCGGCGGCAACACGGCGCGAGCCCGCGACATGCTGCACATGCTCGGGCTCGCAGACCGCGAGCGCAATCAGCCGAACCAGCTCTCGGGTGGCCAGCAGCAGCGGGTCGCCATCGCGCGCGCACTCGTCAACGATCCGGCCATCGTGCTCGCCGACGAGCCGACGGGAAATCTCGACTCGCACACCTCGCTCGAGATCCTGACGACCATTCGCGCGCTCAACCGGGAGCGCGGCGTCACCATCGTGCTCGTCACCCACGAGCGCGAGATGGCCGAGCTCGCCGACCGGATCGTCACCGTGCGGGATGGGCACATCATCTCCGACCGTCCGACGGCGAACCTCGGCGCGCCGATCGAGGTGCGTGCGCTGCCCGCCGTGCGGCCGTACCACGAGCGGCGCTTCGCGGGCCGGGTCGATGCCTGGCTGCACGAGGCGGGCTCGCTCGGCTGGATGGCCGTTTTCGCGGCATTGCGCGCGATCGGACGCAACAAGCTGCGGGCGGGTCTCACGATGCTCGGCGTATTCATCGGAGTCGCCGCGCTCATCGCCATGGTCGCGGTCGGCGAGGGCGCCCGGGCCGCGGTCGAAGCCCAGGTGCAGAGTCTCGGCACGGATCTGCTCGTCGTACTGCCGGGCACCACGCGCTTCAACGGCGTGCGTGCAGGGCACGGAAGCGCGGCCAGCCTGCGGGTGCGCGACGTGGCGGCCATCCTCGAGGAGGACGGCGCCGTCTCGGACGCGAGCTACATCAACCGCCAGAGCACCCAGGTCGTCAACGGCAACCAGAACTGGAACACGAGCGTCCAGGGCATCTCACCGAGCTATCTGTCCATCCGTCACTGGCCCGTCGTCGCCGGCCGCACCCTCACCGAGCAGGACGATCACGACGGAGCCTCCGTCTGCCTGCTCGGCCAGACGGTGCTCACGCAGCTGTTCGGCGAGTTTGCCGATCCCATCGGCGCGACGGTGCTGGTGAAGAACGTTCCCATGATGGTCGTCGGGGTGCTCACCGCAAAGGGGCACTCCGCGACGGGTCAGGATCAGGATGACGTGGTCTTCATCCCCTTCACCACCTCGCAGGAGCGCATCCTCGGTGTGGCGGCGCCGAGCTCCGCGCAGACGCTCGCGAACAATGTGTTCGCGACGATCGGGCCACCGCCGAGTCCGTTTGGGATTACCCCGAAGCTCGAGGGCTTCGTCAACACCATCTTTGTCCAGGCCCGCAGCCCGGCGCTCGTGCAGACGGCGCTCGGCGAGGTCAGCAAAACACTCGAGAAATCCCATCGGATCCTGCCGGGCAAGGAGGACGACTTCGTGGTGCGCGACCTCACCGAGGTGGCGCAGGTGGCCGAGGCGAGCTCGAAGGCGATGGAGCTGCTGCTCGCGGCGATCGCCTCGATCTCGCTCGTCGTGGGCGGCATCGGGATCATGAATATCCTCCTCGTCTCGGTCACCGAGCGCACGCGCGAGATCGGCATCCGCATGGCGACCGGCGCGCGCCGGCTGCACGTCCTCACGCAGTTTCTGATCGAGGCCATGCTGCTCGCGCTGATGGGCGGCACGGCGGGGATCGCCGCGGGCATCGTCGCCTCGGAGCTGATCTCGCACTTCGCGGGCTGGCCGATCCTGCTGCGCCTCAACGTGATCGTCCTCGCGTTCGTCTTCTCGGGGGCGGTCGGGGTGTTCTTCGGCTTCTATCCGGCGCGCCAGGCCGCGCGCCTGAACCCGATCGATGCGCTGCGCTACGAGTGAGTGTCGGTGCCGCGGGCGCCGCGTTCGCCGCGGGCGCGCGCAGGTCTTGCTCGGTGCGCTCGGCGCGGTCGTGGTCGCGAGCTGCGCCGTCGGGCCGAACTTTCAAAGACCCCAACCGCCTGCGACCCGAGGGTACCTGCACCCGGGCCCCCCGCCCGGAAAGACGGACGCGCGGGACCTTCAGCACCTCAATCCGGGTGCCGAGGTTGCCGGGGAGTGGTGGCAGCTGTTCCATGCGCCGGCGCTCGATGAGGTGGTGCGCGCCGCCATCGCGGGAAGTCCGACGCTGGCGGCGGCCGATGCCACCCTGGCTCAGGCGCGCGAGCAGGTCGTGATCGCGCGGGCGGCGCTGCTGCCGAGTGTGAGCGGCAGCGCGCAGGTGCAGCACTCGGGCTCGAGCGCAGCGCCTCAGCTTCCCGCGGGGCTCGGCAGCGCGGGCGGCGCGAGCGGCTCGACCCTCTACACGATGGGACTTTCCGCGAGCTACAGCCTCGATCTGTTCGGCGGCGTCCGGCGCAACATCGAGCAGCAGAGCGCGCTCGCCGAGTTCCAGCGCTATCAGCTTGCCGCCGCCTATCTCACGCTCACGGGCGATGTGGTGAGCGAGGCGCTCACGATCGCCTCGACGCGCCTGCAGATTGCGACGACCGAGGATCTGATCGCGAGCGATCGCAAGAACCTCGCGCTCACGCAGCGTGAATTCGAGGTGGGCGTGGCGACGCGCGCCGACGTGCTCACCGCCGACAGCCAGCTCGCCGCGGATCTCACGCAGCTGCCGACACTGCAGAAGCAGCTCGAGCAGGCGTACGATGCGCTCACGGTGCTCGTCGGGCGGCCGCCGGCCGAGTGGAAGTCGCACGCATTCGACATCCAGGAGCTCGCGCTTCCGCGGGAGGTTCCGCTCAGCCTGCCGTCCGTGCTCGTGCGTCAGCGGCCGGATGTCCTTGCGGCCGAATCGCAGCTGCACGCGAGCAGCGCCGCCATCGGCGTGACGATCGCTCAGGAGTTTCCCTCACTCGATCTGTCCGCATCGATCACGCGCCAGGCGCTGCGGGCGGGCGGGCTCTTCCACCAGTTCGATACGCTCTGGGACGCCGGGGGCGCGCTCGCGGTGCCCATCTTCGAGGGCGGCGCGCAGCGCGCCGCGGTGCGCGCCGCGCGCGATGCGTTCAAGGCCGAGGCCGCAACCTACCGCTCGGTCGTGCTCGAGGCGCTCGGACAGGTCGCGGACGATCTCTGGGCGCTGCAGTACGATGCGCAGCTCCTGACCGTGGATCGGCACTCCGTGGACGTGGCCGACGAGGCGCTCAAGCTGCAGCAGAAGAGCTACGCGGTGGGCACGACGAACGTGCTGAACCTCATCGCCGCCGAGCGCACCTACGCGCAGGCGCGCCTCAGCTACGCGACCGCACAGATCCAGCAATTCGAGGACACCGCGGGGCTGCTGGTTGCGCTCGGCGGCGGCTGGTGGAAGGATCGCGCGGCGGATTGATCTCAACGACCGATGCAGCTGCGCTCAACCGTTCGCTACCTCGCCTATCCGGCGAACCTCGCCTCGCTCATCTTCATCGTGCTGGCAAGTCTTGCGCTGACGTTCGCAAGCTGGGGGGGCCTCTTCGGCCTCCCGCTTCTCGCCATCATGCTCACATGGACGCTGAAGTACGGCCTCGTGACGGTGGAGCACATTGCCGGGAGAGTCGTCGGCGAGCCGGTGCTATCGGTCGAGATGCTCAATCCCCTGGAGCAAAAGAAGTCCTTCATGCAGTTGATCGTGGTCGCCGAGATGTTCGGTATCACGTGGGCGGCGGATTACTGGTTCGGCAGGGTCGCAGGCGCCGTCGTGGCACTGTTCGCCATCGCGCTGCTACCCGCTGTGATCGCCATCCAGACGGTCACGGACACGGCCCTCAAGGGACTGGATCCGCTCGAGTGGTATCGGATCATCCGCTGGTTGAAGGGCGGGTACGTGCACGTGCTCGTGAGTGTGTGCGTTCTTTGGCTGCTCGCGGTGGTCCTGTTTTCCGCACCGGTGCGGAGCGCTCTGCCGCTCATCGTGCCCATCGCACTGGTGATGTTCGGCTGGCTGTCCGTGCTCGCGTTGCTCGGCGGCGTGATCCTCGAGAAGCGAATGTCGGATCCGGAGGATCCGCCGATCGAGCCGGTCGAGCGCGAGGTCTCGGCCGATGAGATCGCAAGGCTGCGCGACCTGCACATCGACAGGATCTATGGCGAATGGCGCAGCGGCGCGCGCAAGAATGCCTGGGAAACCCTCATGGGAATCGTCGCGCAAGGCCGGGATGCGATCGATGAGCTGCGGTGGCTCTATCAGCGCATCTCCACGTGGCCCGAGTCGCGGCTCGCCGGGCGCGTGGCGCAGGAGCTCGTGCCGCGCCTGCTCGCCGCGTCCCGCTACAGCGAGGCGATCACGATCACGCGTCAGCGGTTGACCGCGGATCCCGAATACCGACCGCTCACCGCGCAGGACGCGCTGCAGATGGCGCGCGTCGCGCGAGACGGCGGAGATCGGCCGACCGCCCGGGGCTTGTTGCGCGATTTTCAACGCACCTTTCCGAATGATCCGCTGCAGTCCGCCGCGGACGAGCTGGCGCGGGAGCTGCAGCGCTGAGCAGGAGTCGCGCGTGTATGATCTGGAGATCACGTCGAACAAGGGGGGCGTATGGCGCGTCGAATTGCGAGCATCCTCGGCCTCTGCGCGGTCGCGGCGCTCGCCTGCGCGCAAGCGCCAACCCCGGTCGCGCGGTCCGGCGCGGCGAGCGGCATCAACAGAGATGAGCGTCCGCCCATCCTGCGACCGGGATTGTTCTTCAAGGAGGAGTGGCAGCAGACGGCCGCGGGCGGCGAGCATCCGGTCACGGCCGATTCGAACGACAATCCGCAGCTGGATCTCGAGTTGTACGTCCCCGCGGGGCAGGTCCTCCTCACCGGCAGTGCGGGCGATGAGAACTTTCCGATCCACCTCTGGACGGGCTTATGCACCTCGCCCTGCGCGGTCGCCTTGCGCGATCGGGGGCAATTTGCCGACCTGAGCGGGCTTGCGCGCATCCGCTTGAACACGAAGATGTCCGGTTGGCACCAGGTACACCCGATCGTGAAGCTCGCCGACGGCACCTGGTGGGTCGGAGATCACGCGACGGGCACGACGCGCGACTGGCTCGTGAGTGAGATCTCGTACGCGGATCTGCGCTGGCTGAAGCTCGATATCACCCGAGTGGTCACGGTCGGGAACGTGGTCGACAAGATCGATCTCACGAAGGTCGATGAGATCGGCTTCGCCGACCTCATGCCTGCGAGCGGCCATGGTCCGGGCGGCTGGGCCGATGTCGCGCAGATCGAGGTCTATGGTCGTCCCGTTTCCAGGGAATCGAAGTGACGCGCACCGTCAGAGCGCGATCGACCTGACGAGCAGGCCGGCGAGCAGAGCACCGATGATCGGACCTGCGATCGGAATGAACGCATAGTTCCATTCGGAGCTGCCCTTGCCGGCGAGCGGCAAGAGTGCGTGCATGATGCGCGGGCCGAGATCACGCGCCGGGTTGATTGCGTAGCCCGTGGGTCCCCCCAGCGAGAGCCCGATCGCCCACACGAGAAACCCCACGACGAGCGGCCCGATCCCGGGTGACAGCCCCGCCGGTGCGAGATGACTCGATGAGATGGCGGCGGCAACCAGCACCAGGACGAAGGTGCCGATCACCTCGCTCACGAAGTTCGCGGGCAGGTGACGAATGGCGGGCGCGGTGCAGAAGCAGGCCCGCTTGCCGGGGGCATCGTCGGTGATGCTCCAGTGCGGGAGGTAGTGCAGCCACACGAGCGTTGCGCCGAGCATCGCGCCCAGCAACTGGCCGGCGAGATACGCCGGCACCTCGCTCCAATTCCCGGATTCGAACGCGACGCCGATGGTCACGGCCGGATTGAGATGTGCATGGCTGCCGATCGCGAGCGCCGTGAGCACGCCCGCCATGACGGCAAAACACCATCCGGCCGTGATGACGATCCAGCCGGAGCCATGCCCGTAGGATTTCTTCAGGACCACGCAGGCGACCACGCCGTTGCCGAGCAGAATGAGAACGGCCGTACCGGCGAGCTCGCCCCAAAAGGCAGATTGCATCGATCCCCCCTCGCACCGTGCAGTTTGTGCGCCGCAAATGGTGCAGTATATTGCTCCCTCGTCGGTCGCGGCGCGGCCGAATGCCACACGCTCGCATGGATCCTAAGGCCGCGCGGTCCGAGTCACGCGCCAGTTCACGGCTGGTCGCGCTGATCGTCGCCTCCGCGCTCTTCATGGCGGCGCTCGATGCGTCGGTCGTCGTCGTTGCCATGCCGGACATGGCCCGCACGTTCTCGGTGCGGCCGGTCGACCTCAACATCGGCATCACCATCTACATCCTGGCGCAGGCCGTGCTGCTGCCGAGCAGCAGCTGGATCGCCGACCGCTTCGGGGCGCGCCGGGTATTCGTGCTCGCGCTCGCCGGCTTCACGGTGGCGTCGGTGCTGTGCGGGTTCAGCCGCACGCTGGACCAGTTCATCGGGGCACGGGTTCTGCAAGGTGCCGCGGCGTCGCTCATGACCCCGATCGCACGCATCGTGCTGCTCAAGGCGACCGCGAAAGAGGATCTCATCGGCGTGATCACCATCAGCACCGTGCCGATGCTCGTTGCGCCGACACTCGGGCCGCCGGTGGGCGGGTTCATCACGAGCTATCTCTCCTGGCCGTGGATATTTCTGCTCAACGTGCCGGTCGGCATCGCGGGAGTGGCGCTCGTGCTGCGCTTCATCCCCCCTGTGCGCGGGGAGCGCCGGCCCTTCGACGGCGCGGGCTTTGTGCTGCTCGCCGCGGCATCGGGCGCAATCCTCTTCGGGCTCGAGCTGATGAGCACGAGCAACGGACCGTGGGCGCTCGGTGGGGCGCTCGCCCTCGCCGGCATCGCATTCGCCGTCATCGCCGTCCGTCATCTGCGGCGCCATCCGCATCCGGTGCTCTCGCTCGATGCGGCGCGCATCCGGACATTCGCGGCCACATCGCTCAACGGCGGGGTGCTGGTGCGGCTTCCGGTGCGGGCGCTGCCGTTCATCCTGCCGCTGCTCTTCGAGGTGGTGCTCGGCTACAGCGCCGTGTATTGCGGCTTTCTGCTGCTCGCGATGAACGGCGGGGATCTGCTGCTCAAGACGGCCGCGACGCGGGCGATGCGCCGCTTCGGCTTTCGTTCCGTGCTGCTCTCCTCGACCTCGGTGATGCTCGTGACGGTCGTCGTGTGCGCCGCGCTCGCGGCGGCGAGCAGCTACTGGGTGATCTTCGCCGTGCTCGCCGCGAACGGCATGGCGCGCTCGCTGCTCTTCACGGGCATGAGCACGCTCGCATTCGCCGACGTACCGCACGAGGAGCTCGGCAGCGCCACCGTGCTGTGGAATCTCGTGCTGCAAGGGACCAACGCGCTCGGCGTGTCGCTCGCCGCCATCCTGATGAACGTCACCTCATGGTTCCTCGGCGAGCCCCTGGGCCACGTCAGTCTCAGGAACTGCCAGGTCGCGCTCCTCGCCATGACGCTGCTCGGAGCGCTCTCGCTCGTCGCCTTCGCAAGATTGCCGCCGCACGCCGGCTCGGTCGTGAGCGGACATCGGCCGGAGGGTCGCGCTACCGGCTCTCCTTCGCGACCAGATATTTGACGAGCGCGATGGTCTGCTCGTAGCCCCCGGCGGTCTGCACCGTCAGCCGGTATTTCCCGTTGACGATGATGGTGGGCGTCGAATCGACCTTGCAGGCGAGCAGGTAGGCGTCCGCACGCCGAATCTGCACATCCGTCGTGAAGGAGTTCGCCGCCGCGAGAAACCGCTCGGCGCTGATACCCGCGACACGCTGATAGAACTTGGCGACATCGTCGATGCTCGGCAGCGGGTCTCGCAGGCGCTCCGTCGAGGGATCTTCGATCGCAAGCTCACCCCCCGATCCCCATATCGCCCCGAACATGGCGTCGTGCGTCTTCGGGACGATGCCGAGCGCCTGCGCGGCATAGAAGGCCCGCTGGAATACCGGCCAGTCCTCGCTCGTGTTGAATCCGGCCGGCACGTAGTCGAGCACAGCGTTGGGCGGCAGGCTCGCGCGCAGACGATCGGCGGTCGGATAGAAGTGGTAGCAGGCCGGACAGCCGTAGGAGAAGGCCTCCGTCACCTCCACCTTGCCTGCGGGCACATTCGTCGGCTGTACGGGCTGGATGAGGAAGTATTGCTCACCCTCGCGCCAGGTGGCAGACGTTTGGGCCGCGGCGGGGACCGCGAACAGCAACGCGAGGGCGAGGCAACTCCAGCGATGTCTGCGCATGTGGGCTCCAGCTTTCTCGGAGCGGCGAATGATACTCGTCCTGGACGCCGGGCGTAGCGGCCAGCGCGAGCCCGGATTGAACTTAAGCGGGAGCGGGTTCATCGCTCGCCGACCACGCATCGGGCGCCGCGGTTGCGGCCGCATGGCCGTCCGCGCAAGGGACTCCACGACGCCCCGCGGGCCGCTACAATGGTGCATCGCAGGGAACGGTCGATCGGGGAAACCAGCGCCAGTGGCAGACTCGCTGAAGATCGGTACGCTATCGACGCTTGATGCGTCGCTCGGCACCGGACGCTGGGAGCACGAGCGCCGCGGCGTCCGCGACCGGCGGACACGCACGCTGCGATCGCTGGTCGTCGGCAACTTCAAGCCGCGCCGCCGGGGCCCGCGACGAGCCCGCGACGCGAGCATCACATCGACCGACTGGCATCAGGCACGCTGGCTCGCCATCGCGATGCTGATTCTGCTGCTGTCGGTCGCGGACGCGCTGCTGACGCTCGCGCTGCTGCAGCACCGGGGTGTCCTCGAGGCCAACCCGATCGTTGCCTCGGTCCTCAACGCGGATCCGGACCACTTTGCGACCTTCAAGATTGGAGCGACGGCGGCGGGCGTCGTGCTGCTCACGACGCTCGCGCGCGTGCGCGCGTTCGGCCGGGTCCGCGTGAGCGTGCTGCTCTGTGGCGTGCTTGCGATCTACGTCCTGCTCGTCCTGTACGAGTTGTGGTTATTGCGGAGCATTCCGAGCCCCTGATCCCCGCGCCTCCCGCGAACGGCTAGCGTTTCCTCGCGGCCTCGCTTCCGCTACACTGTTTGGCTCGCTGCCTGCAGACGCTCATGCTTGAACCCACGCCCCTCTACGGCGGCAATGCCGCCTATCTCGAAGAGTTCCTCTACGAGAAGTACCTGAACGATCCGGCGAGCGTACCGGCCGCGTGGCGCGCGTACTTCGAGCAGCTCGGTCCCCGAACCGCCCTCGAGCGCGCGCGCGGTCCGCTCGAGGCCGCGATTGCCGCCCGCGCGCAGGTGCCGGCCGCACCAGTCAACACCCCGCCCGAGGCGAGCTCCGGCGCAAGCGCCAAGCAGGCCGCGGTATCGCGGCTCATTCAGATCTGGACCAACCGCGGGCATCTCATCGCGACGCTCGATCCACTCGGACTCGCAACGCACCCCCGGCCGAGGGTCCTCGATCTCGACTACTTCGGGCTGAGCGAGGCGGACCTCGACACGGAGTTCTTCACGGGCAGCCGCACGGACGCCATCCCGAAGCGCCTGAAGCTGCGCGCCATCCTCGCGCAGCTCGCCGAGATCTATGCGGGCACGATCGGCGCCGAGTTCGCACACGTCTCGGACTCCGACGAGCGCCTGTGGCTGCAGGATCAGTTCCAGGCGGGACGGGTGCTCCACCGCTTCAGCGCCGAGGAGCAGCGCGACATCCTCTGGCAGTTGACGAGCGCGGAGGGGCTCGAGCGCTACCTGCACACCAAGTACGTCGGCCAGCGGCGATTCTCGCTCGAAGGCGGTGATGCGCTCATTCCGCTGCTCGATGACATCATCCAGCGGTGCGGGGCCGCACGGGTCGAGGAGCTCGTCATCGGCATGGCGCACCGCGGACGCCTCAACGTGCTCGTGAACGTGCTCGGCAAGCCGCCGCTCGCGATCTTCTCCGAGTTCGAGGGCCGGTTCGACCTCGCGCACGAGCACGGCTCGGGCGATGTGAAGTATCACAAGGGCTTCTCCGCGGACCTGCGCACGCCGGCGGGTAACGTTCACGTCGCGCTCGCGTTCAATCCCTCGCATCTCGAGGTGGTCAATCCCGTGGTGGAAGGCTCGGTGCGCGCGCGCCAGGAGCGTCGCGGCGATGCGCGCGGCGAGCGCGTGCTGCCCGTGCTCATCCACGGCGATGCGGCGTTCGCGGGACAGGGCGTCGTGATGGAGACGCTGCAGCTGTCGCAGGCGCGCGGCTTCTCCACGGGCGGGACGGTGCACCTCATCATCAACAATCAGGTGGGCTTCACGATCTCCGATCCGCGCGATGCGCGCTCGACGATCTACTGCAGCGACGTCGCGAAGATGCTCGAAGCGCCGATCTTTCACGTGAACGCGGACGATCCCGAGGCGGTCGTGTTCGTCGGCCGGCTCGCGCTCGAGTACCGCATGAAGTTCAACAAGGACGTGGTGGTCGACCTCGTGTGCTACCGCCGTCACGGGCACAACGAGGCGGACGAGCCGGCCGCGACCCAGCCGGCGATGTACCGCGTCATTCGGCAGCATCCGACGGCGCGCAAGCTCTATGCGGATCGCCTGATCGGCGCCGGTGTGCTCTCCGAGGCCGACGTGGCGGACATGATGGAGCGCTACCGCCAGGGGCTCGATGAAGGCCGGCCGCAGGCGCGCGCCGCACTCGGCCTGATCGGCAACAAGTTCACGGTCGACTGGAACAAGTACAAGGAGGTCGACTGGACCGAGAGCGTTGCGACGAGCGTGCCGCCGGCGCGGCTCGCCGCGCTCGGCGAGCGCATCGTGCAAATACCGCAGGGCTTTGCGCTGCATCCGCGCGTCGCGCAGATCATGACGAACCGCGCGAAGATGATCGCGGGCGAGCTGCCGATCGACTGGGGCTGCGCCGAGACGCTCGCCTACGCCGCGCTGCTCGACGACGGATTCTCGGTGCGCATCACGGGCCAGGATAGCGGCCGGGGCACCTTCTTTCACCGGCACGCGGTGCTGCACGACCAGGCGACCGACGCGACTTACGTGCCGCTCGAGCACGTTCGCGCTCACCAGCCGCGCTTCGAGGTGATCGATTCCGTGCTGTCCGAGGAAGCCGTCATGGGCTTCGAGTACGGCTACTCGACCACCGAGCCGAACGCGCTCGTCATCTGGGAGGGCCAGTACGGCGACTTCGCGAACGGCGCGCAGATCATCATCGATCAGTTCATCAGCTCGGGAGAGGCGAAGTGGGGGCGGCTGTGCGGGCTCGGCCTGTTCCTGCCGCACGGTTACGAGGGCTCCGGGCCCGAGCATTCCTCCGCACGGCTCGAGCGGTTCCTGCAGCTGTGCGCCGAGCAGAACATGCAGGTGTGCGTGCCTTCGACTCCCGCGCAGATGTTCCACATGCTGCGCCGGCAGATGCTGCGCCCGTTCCGCAAGCCGCTCATCGTCATGACGCCGAAGAGTCTCCTGCGTCACGAGCTCTCCGTCTCGTCGATCGCGGATTTGGCGCGCGGCGTCTTCAGCTGCGTCATCGACGAGCTCGACGAGCTCTCCGTGCGCGAGGTGCGGCGCGTGGTGTTCTGCAGCGGCAAGGTGTACTTCGATCTGCTCAAGGCACGGCGCAAGGAAGGCATCCGCGACGTGGCGCTGCTGCGCATCGAGCAGCTCTACCCCTTCCCCGCCGACGAGTACGAGGCGGCACTGCGCAAATTCGCGGCCGCCCGCGAAGTCGTCTGGTGCCAGGAGGAGCCGCAGAACCAGGGCGCTTGGTACCAGATCCGCCATCGACTGGAGCGGCTGAGCCAGGGCCGTCCGGTGCTCTACGCCGGCCGCGCGCCGGCCGCGGCCCCGGCGACCGGAATCCTGAAACTTCACGAGGCCGAGCAGCAATCGCTCATCGATGCGGCGCTGCGCGCCACGGCCACCGAGGATACGGGCCGCGACACGGTGCGGCTCATGGTCGCTCCGCTCCGGAAGAGCTCGTGAGCCTCCCGCCTCGCTCAATCTGGCCGTCGGAGGGCTGCCGATGACGATCGAGATCCGCGTGCCGCAGCTGCCCGAGTCGATCACCGAGGCGACGCTCGTCGGCTGGCACAAGCAGCCCGGCGACCCCGTGAGCCGCGACGAGAATCTCGCCGACCTCGAGACCGACAAGGTCGTTCTCGAGGTGCCTGCGCCGATCAGCGGCGTGATGGGCGAGCTCAGGGTGCAGGGCGGGACGACCGTCACGAGCGGCCAGGTGCTGGCCCTGCTCGAGGAACAAGCCCCCGCCGGGGCGGCGGCGCCCGCTCGCGCGACGACTCCGGCCGGGCCAACGCCGGCGCCCGCGCGCGCCCCCGCGGCGCCTCCGCCCGCCTCCGCCCTCCCCCGCACCGGGGCGGGGGAATCGGCTGCCGCTGCCGTCGCGGGCAAGCTCAGCCCGTCGGCTCGACGGCTCGTCGAGGAGAATCAGCTCGATGCGAGCGCCATTCCGGCCTCCGGTCGCGACGGTCGTCTCACCAAGTCGGATGTGATCGACTATCTCGGCGAGAAGCGTGCGCCTGCCGCGCCCGCGCCCGCGGCGCACACCGCATCAGCGCCCGCGGCGCGCACCGCATCAGCGCCCGCCGCGCGCACGGCATCGGCGCCCGCTCCCGCGCGAGCGCCCGCCGCGGTGCGTACCGCACGCGCGGAGCAGCGCGTGCCGATGTCGCGGCTCCGCCAGCGCATCGCCCAGCGGCTGCTCGAGGCACAGGCGACGCAGGCGCTGCTCACGACGTTCAACGAGGTGGACCTCACGGCGGTGCAGGAGTTACGCACCCGTCACAAGGATCGCTTCGAGAAGCTCGCGGGCGTCAAGCTCGGCTTCATGTCCTTCTTCGTGCGAGCCTGTATCGAGGCGCTGAAGCGCTTCCCCATCATCAACGCTTCGGTCGACGGCTCCGAGATCATCTATCACGAGTACTACGACATCGGGGTCGCCGTCTCCACCGACCGTGGGCTCATCGTTCCGATCGTGCGCGACGCCGACGCCAAGAGCTTCGCTCAGATCGAGCAGGAGATCGCCGGCTACGCGGCTCGCGCACGCGAGGGAACGATCGAGCTCGCCGAGCTCACCGGCGGAACCTTCACCATCACGAACGGCGGGGTGTTCGGCTCGCTCCTGTCGACCCCGATCGTCAATGCGCCGCAGAGCGCGATTCTCGGCATGCACAAGATCCAGGAGCGCCCGATGGTGATGCACGGTGCCATCGCGATCCGGCCGATGATGTATCTCGCGCTCACGTACGATCATCGGATCATCGACGGACGCGACGCCGTGCAATTCCTGGTCGCGGTGAAGGACGGTCTCGAGGACCCCGGCCGCATGCTGCTCGGTCTGTAGAGCGCGGGGGAACGATGGCCGATAGCTTCGATGTGATCGTGATCGGTGGGGGCCCCGCGGGGTATCCCGCCGCCCTGCGCGCGGCCCAGAACGGGCTCGCGGTCGCGTGCATCGATGAGTGGCAGAACCACGACGGCACGGCCGCGTTCGGCGGTACGTGTTTGAATGCGGGATGCATTCCCTCGAAGGCGCTGCTCGAGTCGACGGAGCTCTATCACCGCCTGCGCGAGGAGTTCGCGCTGCACGGCATTCGCGCCTCGGGCATCGAGCTCGATCTCGCGACGATGCAACAGCGCCGGGCGGGCATCGTCAAGAAGATGACGGACGGGATCCTCGCCCTGTTCAAGGCGGCCGGCGTCACGCCCCTTCAGGGTCACGGCCGGCTGCTCGCGGGCCAGCGGGTGCAATTCACGGCGCATGATGGCGCGCGCCGCGAGCTCGCGGCACGGCACGTGGTGCTGGCGGCCGGCTCGCAGCCGATCGAGCTCGGCTCGGCGCCGTTCGACGGCACGCACATCATCGACTCGTGGAATGCGCTCGAGCTGCCCGAGGTTCCGAGGCGGCTCGGGGTCGTCGGCGCGGGCGTGATCGGGCTCGAGCTCGGGAGCGTGTGGCGGCGCCTCGGGAGCGAAGTCGTCCTGCTCGAGGCGCTCCCCGACTTTCTCGCCTCGAACGATCGGCAGCTCGCGCGCGAGGCGCTGCGGCAGTTCAAGCGACAGGGTCTCGACGTGCGGCTCGGTGCGCGGGTGACGAGCGCGCAGGTCGAGCAGGGCGCGGTGCGCGTCGCGTACGAGGATGTCAAGGGCGCCGAGCAGATCACGGTGGATCGGCTCATCGTCGCCGTCGGCCGGCGTCCCTACACACGCGATCTGTTCGCCCCCGAGAGCGGCGTCGAGCTCGATCCACGCGGATTCGTGCAGGTGGACGATCACTGTCGCACGAGCATCGAGGGCATCTGGGCGATCGGGGACTGCGTGCGCGGGCCGATGCTTGCGCACAAGGGCAAGGAGGAGGGCGTCATGGTCGCCGACCTGATCGCCGGCCACTACGGCGAGGTCAACTACAAGGCGGTTCCGTCGATCATCTACACGGCCCCGGAGATCGCCGCCGTCGGCGCGACGGAGGAGGAGGTCAAGGCGAGCGGGCGCGCGTACAAGGTGGGGGTCTTCCCGTTCCTCGCGAACGGGCGGGCGCGCGCGCTGGAGGCGACCCAGGGCTTTGCGAAGCTCATCGCCGCGCAAGACGACGATGAGATTCTCGGCGTGCACATCATCGGGCCGCTGGCCGGAGAGCTGATCGCAGAGGCCGTGCTCGCGCTCGAGTACTCCGCGAGCAGCGAGGACCTGCAGCGCACGATGCACGCGCACCCGACGCTTTCCGAGGCCGTGCACGAGGCGGCGCTCGCCGCCGACAAGCGCTCGATCGACTCGATCAACCGGTAGCGGGCCGATGGAGCTCACGCTCGCCGACATCCGCGAGGCACAGCTGCGCATTCGCCCCTTCGTGCATCGCACGCCCGTCATGACGAGCGCCTCGCTCGATGCGCTCACGGGGGCGCAACTGTACTTCAAGTGCGAGAACTTCCAGAGAGTCGGCGCCTTCAAGGCGCGCGGCGCGCACAACGCCGTCTTCGCGCTGAGCGAGGCTGAGGCGCGACGCGGCGTGATCACGCATTCCTCGGGCAATCATGGCGCAGCCCTCGCGCTGGCGGCGCGCAATCGGGGCATCCCGGCGTACGTGGTGATGCCCTCGACGGCCGCGGAAGTGAAGAAGCGGGCGGTCGCGCGCTACGGCGCGCAGGTCACCTTGTGCGAGCCGACCCAGGAGGCGCGCGAAAGCACCGCCCGGCGGATCACGGCCGAGACGGGCGCGCACTTCGTGCATCCCTACAACGATTTGCGTGTGATCGCCGGCCAAGGGACCTCCGCGCTCGAGCTGCTCGAGCAAGCGCCCGACCTCGAGGCCGTCATCTGTCCCGTCGGCGGCGGGGGACAGCTGAGCGGGGTTGCGATCGCCGCGAAGGGCTCATCGCCGGGCATGGGCGTGTTCGGCGCGGAGCCTGCCATTGCGGACGATGCACTACGCTCGCTGCGCGCGGGGCGCCTGATTCCCGCCGGCAATCCGCAGACGATTGCGGACGGGCTGCGCAGCTCGCTCGGCGAGATCACCTTCGCGCTGATTCGCGCTCACGTGGACGACATCGGGATTGCGAGCGAGGCCGCCATCGCCGGTGCCATGCGTCTGGTGTGGGAAACGATGAAGATCCTGATCGAGCCGTCGGCGGCCGTGCCCGTCGCTGTGCTGGTCGATCGGGCAGTGCCGCTCACCGGAAAGCGCGTCGGCGTCATTCTCTCCGGCGGCAACGTCGATCTCGATCGCCTGCCTTTCTAGCGCGTAGAAGCAGCTCAGACGTTGAGTCCAGGGTGGTGCCACAGGCCGAGCACGCCGATGACGATGAGGTATATCGCGACGATGTAGTTGAGCAGGCGGGGCATGACCAGGATCAGGATGCCGGCGATGAGCGCGGCGAGGGGTCCGATGCTGACGGAGAAGTGCATGGGTCAAACCTTTCGTGGCGGCGAGGATCCCGCGGTAGTTTTCAGAATCGAGCGCAAAATGGCAATCATCGCCAGCCGCGCAGCAAGAAATGGCCGCAAGCTTGACTGCAGCTCCCCACGGTCAAGCTTGGACGCACGCTTGAAAGAAAGTCATCCGTTTGGGTGACCCTACGACCTTCTTTGACACTGCGGCGTCACGGGTAATGCTGTAGAGTGGTCGGGCAAGAAAGAAGGATCGGTACAAAATAACACGTACCCACCCGGGGGCCGGATGTTCCGCGACGCCATCAGTCACGCGCGTCTCATGCGTACGTCGACGGATTGCATGCATCTAGCGCTGCATGGAGCCGACCCGCACGAGTCTCACGTCGCCACGCGCCTCTACGGCGATCCCGCAACCTGGCAGCGCTGGGAATGCGAGCACGCCGGCTTGATGCGTGGGGTCGCCGAATACAGCCGTTTGCGCGAGCAGCAGAGCGCCCTCCGGCAGACCTCCCTGCGCCTGATACACCGCAAGGCGCTGTTCGAGTACCTCCGTGACAAGCAGGTGCGCGGGCAGACGCGCATGCGCATCCTCACCCACTTCCACCCGGCCCGCAGCTACGGGCACGCGGTGATCGCCGAGCACGGCGTGTATCTGCGGGCCGCCGGCAGCTACCTCTGCTCCGGCTACATCGGCACCGGACTTGCGAACGATCAGCTGTTCCTCGATGCGATGGAGGCCTACGAGAAGCTCTACGCCGAGTATTTCGACGTGTACTGCACGACCTATTTTCCGACCGAGGGTGCCGAGGGCTCCTCCGCGGCAGCCTTGCTCCCCCTGCTCAAGTACCAGGTCGAGAACTGCCGCCGTGCGATCCTCGATCCGAGCCGGGAAATGCCCCGCTTCGCCCGCGAGCAGCAGCAACGGCGTCGCAGCGGCGACACGGTGCGCCTCGATGTGTCAGACCTCAGGCGCAAGCTCGCACCGTCGGCCGGCCGCTGATGCGGCATCGCAGCAGTACCCGGCCTTGCCGAGCAGCGTCTGGGCTCCCCGCGCCTAGCCCGTGCGCTGCACCGTGAGCACATTCGGCACTTCCTTGAAGCGCTTGGTGAGCCGCGCGAGCTGATCGAGATCGCGCACCGCGAGGCGCACCGCGACATGGGCCGTCCCGGCGTTGCGATCGGTCGT
>Ga0335074_10003699_pt1 | contig 20967 bp, 18 predicted proteins | sample Lox_Sample_23_FD_206715 | JGI IMG/M metagenome (GOLD analysis project Ga0335074, IMG submission 206715) | Soil microbial communities from Loxahatchee National Wildlife Refuge, Florida, United States - Lox_Sample_2.3 | ecosystem: Environmental > Terrestrial > Soil > Wetlands | place: USA... | reverse complement strand
TCTCCGATGGAGGCGTGCACTCGCACCAGAATCATCTTTACGCCTTGCTCAAAGCGGCGAAGCAGCATGGCCTTGAGCGAGTGTTCGTCCACGCTTTCATGGATGGCCGCGATACGTCGCCGACGTCGGGCGCAGGATATCTGGCACAGCTCGAGCAGCAGATGCGCGGGTATCAGATCGGCAAGATAGCTTCTGTCTCGGGACGTTATTACGCGATGGACCGCGACCGCCGATGGGAGCGCGAGAGGCTCGCCTTCGAGGCGATGGTCACGGGCCGCGCCCAGGGCGGAGAGCATCATGATCCTGTCGAGAGATTGAAGGAATGCTACAACAACGGCATCACGGATGAATTTATTGTGCCGTTCGTAGTTACAGATGAGCATGGGCATCCGAACGGCGTGATCCGCGACGACGATGTCTGCATCATGTTTAATTATCGCGCCGATCGCGCGCGACAGATCACCCGGGTGCTGGCGCGCAACAGCGGACTGACCAAAGTCGAAGGCCGCGATCTGCCGGGGGCCGACGATCTCGACGGAGTCATACCGCGTTCGGATGTTCCGAGGAACCTGCACTACCTGTCGATGACGCAGTATGACAAGCTTTTTACCCTTCCGATGATTATCCTGCCGGAGTCGATGGAGAACCTGCTGGCCAACATGCTCGCGCAGGCGAACCTGCGCAATCTGCGCATTGCGGAAACCGAAAAGTATGCCCACGTCACGTATTTCTTCAACGGAGGAATAGAGACGCCATTTCCCGGCGAGGACCGGATTCTCGTTCCCTCGCAGAAGGTCGCGACCTATGACCTGGCGCCCGAGATGTCCGCCGCCGGAATCGCGGACACCGTCGTCAAAGCGATCTCTGATACGGCGTTTGACCTGATCGTCGTTAATTTCGCCAACGCGGACATGGTCGGCCATTCGGGAAAACTCGCTCCGACGATCAAGGGAGTCGAAACCGTAGACGCTTGTCTCGGACGAATCTATCAGGCCATCCGCCAGGGCGGCGGTTCGCTGATCATTACCGCGGATCACGGCAATGCGGAGACGATGGTGGATCCGGTCACAGGCGGTCCGCATACAGCACACACGACGAACCCTGTCCCGTTCATCCTGGTCAGCGAGGACGCCGACAACTATTCGTTGCGCCCTGACGGATCGTTGCGGGATATTTCTCCCATACTACTGGCGATGCTGGGCCTGGAACAGCCCGTGCAGATGACGGGGAGCGACCTGCGCCTTGCACGAATGCCGAGTTAAGCCCAGCAGCGGACTGGGTGATTACCTGGCTCCGCGGCAGAATTGCCGGGGATGCGTGATCAGCCGGTAGCTCAAAACGTCTTCTGCTTTTCCGGATACCACGTGATCCGCGCGTTGATCACGGTGTCGCTCTGCGGCCCTGTCTTGTAAATCGGCGCCTTCCATATTTCGTGCGCTACGAAGGCCTGTAATTCAACGTCTTTGAAAAATCGCTTTGTAATTTGGCCCTGATAGATGTTTTGTGTCGTGCCGCCCGGAATGAATCCAGCGTCGGCTTTCGCATTCCGGTACATGAATTGAAGGTATTCATTGCCTGACAAGTGATAGGTGAGCCATCCCTGGCCGCCCTTACCATCGCGGCCCACCCAGTCGCCGAAGAGCGAGCCATTGAGGGTGGGACCTTGTCTCTGGACCGTTTCGTAGTAAAGGAAGTTGCCGCCGGCTTGGGAATCACTTACGGGGTCTGTCGAGGCGCCCTCTACGCGCATATCCAGCTTTGGCACCATCGGGAAGTGGGAAAGGTAAAGACCGGGACGTACACCCGCTCGCCGCGGTGCACTGACTGGGCTTAAATCGTCATGGACTACAGAGTCGGTATATAGCGTGAGCCATTTGCGCAGGTAAGGCAGCCGCCAGGTGAAATCAAATTGGCTGAAGCGCGCTCCCGGGTCGTCTCGCGAAAACTTCTCTGCCAGCGACACATTCTGAAAACTGAAAAAGCTCTTGAAAAACGTGTGGAGCGTGATGGGCTCGTTGCAGGTGTAGAAGACATTTGTCGTCGTATTAAGGCACTGACGGTCCTTGCCGCCCCACACCACGGTACGGCTGAATCCAAACTCGAGGTCTCTAATCGGTTTAAAGCTTATCTTCTCGGCGTGTTCCCAAGGTGAAATGGGGTACTGATGCCCCGGCACTGGGCCAACGAAGAAGTCATACCGGAATGGGCCTGTCACCTTGGAGAGTCCGGGAATGCGAAGCGGTTCGACGCGGTTGATTTCGAAGGCGTAGGGATTCTCGGCATTGTCGCTCTGCATCATGGCGCCGCCCTTGTCAGGACTCCACCAGTGATCGTTCTTGCCGAACGAAATTTCGTGACCCCAGATGTGGTAAGAAATCAGCGCTTCGAGCACGGTGAAGCGGTCCTGCCCGGCAACAGTTCCGTAAGGAAGGGTTGACTGTACCGGATACTGTGCGAGGGGTATGGCATCGTAGTTCGAAAGGATCTGCGCCACCGCCAGAGGATACCCCGTATAGCTGGGCGAGTGTTGATACTCTCCGCGGAAATAGAGCGAGAATCGGCCTGCCTCGGCGCGGGCGCTGAAGCCTGTGTAATTGTTAAAGCCTTGACCATACGGCCGGCCGTAGTCGTTGATGATCGTCTGGCCCAGGTGAAAGCTGTCGCGTAAGGGCGTACCGCTAATGCCGCGCAGGATGGTGTACGCGCTCTCGAATTCAGCGCGGGCTTCGTGCTCGCCCCGCGCAGTGTCCACGTCGGAAGAGACTTCTTTTTGCACGGCGAGATAGATTTCGCGAGCCTCGTCATCATTCACGTTGGCGTCGATGGCGTCGGCGGAAAGCTGCAGCATGTGCGCAATGCTCAAGCGCGTCCACGGACGCAGCCCCATGTATGCGGTGTCGATGTAGCCCAAGGCGTGCAGCCGATCGAGCGCCGGGTACACCCAGCTGTCCATAGGGATGTAGGTCGAGCTGAGGGTGCTGGTGTAGATCACAGGCGATGCCGGACGGTAGCTCGGGGGCAAGGGCTGCTGATACGCACCGCTCCCTGCGGAAGTTCCTGATACAGCGGCTATCTGAACTGTTGAGGCTGTCGGGGTTTCACCGGCTGATTGTGCAAATCCACTCTGCCAGCCTGCGCTTAGCGCCACAAGCAGGCAAAAAGACGAGACGATTCTCACTCGCACCTCGAAGATTGGGGGAATCTAATCCGGGGTTGCAGCACGGCGTCGGATCGCACTGAAAGCCTTATGCTTAGGCTAGAGGATCAGACTGAGGAAGACAAGCCGCGCTCAGCTCTGCGTTGAATTCCGCCAGGGCTTCGTCCTTCCAGCTGTTCTCAAATAACTTCTTTCCTGTCAGATAGCGCTCGATGTTGGCGATCGCGCTCGATGACATGCCGTCCTGCGCGTACGGCACACACACGATCACAGTGGGGCCGCCATCGCGCGCCCGGGCAATCGACTCCTGCGCCACCCGGTAAATGGCGACGAGGTCGTGTGCATCGACGGTGATGACCGGAAACAATTCGCCAAGCGTGGCCAGCAATTTCTCGTCAGCGTCTTCCAACTCCACCTGGATGACATAGAGAACAGGTAGCTTGCGCTTTGCAGCGACTTCGAGCGCTTCTCCGCACTCCTTCAGCGTCGCTGCTCCGCCTTCCATGATGGCCACGGCGATCCTGCCATTCTTCGTCATCTTGTTGGCCAGTGCCACTCCGGTTGCGAGACCCGCGCTGACGAAAGAGGAGGCCGGGGTCAACGCATTGACCTTGCCAAAGGCAACCGCCAAGCCGGCTTCTCCTGCGTCGGCATGACAAAGCAGAGCACGTGCCGGAACACCCTTTACAAGATTGGCCGCAAAGGTTCGGGGAGTGAGGACGACTGTGTCCTCGGGTTCAAGATCGAGCATCAGGCCGACAGCCGCAGCGGTGAGGTTTTGCTTGCCGTTTGCAGCGTGTGCGGGGAAGGAGGCAAGGCGATCCTCAAGCAACTCGCACTTAAGCAGTGCCGCATAAAGCTGTCGGAATTTCGCGCTGCTGATAAGCGAGTAACCATTCTTGCCGGCAACGGATGCGGGCGTGGAACGCCCCTTCAACTGGGTGGGCATGTGCGATGTATTGTTCCTCTGGTGTGCGATCCGCGTGGGTCGGTTGGGGCGATTGTATCGCACCGGCGAAAGTAGAAATTGCGTTGACTGTTTCCGCAGATGGACAGAGAAAGCGTCAACAGCCTCTCACAAACTTTTGGCTCGTGCAATGCGAGAATTGCGAGGCTTTTCAACAGAATTGTGAATAAGCCTGTGTATTTCCGGCGTGAGCGTGCCGGAAATACAGAATTGACGCGCACTTTAGCAAAATGCACTCTTCTCGCAGCAGCCAATTTCCCAATTCAGGTCGAGTAGTCGGCGTTGATCCGCACGTATTCCGCCGTGAGGTCGCTCGTCCAGAAACGGCAGCTGCCGTTGCCCATTCCAAGCGCGATTCTTACCGTGAATTCGCGGTTCCTCAGATAGGCATGAGCCCGCTGCTCGTCGAAATCGGCGACCCGGCCGCCGTTCTCGCATATCTGCTGATCTCCCAGCCAGATAGCGATGCGGTTCGGATCGATCGCAGCGCCCGAGTATCCCGTCGCAGCCATCAGCCTGCCCCAGTTGGGATCGCTTCCCGCCCAGGCTGTTTTCACCAGCGGCGAGTGTGCGATGGCTTTGGCGACCCGGAGCGCGTCAGCATCGCTGGCTGCGCCTTCGATCTGCAACTCGACGACATGGGTCACGCCTTCTCCGTCATCCACAATTTGTTTGGCGAGCGACAGGCATACGTCTTCGAGAGCTGTCTTGAATGCGGGATGGCTGGAGTCGACGCCGGCTCCGCTGGCGCCTGAGGCGAGCAGCAGCACGGTGTCGTTGGTGGAGGTGTCGCCGTCGATGGAAATGCGGTTGAAGGTGGGCTCGACGGACCCGCGCAGCAGCTGGTTGAGATCTGCGGAAGCGATTGCCGCGTCGGTGAAAATGTAAACCAGCATGGTCGCGTGAGGCACTAGCTGCGGATGAATCATCCCCGCACCCTTGCACACGCCGGCGAGGCGTACCTGGGTGCCGCCGACATCGACCCACGCGTGTGCAATCTTGGGCCGTGTGTCAGTCGTCATGATGGCGCGGGCGAACTCGGAGAAATGCGCTGTATCGGCTGCCAGCGCATTCTGAACTTCGGGGAGTGCGTTCACCAGCTTTTCTGCCGGCAATGGAACTCCGATGATGCCGGTCGAAGAAGGAAAGACCTCATGGCCCTCGGTACCAAAAGTCTCGGCCGCTGCGGCGCATACTCGTTCGCAGGCTGCCAAGCCGATCTCGCCAGTTGCGCAATTGGCGTTCCCGGCGTTGATCGCGACGACACGAACGCGTCCACCGCTGCGCTTGAGATGGCGGTCGCCGACGGTCAGCGGAGCCGCCTTTACACGGTTCGAGGTGAACATCGCCGAGGCGCTGGCAGGCTGATCGGCGACAGCTACGGCAAAGTCGAGATTGCCGCTCGGTTTCAGTCCGGCTTTGACGGCAGCAAAGCGGAAGCCGCGCGGAAGCGCGTCCTCGGGGAGTAGTGAAGTTTGAATCATGTGCGCTTTTACTTTATCAAGAGAGAAGAATGAGCAGCCGTCCGGAAAGAGTCCAGTCCGAAGCAGAATTTCTTAACATGCAGCATGTCAACGTCGCCCGCGGCGACGCCGTCGTGCTTCACGACATCAACCTCCGAATCGCAAACGGCGAACACGTCGCGATACTTGGCCCGAACGGCTGCGGAAAATCCACGCTCATCAAGACGATCACCTGCGAGTGCTATCCCATCGTCGCGCCGGATACCAGCATCCGCCTGCTGGGCCGCGACCGCTGGGATGTGTCGCAGCTCCGGCGGCATCTGGGCGTGGTGGAGGCCAATCTTCCCGGCGAGCGCACTGGCGTGACCCGCGGCCTGGATGCAGTGGTCGCCGGCTTCTTCTCCGCCTCGACGCTCTGGCCCAACCTGCATGTCTCTCCCGAGATGCGCTCACGCGCACACATCGCACTTGAGCGCATGCAGGCGACGCATCTCGAAGAGAAGCTGGTCGGCCAGATGTCTGCAGGCGAGCAGCGGCGCATCATGATCGCCCGCGCGCTGGTTCACGAGCCGGATATGCTGCTGCTCGACGAGCCTTCGAATGCGCTCGATCTTGCCGCTCAGCGCGAGTTGCGCGAGGCTCTGCGCCTGGTTGCGCAGCAGGGAACGGGCATCGTGATGGTGACGCATCACCTGGCGGACATCCTGCCCGAGATCACCCGCGTCATCATGATGCGCTCCGGGCGGATCTTTGCCGATGGCACAAAGGAGCACCTGCTTACCACGGAGAAGATTCGTGAACTGTTTGGCGTGGAAGTCACCCTCACCCGGCGCGACGGCTACTGGCATTCGTGGTGAGGATTGCGCGGCACTCTTGATTTCCACCTCGGGATGTCTTAACGTGTGGGCACACGGGAAAGGAGGATGATCCAGCTAATGAAAAATTCTGAAGGTAGTAGTCGCAGGTCCCTACGTGAGGTGACTGAGGCTTAGAGCGCCCTTGGCTCTAGTGCGTTTTCAGAATGAACTTTGTCTCTGAAAATGCCATAGTCCTGGCGAATTGCAATCCCATCGCCGAGGCCCATCGGAAAGCGAGGGTGCCTCAGGTCAAACTCAACAGATCACCGGTGATCAAGGCCCGCTCCGCCAAGTCTGGCAGCGGGCCTTTCACGTTTGTCGATGATGGCAAAGTCTCTTGTAAAGACATTCAAGGCAACGCTCGAGCGTGGCCAGACTTCTCTGGGTTGGACGATCGTCCGCGTGCCGCGCGCCGTTACCGGTGCGTTGCAGGCAGGCAATCGCTTCCGCGTAAAGGGCGAAATCTCTGGGCTTTCGGGCGACAAATTCGCCTTCCGCACCTCGCTTTTCCCCACGGGCAACGGCAGCTTTACTCTTCTTGTCAACAAGCGGATGCAGTCTGGCGCAAAAGTCACCTTGGGCAGCGTCGCCACATTTCGTCTTGAGCCGGATGCGGAGGAGCGCGAAGTTGCCATGCCGGCCGAGCTCAAGGCAGCCCTTTCTGGCATGCCCTCGCTGCGCCGCTGGTACGACCGCCTGCCCTACAGTATTCGTAAGTACGTTACCGATATTGTCCTCGGGCCGAAGAGTTCCGAAGCGCGCGTTCGGCGGGCAGAGGTGATGGCGGAAACCCTGCTTTCCATGCAGGAGGGCGAGCGCGAGCTGCCGCCGATTCTCGAAGCCGCATTTGTCCGTATTCCCCTTGGCCGGAAAGGCTGGGAACTCATGACTCCCGCCCAGCGACGCGGTCACCTGTGGGGGATCTTCTACTACCGTAGCCCGGAAGCTCGCCAGCGCCGGACGGATAAAACGGTCGAGGAGGCGGTTCGGATCGCCAAGGCAAAGTCGAGATCACAATTATGACCATGGGAGTATGACCATAGTCATAATCCGGAGAGCGTCCATGAAAGACAAAACAAAGACTCCCGCGAAGACGGGGGTGAAGGTGCGGACCGCCACGCCGAACAAATTTACCCGGACGCGGACCATGCCAGCGGGGCAATTCAAGACTCACTGCCTGTCGGTCATCGATGAGGTCCACAACCGACGGGAGGAAGTGGTTATCACGAAATACGGCAAGCCCATGGCCCGACTGGTTCCGCTGGAACAGGCAGAGGACAAGCCTGAAAGCATCTACGGATTCATGCGCGGCCGGATGCGAATCCTTGGCGACATCATTTCGCCGCTCGAGCCTTCCGAAGCCTGGGATTCTGAGAAGTGATCTTCCTCGATACACATGTGATCCTGTGGTTGACCGGCGATCCGGAGAAAATATCAAAGCAGGCGATGGAAGCGATCAGAGATGCGCGGAGGGAAGATGGCATTGCCATATCACCTATCTCCCTTTATGAAATTGCCCGCCTCATTGCGCGAAAACGTATTGAAATAGACTTGCCGATCGAAACCTATCTGCGCGAACTGGACGCACGCTTCCAGGTTCGACAGATCTCCGTTTCGATCTTGCTCATCGCGGCTCAACTCTCCGACGATTTCCCCGGCGACCCCGCCGACCGCATCATTTCCGCAACCGCCCTCGCCCACAACCTTCCGCTTGTTACCGCCATTTCCGCATCCGGGAATCCCAAACGGTGAAAACCATATGGTAGCCACCCGCAATACAATAGCCTCATGGAACCCCTCGTTATTGCCGGCAAGGCATTCCAGTCGCGCCTCATCGTCGGAACCGGAAAGTACAAAGACGGCCGCGAAACCCAAGCCGCCATCGAGGCCTCGGGAGCCGAGATGGTCACGGTTGCGGTCCGACGCATAAACCTGGACCGCTCCAAAGAATCCCTGCTCGATTTCATCGATCCGCAGCGCTATTTCCTGCTGCCGAACACCGCAGGCTGCTACACCGCCGACGAAGCGATTCGCGCCGCGCGGCTGGGCAGGGAAGTGGGTCTATCCGATTGGGTGAAGATTGAGGTGATCGGCGATCAAGCGACGCTTTATCCGGACGTTCAGGCCACGCTTGAGGCCACCCGCACGCTTGTCAAGGAAGGCTTTACTGTTCTCCCCTATACATCTGATGACATTGTGTTTGCGCGCCGCCTCATCGACGTTGGCGCGGCTGCCGTTATGCCGCTCGCTGCGCCTATCGGCAGCGGGCTCGGGATTCAGAACAAGGCCACACTCCAGATCCTCCGCGAGCGCATCAGCGAGGTGCCGTTGATTGTCGACGCCGGAGTGGGCACGGCCTCCGACGCTGCTCTGGCCATGGAGTTGGGGGCTGACGGAGTCCTGATGAACACCGCCATTGCCGCCGCCGCCAACCCGATCCTTATGGCCGAAGCGATGCAGCACGCTGTTCTTGCCGGGCGGCAGGCGTATCTTGCCGGGCGGATGCCGCGGCGGCTGTATGCCACGGCCAGCTCTCCGCTGGAAGGAATTTCGAAATAGGCTGGGGTGCCAGCCTGTATCAAAATCGCTATCTCGCAGACACGCGGCCCGTCATTTAGACTCACCCCATGCGTGTCTTCGGCATCGACTGCGGCACCGAGTGCACCGGCTACGGCGTGGTCGAATGGGATGACGGCGCGCGCAGCCCGCAGCTGATCTCCCTGGGCGCAGGAGCGATCCGCGCTTCAAAGAAAGACCCGCTGCCGCAACGGCTGGCGGCAGTTTATACGCGCCTGATCCAGTTGCTCGAATCCCACCAGCCGGATGTCGTCGCGGTTGAAGAAGTCTTTTATTCCGTGAATGCCAAGTCTGCCCTTAAGCTCGGCCATGTGCGCGGAGTCGCTCTCCTCGCTGCGGCCACAGCACGCCTGCCCTATGCCGAATACGCACCACTCACGATCAAGTCCACCGTAACAGGCTATGGACTGGCGCAGAAGGAGCAGGTGCAGTTCATGGTCGCGCGCCTGTTGAATCTTTCCTGCGTGCCCGAGCCCGCCGATGCCGCCGATGCGCTTGCCATCGCCATCTGCCACATCCACCACTCACAAACGGCCACGCTACAAATGCCCGCATACAGATAAATGCTCGTTTTCGCCGCCATCCTTGCTATCGCCCTGCTTCAGGCCGCCCCGTCCTCTTCTGGCAGCGTGCAGCCGGCTGCCGGTTCCCCGCAGGTCCATTTTTCTTTCGAGCATGCCCAGCTCGACCCGGCTACTTACACGCTGGTTGTGAAGGAAGATGGGTCAGGTCATTACGAGTCCACCCCGGGCCCCGTTTCAGGATCCGGTTCCGACGGCATAGCCTCAGCTCCTCACCAGCGCGACATTGTGATCCGCGACCCACTGTTACAGTCGATCTTCCGGACCGCACAATCGCATCACTTCTTCGCGATCGAATGCGAGGCGCCGGATAGCCACGTAGCATTCACGGGAAAGAAGACTCTCGCGTATTCCGGACCTGATGGGCGCGGGGAATGTACTTTTAACTGGTCGCGCGATCAGCAGTTGAACCAGCTTGCCGACAATCTGATGGCGGTCGCCTTCACCATCCATGAGGGCAGCCGTCTCGCGATTGAGCATGTGCATAGCCGCCTTGGCCTCGATGCTGAACTCGAGCAGTTGGAGGACGCAGTGAAGGACCATCGCGCGCTGGAGATCGAGAACATTGCGCCAGAGCTTCAATCCATCGCTGCGGACCCCGCCGTCATGAACCGCGCTCGTAATCGCGCTCGAGCACTTCTGAACGGTGGCGCGTCCAAACACTGATCGTCTGAGGACGCGCCGATGATGAATCGTCCCGCCGGCTGCACCGTCCAATGTGATGTGGCAAAAGTGCGCACCGAAACTTTCCGGTACGCATTCGCGTTTTTAAGTTGTAGTAGAAGCAGCACCGGGTCAATCAGCACCACTGGGCCAATCGAAGGAGGTGTCCTATGAGGCACCCGAGCACGAATCATTCCTGGCATCGAGCCATTGGTGGCGCCTTCGGCGCAATCACCTTGGTAATCGGATTGGCCGCTTTCGGGCAGGAGCCGTCGGTTCCCCCGCCGCCGCCCGATTCACAGCCCAGCTCCCAGCCATCCCAGCAGGAACCACCCGAAGCCAGCAATGTCCGTGCTGTGCGTCTGAGCGACGTTGAGGGCAAAGTGCAGGTCTTCAACGGGGCGGAATCTGCCTTCAGCCAAGCGCTGCCCAACATGCCGGCGGTCGAAGGCATGCGCTTCGTCACCGGCGACGATGGGCGCCTCGAAATCCAGTTTGAAGATGGCTCAGTCGCCCGCGTAACCCCGAACAGCTCACTCACGCTCTCGCAGCTCCAACGCACTCCCGACGGCTCGACCGTCACCACGATTGACGCCAACAGCGGTCTTACATACTACGAGCTGAACGGCCGTGCCGGCCAGTACAGTGTGCGGTTTGGACCGAACACCGTTACACCCACCGACAGCGCCATCTTCCGCATCAATCTCGACGGTAATCCCGCCGATCTCGCCGTCACCCATGGAACGGTGCATGTGAGCGATGGCCAGAGCCTCGCTCTGGATGTGCACACGAATCATTCGGTTCACTTCGATCTTCAGACTCCCGGCCAGTATGAGCAGTTGCAGAGCGTTGCCGCCGACACCTGGGACCAGTGGAACTCGGACCGGGACCAGGATCTGGCCACTCTCGAAGAAAATGCGACAACGGCCCGAGCCAGCACCGGCAATCCAGACGACGCAGCGTGGAACGACCTCGATTATTACGGAGACTGGTACAACGTCCCCGGATACGGCGAGGGCTGGTCGCCCTCCGGCGTAGGCGATAATTGGGACCCATTTGGCGTCGGCGCATGGGGCTACTACGGCGGAATCGGATACACCTGGATCTCCGGATATCCCTGGGGATGGTGGCCGTATCACTGCGGCGCGTGGAACTGGTTCGGTAACTTCGGCTGGATGTGGTTCCCCGGCAACTGCGGCTTCGGCACGATCGGCGCGGGCTGGTATCCCTACGCAATGGTCTGGCGTTCCCCGCCCAACTACAGGCCGCCCCTACGGCCAAAGCTTCCGATACGTGGCTTGCCGCCTCACGGTCCTCTGCCGCGTCCGGAACCCTTGGTCGGGGTCAATCGCGGACAGTTTGATCAGCAGTTTCGCACACTGGGTGGCGTGAAGCCGTCGCCGCGAACCTTTGAATATGACGGGCGAAGTATCAATGCCGCGGAGCCCACGATTCGTGTTCGGACCGCCGGTCCGCTGGGCGAAGGATTCACGACCGCGACCGTGCGCACGCATCCTGAAGTGTTCGCTCCGAACAATGTTCGCGTGACCAATCCCGGGCAGCCGATTTATCATCCGGGGACATCCGGATTCCAGCCCGGCAATCGCGGGTCGACCGGGTACACGCCTCCTGCGTACCGCCCGGCACCTGCTCCGCCCCGCCCGACCTATTCCGGGGGGGGCGGCGTGCACTACAGTCCGCCACCGCCGCCACCCGCTAGCGGCGGCCGTCCACACTAAGCAGCGTCCCGGGCCCCGATCATCGGGTCCGGGGAAACTCGTGAGGTGTTATCCGAATATGTTTGTGTTCAGGTAGTCGTTGCGGAACTTCCCCTTCGGGTCGTAGTGTTCCAGCAGTGCCTGATATTCCGGCATCCGGGTATAGAGCTGCTTCAACCGCGTGTGCGGCACAGTGAAGAGCTTGGCCCAGTGGGGCCTGGTGTCGAAGCGCGCTAGCTTTTCTTCGATCTGCGGCAATATTTGTTTCACCGCCGGCCACTCGGGCTTCCAGGTAAAGTGGATCGCCATGGATGGGCGCTTGTAAGCCATGCTCATCCACAGGTCGTCGTCGGCGATGGTGCGCAGTTCGGTGACAAACAGATGCGGCGTGATCTGATCGCGCAACTCTTCAACGGCGAGGATCGCCTCGTATCCCTTGTCGCGTGGCACGAAATACTCCGTCTGCAGTTCGGCGCCGCTGCTCGGCGTAAAGTTCATCTTGAAGTGCGGCAGCCGCTCGTACCACGGGCCCGGCACGCCGCCCTGCTCCGTGCAACTCTCGGCTGAATGTCCTGCAATCGGATGCAGCTTCTTCGTGGCCAGCGTCGCGCCGTAGAAATCAGGCGCAAATTTCGTAGCTTCCGCTCCCGCTTCCAGCCTTCGCTTGATCCACACCTGCGTGATGCGATGGTTTTGCCAGTCGGTAAAGAGGCTCACGCTGTAGCCGCTGGCAAAGATCTCTTCGAGATGCTTTTCAAGCTGCGCCATCGACAGATTTTCGTAGACAGACTGCGCCACCTGGTAGGTCGGCTGGACATCAACTGTAATCTTTGTGATCACGCCCAATCCACCCAGGCCGACCACTGCACCGTGAAAGCTGTCACCGTCCTTACGGGAGAGCGTTTTCACTTCACCGTCTGCGGTGACAATCTCCATCGCGGCCACCGCGGTCGACAGATTGCCATTCTTGTTGCCCGAGCCGTGGGTGGCGGTTGCGCATGCCCCAGCGACGGAGATATGGGGCAGAGAAGCGAGGTTGTGCAGCGCGTAGCCCTTCCCGTCGATGTAGGGCGCAAGCTTTCCGTAGGTCACGCCCGCGCCAACCGTGACTGTCCGCGCCTTCTCATCCAGAGCCATCGAGTCCAACTGCTTCAGCGAAATCTGATTGAGAGGGTTGTCGGCAATGTTGTTAAAGGAGTGGCGCGCGCCGAGCGCCTTGAGGGTGCTGCAGCTCTTCACCGCTGCCTGCACCTCTTCGGTTGTCTCCGGAGAGATCAGGTTCTTCGCGTGGTATTCAAAGTTGCCCGCCCAGTTTGTGCGGTGTTCGGCCTCCGGCTCCGCCGAGACATAGCGCTGCACCAGGCTGCCGGTTAGAATCACACCTGAAGTTTTCAAGAACTCCCTCTTGTCCATCGTCTTGTTTCCTCCGCCGCAATGCAAGCTGGTCAAAGCTATTCGTGACGCCTTCACCATATCTGCTTATTTGCAGAATTCACAATCCGATCGTATCGTTCCTGAATCAATGGTGAGACTCGACGAATTGACGCTGGTCGTTTTCGAAAAGGAGATCTCCGCATGCCGCTTCCCACAGACGAGAAGATTCTTGCTCTGAGCAACGAGCTGATTCAGACTTTTGACTCGATCTTCGGACTCCATCCCGGCTTTCGCCCCGCCCACGCCAAGGGCATCATGCTGACCGGCAAATTTACGCCCACCCGTGATGCCGCATCGCTCAGCCGGGCGCAGCACTTCAATCAGAATTCCACTCTGGTCACCGTGCGCTTCTCAAACTCGACCGGCGTTCCCGTGATCCCTGACAACGACCCAAATGCGGACCCGCGCGGCATCGCAATTCGCTTTAATCTTGCGGAGCATGTGCACACCGACATCGTCGCCCACTCGACCGACGGCTTTCCTGCGCGCACAGGCCAGGAGTTTCTTGAGTTTCTGCGGGCGATCGCCGCATCCAGCGATCAGTCGAAGCCGCATCCATGGCCTGTAGAGGTCTTCCTCGGATCGCATCCAGCGGCGCTGGCCTTCGTACAGGCGCCCAAGCCTGCGCCGTCGAGTTTCGCCCGCGAGAGCTATTTCGGAGTTACGGCGATGAAGTTCACCAATAAGGACGGCGACGCCCGCTACGGCCGCTATCGCATCATCCCCGAAGCGGGCAACGATCATCTCAGCGCCGACGTCGCTGCCGCAAAGGGTCCAAATTATCTCTTCGAAGAGATTGCCGACAGAGTTCTTCACGGGCCGGTCAAATTCCGGATCTTCGCTCAGCTTGCCGACCCAGGCGATACGGTCGATGATGCGACCGTTCACTGGCCAGAGGACCGGAGGGTCGTCGACCTCGGCGATGTCGAACTGACTGCGCTGGTGCAGAACGAAGCCGCGGAGGCGCAGCGCATCATCTTCGATCCGATCCCGCGTCTCGATGGCATCGAGCCGTCGGACGACCCGCTGCTTGAACTTCGCGCCGCAATATACCTAATCAGCGGACGCCGCCGGCGTGCTGCACCGCCTACGCAGTAAATGACGCTTAGAATGGCCTCGGCCGACTTCGCGGTCGGCTGGGTTATAGCCCCTTCCACCAAATCAAGGAGGACCGTCACATGGCTGTTTCCTTCGCGAAAGATATCAAGCCCCTGTTTCGACAAATGGATATTGATCACATGGAGGGCTTCGGCGTTTTGCTGGATGACTTTGCCTACATGTCTAACCCGGCAAACGCCGACGGCGTACTCCAAACCGTTGTCGGTGATCCGCCCAGCATGCCACCCGGCGGTCCTTACTGGACGGCGGATCAGGTTGCTCTCTACAAAAAGTGGATGGCCGAAGGCTACCAACCCTGAGTTCGGCCGTCTGCGCACTCTTTCCTTGACAGCTTAGGAGAGACTGCGCTAGCCTCCTGATCATCTTAGGAGGGAACGTGGCCGAACAAGCGCAGCTTCTTCCCGGCACCCTCGATCTGCTTATCCTCAAAGCAGTCTCCCTTGGTCCGCTCCACGGCTACGGAGTCTTGCTGCGTATTGGGCAGATCTCCGACAGCGCGCTGCTCATCGAGCAGGGGGCGCTTTACCCGGCGCTGTTTCGCCTTGTCCGTCAGGGATTGCTGAAGGCAAGCTGGGGCACCTCCGAAAATAATCGCCGCGCCAAGTTTTACGAACTCACCACTGCCGGGCGCAAGCGCCTGCGCGATGAAACTGAGGGCTGGAATCGCCTGGCCACGGCGATTGCGTCCGCGCTCGCCGCGCAACCGGAGGAGATATGAAAGTTCTCGCGTGGCTCCGTTGCGTCGTGGCGAAGCTCTTTCACCAGTCACAGATTGTCGATGACACGGATGAGGAGTTGCGATCTCACATCCAGCTTCGCGCCGATGATCTCGAGCGTTCCGGCCTCACTCGTTCCGAGGCGGAGCGGCGTGCGCGCATCGAGTTCGGCGGCCAGGTGAAGTACAAGGAGGAATGCCACGAAGCATTGGGCGGTCACTTCATCGAGACCGTTCTGCAGGACGTGCGCTTCAGCGTGCGTATGTTGCGAAAGTCTCCCGGATTCACACTGGTCGCGGTATTTACGCTGGCGCTGGCCATCGGTGCGAACGCGGTGGTCTTCAGCATCATGAATGCTCTGATTCTGCGCCCGTTGCAAGTGTCCCATGCCGAGAGCCTCTACGCCGTGGAGCGGGGGAGCAATCAGGCCATCAACCACTCGTTCCCTGACTACGTAGATCTTCGCGATCGCAATCGCAGCTTTGAAGATCTGGTGGCCTACAACGTCACCGGCGCCGCACTGGATACAGGGAACAATCCTTCCTCTGTTTGGCTGCTGGAAACGACGGGAAACTATTTCGATGCGTTGGGCGTTCGGCCCTACCTCGGACGTTTTTTTCATCGTTCGGATGAGCACGGTCCCAACAGCGCTCCTTATATAGTGCTCACCTACTGGTATTGGCACAGCCAATTTCAGGATGATCGTGGCGTGGTTGGCCGCGTTGTTCAGCTGAACAAGCATCCTTTCACCGTCCTGGGCGTAGCGCCTCCTGACTTTAAGGGAACCCTGTTGTTTCTCGCTCCCGACTTCTGGGTGCCAATCGTAAACCAGGAGCAGGTGGAGGGACTAAATGTCCTCAATGATCGCGGCAGCCGCGGCATTCTCATGGTGATGGGACATCTGAAGCCGGGTGTCACTCAGGCGCAGGCGGTTGCCGATTTGAATTCGATCGGCTCGTACCTTGAAAAGACCTACCCCAAAGACGACAGCCACATGACCTTTTCCCTCACGACGCCAGGCCTGGCCGGCGACTGGCTGGGCGGTCCGATGCGGGAATTTCTCACTGGCCTGATGTTGCTTGCCGGATTAATTCTGCTGGCGGCATGTGCCAACCTGGGCAGCCTCTTTGCCGCACGGGCCGCCGATCGTTCCCGCGAGATTGCCTTACGGCTCGCGCTCGGATCGAGCCGCAGACGCATCCTGCGCCAGGTCTTTACCGAGGCCGTGCTCATCTCGCTTGTTGGAGGGGTTGTTGGACTAGCGGGCAGCATCGTGCTGCTGCGCGGGCTGAGCGCGTGGCGGCCGCTTTCAACGGCGGCGCCCAATATGACTGTGCCCGTGAATCCCGATGCGAAGGTTTATCTGGTTGCATTGCTGCTGGCCGTGGTGAGCGGGTTTCTCTTCGGTGCAGTGCCGGTGAGACAAATACTCCGCACCAATCCTTATGAGGTCGTCAAGTTGGGATTGTCACGCAGGGTAGGCAGGCGGATCACGGTTCGCGATCTTCTGCTCGTCACGCAAATCGCGATCTGCGCGGTGCTGGTCACTTCATCGATGGTCGCCGTGCGAGGACTGATCCGCTCGCTGCACAGCAATTTTGGATTCGAGCCGCGGAACGCAATGCTGGTAGGCGCTTCGCTCAGCACGGCGGGTTACAGCGCAGACAGGTTGTCGGTAATGCAAAAACGCCTGATTGACACCTTGCAGACCATACCCGGTGTAAAAGCGGTGGGATCGATCGATCGGCCGCCGTTGTACTTCGGCGCGAACTCTGCGATTGTCTTTACCGACAAGACGGCAGATCTGAGGCCATCGAACGCCGCGGCCGAAGCCGTGCTCTACAACGTATCGCCCGGATACTTCGATGCGGCTCGGACTACGCTGCTGGCGGGCAGAGAGTTTACCTGGCATGACGACGAAAGCGCCCCGCGCGTGGCGGTGGTGAACCGAGAGTTTGCCTCCAGGATCTTTGGCTCAAGAACGAACGCCGTGGGTGGATATTACAAGGATGGGGACGGAACACGCATTCGGGTGGTGGGTGTTGTCGAAGACGGAAAGTACGCGAGCATCACGGAAGAAGCCCAGTCGGCGATATTTCTAGCGGCGCTGCAGTCGCCATATGTCCGCGGAACACATATGACTGAGTCAACGCTGGTGGTCCGCTGGACCCGCGATCCGCAACAACTGGCCACGGTCATCAAGAGCCGACTGCGTGACATCGATGCGGGAATGCCGGTGACCATTGAGATGTGGGACAAGCAGTTGAATGACAGCGCTCTATTTGCCTCGCGCATGGCGACGCTGGCGTTGGGTGTGCTCGGACTGATGGGCGCCGTCCTGTCAATCACCGGCATCTTTGGAATGGCGGCGTACTCGGTCAGCAAGCGGCTGCGCGAGCTGGGGATCCGCGTTGCCCTCGGCGCGCAGCGCTGGGAAGTGCTGCGCGCGGCACTCGGCCGCGCCTTCAGACTGCTGGCCTTCGGTTCAGCAGCGGGACTCATTCTCGGGCTTCTTGCGACTCGCGTTCTCGCCTACATCGTCTACGGAGCAACGCCGCGCGATCCGCTGGTGCTGGCCGGTGTCGTTCTGGCGATGGCGCTGCTGGGGCTCGTAGCTACATGGATTCCGGCGCAGCGGGCTCTCTCGGTCGATCCTTTGATCCTGCTGCGCGAGGAGTGACTAGGATCCGACCCGAAGCGCATTGGTCGACATCGACGGCGCACGGCAGGTGGTCGCGCCTGGTTGGAGAGGAAGCATGAAACTCGCCGCGTATTTTCGTTCCCTGGTGGCAAAGTTCGTTCGCCGCTCGCAGACTTCCGACGAGATGGACGAGGAGCTTCGTTCCCACATCCGGTTGCGTGCCGATGATCTCGAGCGCTCCGGTCTCAGCCGTGCGGAAGCAGAGCGGCGCGCGCGCGTTGAGTTCGGAGGCTATCAGCGCTTCCGGGAGGAGTCGCACGACGCGCTCGGCGGCCAATTCATCGAGAGCCTGCTCCAGGATGTTCGGTTCGCCCTGCGTACGCTGCGCAAATCCCCGGGGTTTGTCGCGGTTGCAGTTCTGACTCTCGCGATGGCCATTGGCGCGAACGCGGTGGTGTTCAGCCTGCTAAATGGCCTGATCCTGCGCCCGCTCAACATCCCTCGCGCGGACAGTCTTTACATGGTCGAGCGCGGCGTTGATGAAGAATCCCCGATGCAGTCGTATCTCGACTACGTCGACCTGCGTGACCGTAATCGCAGCCTCAGCGGTATCGTGCTGTACGACATCGATAGGGCTGGAGTAAACACAGGTGGCAACCCATCTTCGTCATGGCTCTATGATGTGAGCGGAAACTACTTCGATGTGCTGGGCATTCATCCGTATCTGGGCAGATTTTTTCACGCCTCGGATGAGCGCGGGCCGAACAGCGCTCCCTATATTGTGCTCGGCTACGACTACTGGCATAGCCATTTTCAAGCGGATCGCGGCGTGGTTGGCCGCACGATTCTGGTTAATAAGTTCCCGTACACGATTCTCGGTGTGGCGCCGTCCGGGTTTCGTGGAACGGAACTCTTCTTTACGCCCGATTTCTGGGTGCCGATTGTTGATCAGGAGCAGATTGCGGGCAGCAGCGATCTGAATTCGCGTGGGACCCGAGGCGCCTGGTTGGTGGGCCGTCTGAAGACAGGCGTTACTCCTGCGCAGGCCACCGCCGATCTGAACTCCGTTGCCGCGTACCTGAAGAAGAATTATCCGAAAGACGACGAGGGAATCAGCTTTAAGCTGGCGCGCCCGGGTCTGATCGGCGACATGCTGGGTCGCCCGGTGCGGGCATTCCTGGCGGGATTGACGTTGCTGGCGGGCCTGATCCCGCTGGCTGCATGCGCTAACCTCGGAAGCCTTTTCACCGCGCGTGCTGCAGATCACTCACGCGAAATTGCATTGCCGCTTGCGCTGGGTTCCAGCCGCAGACGGATTATCCGGCAACTGCTCACCGAAGCGGTGCTGGTTTCGCTGGCCGGAGGAATTGCCGGCTTGATCGGGGCCATCGTGCTGTTACGGTGGCTGAGCCGCTGGCAGCCTATGGCGAATCTGCCGATCAATAGCCTGCCCGTGAGCCCGGATTTTGAGTGTCTACACGATGGCCTTATTGCTGGCACTGGCCAGCGGGCTTCTCTTTGGCATGGTCCCGGTGCGTCAGGTGCTGCGTGCGAATCCCTGGCAGGTTGTGAAAGCGGGCTCCAGTGGGGCGGCCGGGCGGCGGCTTACCATCCGCGATCTGCTGCTGGTCGGGCAGATTGCGATTTGCGCGGTACTCGTCACCTCATCGCTCGTGGCGCTTCGGGGGCTGATGCGCTCGCTGCATAGCGATTTCGGCTTTGATCCGCAGAACGCTCTGCTGGTCGACAGTGATCTGGACATGGCGGGTTATACCGGCGACAAGGTCCCTGTCATGCAACGGCGCCTGGTCGAGGCTTTAGAAGGTATACCAGGTGTCCGGAGTAGGTTTGTCCGACAGGCTTCCCCCGGCTGCGGACTGGAACGAGGATCTCGTCTTCAAAGACAGCACCGCGGAAAGAAAGATCTCAAATGCCGCTGCCGAAACGGTGATGTACAGCATTTCTCCCGGGTATTTCCGCGCAGCCGGTACAGCGCTGCTCTCCGGAAGAACCATCAGCTGGCATGACGACCAAAATGCGCCGCGCGTAGCGGTGGTGAATCGCGAGTTCGCGCGCAAGGTTTTCGGTTCGGAGTCTGCTGCACTCGGCCGTTACTTCAAACGAATGGACGGCACGCGCATTCAGGTCGTAGGTCTGGTGGAGGACGGCAAACACAAGACCGTGACTGAAGATCCGGAGCCGGCGCTGTTCTTTCCCATTCTGCAGGCTCCGTCCAGCGCGACCTGGCTGATCGTGCGTTCCAGCCGCGATCCTCAGGAATTGACGGTAGCCGTCGAGAGCACGCTGCGGAGCCTGGATGCCGGGCTGGTCTTCAGTATTCGAACCTGGAACAGGCAACTCGACAGCGCTCTGTTTGCCTCGCGTATGGCGACCATTTCGCTTGGCGTGCTGGGCGGCCTCGGCGCCATGCTGGCTGTTACCGGCATCTTTGGCATGGCAGCCTATTCAGTGAGCAAGCGGATGCGCGAGCTGGGTATCCGTGTTGCACTTGGGGCGCAACGAAAAGAAGTTCTGCGCGCCGCGCTGGGCAGAGCCTTCAGGTTGCTGGCTTTCGGATCAGCGGCAGGTCTGGTGCTGGGGTTGGCGGCTACGCGCATCCTGTCCTTCATCGTGTACCAGGCAACGCCCCGCGATCCGCTGGTGCTCGCCGGTGTGGTTCTGGCGATGGCGTTGCTGGGCCTGGTGGCCACCTGGATTCCGCGCAGCGGGCGCTGTCGGTCGATCCTTTGAAGCTGCTGCGCGAAGAGTAGGCCGGTACTGCGGCTATCGGATGCTCAGGGTCATCAGGTAAACTTCCTGGCCGCTAACCGAGAGGAAATGCAGGCTATCGGGGCTATCGAAGAAGATACATCCACCGCGCACGATGCCGCCATGCGCTGATTTCTCGGTGCCGTCTACGACGACGACCCATCCCGCCTTGGTATTTGCCGAATAGGCGAGGTGCTTGCTGTCCGGGCTGAAGACGAGGTCGTCTTTACCCAGACCTTCATACTGCTGACTCTCGCGGCCGTCGACCACCACGATCCACTTTCCTCCGGTGAGAGCGCCGTAGG
>Ga0335074_10003698_pt1 | contig 20969 bp, 15 predicted proteins | sample Lox_Sample_23_FD_206715 | JGI IMG/M metagenome (GOLD analysis project Ga0335074, IMG submission 206715) | Soil microbial communities from Loxahatchee National Wildlife Refuge, Florida, United States - Lox_Sample_2.3 | ecosystem: Environmental > Terrestrial > Soil > Wetlands | place: USA... | reverse complement strand
TCCCAAACTGGAGGCCGGTAACTAAATTCGCTCTCGGCTTTTGGCGATTGGCCGTCGAGCGCGGCCCAGACGCCAGGCGCCGGCGGCAAGAGGCCAAATACCTATGAAGAGCACAATACTGTTAGTGGGAATCGGCGCGCTGGTAATCTTAGCCACAGGCTGCGACAAACTCAGATCGCGCGACGCTCTCAATCACGGCGTCCAGGCCTATAAGGGCGCGCATTACACCGAAGCCGTGGATTACTTCAAAACCGCGGTGCAGCTCGATCCGGAGAACACCATGCCGCGCCTGTATCTGGCCACCGCTTATATGAGCCAGTACATTCCCGGCGCCGATTCCCCGGAAAACGTCCAGCTCGGCAACGAGGCGAAAAGCGAGTTTCAGAAGGTGCTCGAAAAAAGCCCCAACGATACTACCGCGCTGGCCTCCCTGGCCTCGCTCGCTTATCAACAGGCCCAAGGCATGCCGGACCTGGACCAGAAGCTCAAGAAGCTCGACGAGGCGAAGGAATGGTATCTCAAGCTGATCGCAGCCGATCCGCAAAACAAGGAAGGCTTCTACAGCCTGGCGGTGATCGACTGGGTGAAGTGGTACGCCGCGTGGATGAAGGCGCGCGCGGACCTGGGATTGAAGCCCGAGGAGCCCGGCCCACTGAAGGATAAAAAGGTGAAAGAGGAACTCCAGACCCAATACAGCGCCGTCATCGACGACGGCATCAAGAACCTGCAGAAGGCGCTGGACATCGATCCTAACTATGACGACGCCATGGCGTACATGAACCTGCTGATCCGCGAAAAGGCGGATCTGGACGATTCACCGGAACAATACAAGGCCGACATCGATCAGGCCGATAAATGGGTGCAGAAGGCGCTCGACACTAAGAAGATGAAAGCCGCCAAAGCCGCCGCCGCGGCGCAGAACAGCGGCATCACGGCCGAAGATCAGAAATAACGGCGGTTAAGAAGCCAGCCGGATCGGCTTCCCGCTGCGTTCCACTACGTGCCCGATGCGATAAGCGTCGGGCATTTTCTTTTCTAGAAGCGCGGCATCCCGCTCCGGCAGCGCGATCAGGAGGCCGCCCGAGGTCTGCGGATCGTAAAGCAGATCGTCGAATTCAGACGTCCCCTCGACGCACGACGCCGCGAACTCGCGATTGTTCTTGAGGCCGCCCGGAATGGCGCCGCGTTGCGCGTATTCCACCGCGCCCGGCAAAAACCGAATCGAGCTGGGGTCGATGACCAGGGTCGCTTTGCTCGCCAGCGCCATTTCGCGCGCATGGCCGATCAATCCGAATCCGGTAACATCCGTGCAGCCGTGCGCCTCCAACTCGAGCATGGCTTCGCAAACCCGGCGATTGAGCGTCAGCATCGATTCCACCGCCGCCGCCACGTCGGACTCGCGCGCCATTCCCTGCTTCAGCGCCGTCGCGACAACGCCCGTGCCGATGCGCTTGGTAAACACCAGCGCGTCGCCCGCGCGCGCGCCCGCATTAGCCAGCACTCGATCCGGATGCACGGTTCCGGTAACCGCGTACCCGAACTTGATGTCCTCGTCCTTGACGCTGTGGCCGCCGAGCAGCGCGCAATCCGCTTCGTGCATCTTCTCCGCCCCGCCCCTCAGCACCTCGGCCAGCTCATCCAGATCGCCCTGCGCCGGCCAACCCAGAATCGATAGCGCCGAGAGTGGTTTCCCGCCCATGGCGTAGACGTCGCTCAAGGCGTTGGCCGCGGCGATCGCGCCGAACGTGTAGGCGTCGTCGACGATGGGCGTGAAAAAGTCCACGGTCTGCACCAGGGCACACTCCGGCGTCAGCTTGTACACCCCGGCATCGTCGGCGGTATCAAACCCGACCAGCACGTTTTCGTTCGCCCACCTTGGCACGCGGGCGAGCACTTGGTCCAAAACCTTTGGACTCAGTTTGGAAGCTCAACCGGCCGCGGAGGTTTGGGCGGTGAGCCGAGGCTTGTTCCTGGTGGTCACGTTACTAGGATAAAAGAATTCAGAAGCCAGAATTCAGAAGAGAGGAATTCGCCTTGCGGCCCACCGCTTCTTTTTGGAACGGGAGCCCGCGAAGACCTTCCGAGATCTGGTGGTTTGGCAACACTCACACCAGTTCGTTCTGTGCGTGTATCGCTTGACTGTTACCTTCCCCAAGAACGAACTATTTGGGCTTACGAGTCAGTTTCGGCGTGCCGCTATTTCCGTTGCGGCCAACATAGCCGAGGGTTTCAAACGACGAGGCCGAGGAGACAAAGCAAGATTCCTAAACACCGCCCAGGCGTCCCTTGAAGAATGTCGCTACTATCTGATTCTTACTGAAGACTTGGGTTATGGAACATCAGATTCCTCAATGGCGCTGCTCGAAGAAACCAGTCGATGTCTGGAAGCCTACGTGAAGCGCATTCTGAATTCTGGCTCCTGAATTCTGGCTCCCGAATTCTGGCTCCTGAATTCTGGCTCCCGAATTCTGAATTCAGAATTCTTCACCGATAAAGCATAAAATACACCACCACGCCCGTCACACTCACATACATCCAAATCGGAAACGTCCACTTCGCGATCGCCCGGTGCCGCTTCACGTCCATGCGCAGGCCGCAGCGCAGCGTGATGATCGCCAGCACCGGCGTGATCACCGCCAGGATGGTATGCGTGGTCAGGATGGTCAGGTAAACGGCGTGCCTCACGCCCGTGTGCTGATCATAGATAATGCCGGCCAGCGCATGGTGCACCAGGTAGCTCGCAAGAAATACCACCGACACGCCGAACGCCGTCAGCATCACGCGTCGGTGCGCCTGGATACGCTTTTGGCGGATCAGCGCAAAGCCGACGCCGAGCAGCACGGCCGCGATCGCGTTGAGCGTCGCGTTCACGGCCGGCAGCGAGTGTACGTCCATCAGGTGTGTTCCGACGCCAGCGCCTTCACATCCGCAATCACTTTAGGAATCGAGGAGGCGTCCGACGTGTCGTAGTAGCCGCGAATGCGCCCTTGCCGGTCCACCAGCACAAATCGCGTGCTATGCTGCAACGTGCCGTCGATATTGCCCAGCTTGAACGCATCGCGATCGAGCATCTGCAGGGTGGGCACCGGTCCCGTCAAAAAATACCACCGGCTCGGTGCGGCGCCGTGCACATTGGCATAGGCGGCCAGGACGGTGGGAGTGTCTTGAGCCGGGTCCACAGTGAACGAGACCAGACGGACATCCGGAATCCCGGCAACCGCGTTTTGCACCTGGTGCATCTGCGAGGTCATGCGCGGGCACGGCCCCGGACAGGTGGTGTAAATGAAATCGGCCACCCAGATTTTTCCGGCCAGCACCTGGCTGTCGAACGGATGGCCGTTCTGAGCAGTCAGATGGAACTCTGGAACGTCGCCGAAGATTTCAAGTGAAGGCGCACGTTGCGAGCAACCTGTGAACGCAACAGCGAAGGCGAGTACAACGAATAACTTCATGCTGAATACTCAAGCAGGACGGTCGAACAACATCAGGCTAAAAAGCAGCGGCAGATAGACCACCGATGCCAGCAACACACGCCGCGCCTGCTGCCGCGTGCGATCCGCGCGAACGCGTAGCCCGTAATAAAGCAACGCCAGCCCGAGGGCGAGCGCGCCATACAAATACAAATTCCCGGCCATCGCCAGGAACTTCGGTATCAGGCTGATGGGGATCAGCGCCAGAGAATAGAGCAAAATGCGCCGCGCGGTGGACCTGCCGTCCGGTTCCACCACCGGCAACATGCGAATGCCCGCGCGAGCGTAATCGTCCTTGTACATCCACGCGATGGCGTAAAAGTGCGGGAACTGCCACAACAGCAGAATCGCAAACAGAGCCCACGCCTCCCAGGTCAATGTTCCGCTGGCGGCGGCGAAACCGATCAGCGGCGGCATGGCGCCGGGAATGGATCCGACCGTGGTGGAATGCGGCGAACGCTGCTTCAGCGGCGTATATACGAACAGATAGCACAGCAGCGTGACCAGCCCGATCACCGCGCTCAGCGGATTGGCGCCGAACCACAGCTCCGCAAACCCGGCCGCTGAAATCGCGATGGCGAATAGCAACGCGTTCCCGGCATCTAAACGCCCCGAGGGTAGCGGCCGGGCCTGCGTCCGGCGCATCTTCGCATCCGCTTCCCGCTCCATCCACTGATTCAGAGCAGCGGTTCCGGACGCGATCAACCCCGTCCCGATAACAGTGTTGAGCAGTGTAAGGAAATGCCAGCCCGAGAGAGTCTTCTGCGCTCCGAAGAAGTAGCCCACACCCGTGCTCATCAAAATGAGCCACGTAATCCGGGGCTTGGTCAGCGCGATGTAATCCTTGATCAAAGAAAGCAGCTTTGCTCGGAAGCCTTAACTACCTAAAGTACCACAGCCAGTCAACACTCAGGCAATATATTTTACGGTCTAAGCGCAAAGCGGGGCAGCGGCCGACGCCGCGATCCTGCTGCTAAACAGATGCAACCGAAGAGGGATTTGCGACACCCGAAAAAGCCCGCTCCGCATCGGCGACGGTCTCAAAGCTGGGCAGGAGCTTGGCAACTCCAGTCATTTCCAGCAACACGCGCACTCGCTCGGAAATGCCGACGACGGCGAATTTCACGCCAATTCGTTGCGTGTGAGCCCAATGGCTGAGAACTATGCCGAGGCCGGCCGAATCGATATACGGCACGCCGGACATATCAATGATGGTGCTCTTGAGATCGGGTTGGCGAACGGCGGTTTGGAAATCGAACAGAGTCTGGATGGTTAGCGGACCGGTGAGAGTGAGGATTGTGACGTCGCTGGAAGCACCGGGCGTCCGCTGGATTTGGATTTGGTCCATGGGCAGTATTTTAAATCATGTAAATGACAGTGGCGTTAAACAGGAGTATAGCGCTTTAGAAGATGTGTTTTCAGAAGATCCGGCTCCAGCCGTTCCGCGCGGTCCACGCTGCCGTCCGCAGCGCTTGTAATATTTCGTAACATATCGTTGGCCAGGGCTCTAAGCGCCTCTCGGCGGTCCTAATATATATCGTGTATGGGTTCTGCCGCATCCCAAAGTACTACAACTGTTGCTGAATGCGGAACTTGCATGGGTAGTACCCCATAAGGTCCAATGCTATCTTCCATTTCGTTAACATCATGTTAAAGTCGTAACATAACCGAAACACTGTCGGTCTCGGCCATGGAACCCAACGCAAGGCAACCCGAAGATTTGTCGACAGCTCCCCTCGACGGCTCGCAACCCGGGCGGGTCTTCTGGATCACCGGTTTGTCGGCTTCGGGCAAGACCACCATCGGCCGCACCTTATCGAAGAACTTACGCGCCGCCGGTTTCCCGGTCATCTTTCTCGACGGCGATACGCTTCGTTCCGTAGCGAACGACTCTGGTTATACCTCGGAACAGCGCCGGTCGGCCGCGATGCGCAACAGCCGGCTTTGCCGCATGCTGGCCGAGCAAGGCTTCGACGTGGTTTGCTCCACGATTTCGCTGTTCCACGACGTACAACGTTGGAATCGCGATAACATCGCCCGCTACATTGAAGTTCTTGTTCACGTCCCGCTGGACGAGCTGAAGCGCCGCGATACCAAAGGGATCTATCTCGCGAGCGGCAATTCGCGCCATGTCGTCGGCATGGACATCACCGCGGAAATCCCGCAGACGCCCGATGTCATTCTGAATAACGATAAATCGCTTGACCCCGAAGATGCCGTCCGGACGATTCTGGATCGCGCGTCCCACGTCAACGGCCCGCATGCTCCCTCTCGTGGCAACGTGGTTGAGTTTGGCTCGAAATCGGAAACTTTGGAGCGGCTGGCGCCTGTACTGCGCGGCGCTCGGATCCTGCCTCAGTTCCGTTTTTGCGCCGCCGAATGGCGCGCCGATCGTCAAGGCATAGTAAACCGCATCTCGAAGTTGCCCTGGGCGGGCGATACGCTGATCGTCCGCAGCAGCGCGAAAAGCGAAGATTCGAGCTCCGAATCCCAGGCCGGAAAGTTTACCTCGGTGGCTGGCGTCGAAGGGATCGCCGGCATCCACGCCGCGGTGGAACGTGTGGTTGCCTCTTACGCCGGGAGCGATAACCCGGATGACCAGGTATTTGTCCAGCCGATGCTCGCCGATGTGGCGATGTCCGGCGTGGCCGTAACGCGCGAACCACATGGCGGCGGCCCCTACTTCGTCATTAATTATGACGATCACTCCGGCCGCTGCGATTCGGTTACCTCCGGAACTGCCGAAAAGCTAAAAACATTCATTTGTCTTAAGACGCGGAGCGAAGGCATTCCCGCGCCGCTCCGGCCCATCGTCGATCTGCTGCGCGAACTGGAATCTCTGCTGGACCGCGACGGCATCGACGTCGAATTCGCGGTGGACAAAACCGGCGCGGTAATTCTTTTGCAGGTACGTCCGCTGATTTTGAAACATTGGGTTCTGAAAAATCCGGATCTCAACCATTCCTCGGGCGACGTGGAAACGGTTGCCGCCGCTGCCGCCCAGATCGCCGAGAAAGTGGCGCTGCTCAGCCGGCCGCATCCCTATTTGCATGGACAGCGCTCCGTGTTTGGCGTAATGCCGGATTGGAACCCGGCGGAAATCGTGGGATTGAAGCCGCGGCCGCTCGCGCTGTCGCTCTACCGCGAACTGATCACCGATGCCATCTGGGCTTATCAACGCGACAACTACGGCTACAAGAATCTGCGCAGCTTCCCCTTACTGCTCAGCTTTCACGGGCTGCCCTACATCGACGTCCGCGTCAGCTTCAACTCCTTCCTGCCCCGCGAGATGCAGCCGGACCTGGCCGAGCGCCTGGCCAATTACTACCTCGATCGCCTGCTCGCGCAGCCCACCCTGCACGACAAGGTGGAGTTCGAAATCATCTTCTCCTGCTACACGCTGGATCTTCCCGAACGGCTTCAATCGCTCATCAAGCACGGCTTCTCCCAGGAAGACATCGCCGAGATCAGCTCCCTGCTTCGCAACCTGACCAATAAGATCATCAACAACGAGAATGGCCTCTGGCGGCACGATCGCGAAAAGCTCAATGACCTGGTGGAGCGGCTGCCGAAAATCCAGAATGCGTCTATCGACAAGATTTCCCGCGTCTATTGGCTGCTCGAAGATTGCAAGCGCTACGGCACTCTTCCCTTCGCCGGATTAGCGCGCGCCGGCTTCATCGCCACGCAGTTTCTGAACTCGCTGGTGGCGACCGGAGTGTTAGACCGGTCCGAACACGCCATGTTCATGTCGGATCTGGAAACGGTGGGTTCCGAGATCGGCCGCGATTTCGCGGGCATGACCAAGGAAGAATTCCTGGCCCGCTACGGGCACCTTCGCCCCGGCACCTACGATATTCTTTCGCCGCGCTATGACGAAGCCCCGGACCTTTATTTCGATTGGTCGGCGCGCCGTCCGCATCCCGGGAGCAACCCTCGCTTCGCATTATCGGTCGGGCAACTGCGCACCATCGAGCGCCTGCTCAAGGAACACGGCATCGAGCACGACATCCTGAGCCTGATCGATTTCATTAAGGGCGGCATCGAGGGACGCGAATTCGCCAAGTTCGTCTTCACGCGCAGCCTCAGCGACGCGCTCTCGCTGATCAAACAGATCGGCGAAGAGAACGGGCTCTCCACCGAAGACTGTTCGTTCCTGGATATCGCCGATATTCGCGCGCTTTACGCCGAAAGCGGCAACGTGCCGGCGCGCCTGAAAGCCGGCGTCGCGAAAGGCAAGCGCCAGTATGAACTCACGCGCCGCCTGGTGCTGCCGCCTCTGATCTCTTCGCCCGAAGATGCCTTTGCCTTCCAACTTCCGGCGATCCATCCCAACTTCGTAACCAAAAAGTGCGTGACCGCGCCGGTCAGCACTCTGAACAATTCGCCGGCCGAGCTCAAGGACACCATTTTGTTCGTTCCGAGCGCCGATCCCGGTTTCGATTGGATCTTCAGCCGCGGCATCGCCGGTTTCGTCACGCAGTTCGGCGGAGTGAATTCTCATATGGCCATCCGCGCCAACGAGCTGGGCATGCCGGCCGTGATCGGCGCGGGTGAAACGCTATTCGGGCGCTGGAAGCGAGCCGGCAAGATCTGCCTGGATTGCGGCAACCAACAGGTTCAGGTGATCTGATGCGCGCCGTCATTCTTGCTGCTGGACGCGGTAGCCGTTTGGGCGCTCTTTCCGACGGCCGCCCGAAGTGCATGGTCGAACTCGCGCAAAAACCGCTGATCCACCGTCAAATTGCCGCCCTTCGCCGTGGCGGCGCATCGTGCGTGGGCGTGGTGCGGGGCTATCTGGGAGATCGAATCGCGCTCGAAGACGTCACGTATTTCGAAAATCCGCGCTGGTCGGAAACCAATATGGTGATGTCGCTGGTGGCTGCGGCGCCGTGGTTAGAGTCGGGGCCCGTCCTTATCAGCTACGCCGACATTTTTTATGGACACGAGATCGTGCGGAGCCTGGCCGAAGCTACCGGCGATCTGGTGGTTGCCTACGATCGCAGTTGGCGCAGTTTATGGAGCCGCCGCTTTGCCGATCCGCTGAGCGACGCCGAGACGTTTCGCACGGATGCGCTCGGTAACCTCATCGAAATCGGAAGGCGGAGCACGAATATCGAGGAGATCGAAGGCCAATACATGGGGCTGCTCAAATTCACCCCCACAGCTTGGCTGGCCGTCGAGCGCGTGCTTGCCGCCTTGGACCTCCGGGCGCGCGACAAGCTGGACATGACCACGCTTTTGCGCGCGTTGCTCGACGCCGGCTTTCCCATTCATACCTCACCAATCAGCGGCCAGTGGGGCGAAATCGACAGTTTGGGCGATCTAGAGCTTTACGAAAAGATGATCCGGGAGGGCGAACTCTGCCTGGAGAATTGAGCTTTCCATATGACTGCCACCACCATTAAACACGGCAATTTCGACACGCTGGCGGATGATTACGCCCAGTATCGGCCGGGCTACGCTCCCAGCGTCCTGACGGCGGTTCTTGCGCTGGCGGGCCGTCCGGCGAATGAAATCCACGCGGCCGATATCGGCGCCGGCACCGGTATTTGGACCAGAATGTTGGCCGCTCGCGGCCTCGGTTCCGTTTCGGCCGTCGAGCCGAGCGATGCCATGCGGCGGCAAGGCATTTTGACATCGCAGGACGTCAATATTTCCTGGCGAGCCGGCGCGGCCGAGGAGACCAGGCTGCCTTCGGGCGCGTTCGATCTGGTTTCGATGGCCTCCTCGTTTCACTGGGCCGACTTCGACAAGGCCTGCGCCGAATTCCAGCGGATACTCCGGCCCGGGGGACGTTTCGTGGCGCTGTGGAATCCGCGCATGGTGGAACTGAATCCTCTGCTGGCCGAAATCGAACAGGAGATCACGCGCCTAAACCCAGGAGTGAAACGCGTTTCCTCGGGCCGTTCCGGCTTGACCGAAAAGCTGACCGAAATGCTGTGGGCCAAGCCGGGCTTTGACGACATCGTCTATCTGGAAGGCCGCCACGTCGGCGTGCAAACTCCCGCGCAATATCTGGGCGCCTGGCGTTCTGTCAACGATCTGCGCGTGCAGCTCGGCCCGGATGCCTTCGACAGGTTTCTCGATTTCGTGGAACGCAAAACCGCCGGAATTTCGAAAATCGAAACCACCTATCTCACCCGCGCCTGGGCCGCGCGGCGCACCTAGAGAAAGGACGATGTAGCTTCTCCAAATAACGAATCATCGAGTACACGTTGGCCTCTATGAAACAGCTTCCACCGAATACCGCCGCGTTGCATTCCGATCCGCCCAAGGATCTGGAACCCTCCGTCTCGAAAAAGATCGAGGAGCTCGAGCACTACGATATTCTCGGGATGGACACCGTCGTTTCGATCTTAAGCTGGGGTAGAAGCGGCTCTCTCCTTCTAGCCAGCTATTTCGACGGACATGAAAACGTCATCCTGCTCCCGGAGCTGTGCGGCCAGAGGCTGTATGACTTCTTCTACCGCCACCAGTCATTGCCCTGGCGCGAAAAACTGCTGGCGTACCCGTCGTTCCTGCCGCATGAGACGCGATTTTTCGAGGGCGAGTTTGCAATCTCGCCGGAGGAATACCAAGCCGCCATACAGGCGATTGGGGAGTTCTACGCTCAGTGGCCTGCCGATTTCCTCGAGTCCCGCCGCGCATTCTTTTTGTTCGTCCATATCGCGTACACCCTGGCGCTTGGCCGCCGCCCGGCCACCTCGCGTCCTGTGATTGTTTACCAGCAGCACAATTGGAACGACGCGCTAGCCGGGGATTTAGTCCATGACTTCCCACAGTCCAAATTCATTCACACCATTCGCGATCCTATTTCCGCCTGCGATGGGGTGTTTCATTCCCATCTAAGCATGTTGGCCGATCGGCACATTGCTCTTCCCCGCATGGTGCTGGATTGCCTGATTAATAAGGACCGGCCCCATCCGGGGATGGAATCCCGAACGCGTACCGTGCGCTTCGAAGACCTGCATCGGGCGAGCGCACAAATACTGCACGATCTCGCGGATTGGGTTGGTTTTGGCTACCATCCGGCGTTGCTTGAAAGCACGTTCAACGGCCTTCCCTACGTTGTCAGACGCGACGGCGTAGCCTGGTCGGGCCCGCGTCTGGAGAAGACCCAGCGGCATTCCGTCTATTTCTCGCGTAAGGATCGGGCGCTTATGTACGCGCTGCTGTTTGAGAATTTCGTCGAGTGGGAATACCCATGCCGGAAAACATTTAAACACGCGGCTTTCCGCTACCCGGTATTCCTCGTGCTTCTTCTCGCGCCAACGAAGATGGAGATGGTGGGGGCGCGGGCGGTCATGAAGAATAGGATTGTACCGGCGTTGCGCCGGGGCAACTGGCTGCGCGTGATCAAATCCCTGGCCGCGATCGGTTACTGCCGGGTTCAGATAATCGGTCTCCTGGCGCCGGCTTTTTTCCGCCGCCGGCTTAGCCCGGCAGCGCTGCTCGAAGTGCGCCCTAATCCAGGCACCGGCGAGCCGGCCGAAACCGCATCCGCCGAATTGCACGTTGGAAAGCCGCAACCTGGCACGCTATGAGCGCCTGGCACGCCTAGTGTGTGAAATTCTCCTGAATGCTCCGCGGATTGTCCACTTCGCGCAGACGGCGAGCTTCTTCCTTGGTTTTCGGTCTGGCGATGCGAGCGCGCGCCGGATCGAAAATTCGCAAATCGGAAAACAGCGGCGTAAATGCAGCCGGGTCCGGATCATCGCTGAACATGTCGCTCATGTCCGCCGCCAGGGCGTCTTCTAAATTGAGCGGCCCCAAGCCCAGCAGCTCGTAAATCGTTTTCTGGATGCTGGCCATGCTGCAGTGGCGGTGCGAAACAAAACCCCGCCGCGCATACGGACTGATCAGCAGCATCGGGCTGCGGTGCGCGTCCACATGGTCGCCGCCATCCTGCGCGTCATCCTCAATCACGAAAATGGCGCTGTCGTTCCAAATCGCGCTATGCGAGATCTTCTCCACGATTTCCCCCAGCGCCAGATCGTTGTCGGCGACAAACGACGCTCGATACGGATAGCCGTCGGCCGGACGCGGATCGGAGGTGTGGTCATTGGGCAGCCGGATCACGGTGAAAGCCGCGACTTTTCCTTTGGCAAGCATCCGGTCGAAGTCCTTGGCGAACTCCCGATAACGGAATTGGTCCGGGATTCCAAGGTTAAAGCTGGGATACTTGCGATCGGTCGACTCGAACACGGGCTTGGGCAGCGGTGCATTCAACAGCAGCCGCTGGCCTTCGGGCTCGGTTCCGTCGCGCTCGTCGGATCCTTCCAGCTCCAGCCCTTCACCATAATTCCGGATGCTCAAACCCGCGCCGGCCACGTGCTCCCACAGCGACCCGTACTCGGGTTCGTCTTCCGGCATCGGTGCATCGGCGCCGCCGAACATGGCCCGGCGTCCCGGGGCCGAACTGAACGCGCTGCCATCCCTGCGCCCTCCGTATCCCGAGGTCCACGCCATGTTGAACCAGGGCGTCGGCGCGATTCCAAAAGCCCAGCGATGCCCGTCGGCCGAAACGTCGCTATCGACGAAGAACCGGTCGCTGGTGGCGAAGCGGACGGCCAGCGCGTGGGCATTGGGTGTGACGATGACATCTTTGATCTTGGGGCCTTCTCCCTTGGGTTCATCTCCGGTCCACCCATGCAGTCCGAAGCGCGCGAGGGAGGGATCGCCATCCACATTCGGCAAGTCACCGAGAATTTCATCAAACGTGCGGTTCTCACGAATGATGAAGAAAAGATGCTTTAGCCGCGGCAGAGTAGATCCTGGCCCGAGCGCCGCCTGGTTATTGCGGAGTACGGCCCTCGTGGATTCGCCCAGAGCCGCTTCGTCGAGCGGCAACGGCAGTACCGACACGCTGCCTAACTCCAGCTCACCGATATACTCGCGCCGCGGCCCGAATTTCACCCCTCCATTCGGCCCCGCGCCTTTGCCTTTGTTGTTCACGATGTAAAGCTTCTTCGCATCGGGAGCCACCGCAATGGCCGCCGGATACCAGCCGGTGTTCACGTGGCCCAGCACGCGGGCCGATTGCTTATCGATGACGGCCACCGCATTGATGCCTGCTTCCGTCACATACAAACGGTTCGCGTCCTCGGCCAGACCCATCGGCATTACGCCACGCAGCGATCTTCCCTGCTTGTCCTGAAAAGAGCCGTCATGAAACGCCGCGCCGGAAAACGGCGTCAGCGCGATCTCGCGTTCGAGCGCCCTTCCATCCGAGGTTACGACGGCGACCGAATCTTCATGCGATAACGTGACGTATACGTGTCGCTCATCTGCAATCACGCCGGAGGGCGACGCCCCGCCCAGGACGCCATTCGGCCCTTCGTGAATCGCGCTTCCCAGGCGCAAGCGGGCCGTGATCGCGGGCTTCGCCGGATCGCCGACATCGGCCGTCCATAATGAACTGCCGCGAACGTCGTTCTCGCTGCCCAGTCCCGGAACCCGATGCCCCTCCGCTCGAACGCCGCGGCGAGCTTCCTTCGAAGGATATGCAAACGGCGGAAACCGCAGCCCGGTAGCGAGCACGTCGTCTTTTCGCGCGCCCCCGATCAGTTTGTACTCAAACAGGCCCGAATTGGTGAAGTACAGCCGCCGTCCATCTTCCGATAAAGCCATCGCCAACGGATAAGCACCCGTGCCGATAGAGGCGATGCGCGAGCGCGCGGCCGTATCGACTACCACGATTCGCCAGTTGCCTTGATCGATGACGTAAAGATACCGGCCGTCACTGGAAAGCGCGACATCCGCCGCGAAACTTTCCGAATAGTTCACGCCTGCGGTGGGCCCGTTCAACTCGATGCGCGCCACGCGCCGCCAGGTTTCGGTGGAATATATGTCCACGGCTCCGGTGTCGCCGGTGGCGTCATAGAGTGTTCGCCCATCCGGCGAATAAGCGACGCCGGCGTGTACTTCGACAGCCGGGTCATTCTCTTTGCCCGCGGGAATCCTGGTGACGCGCGGGGACGCCGAGCCGGGATCGTCAATCACGCTGAGGGAAAACGGCCAGCCGATGCAGGGAACCACAATCTGGCGTCCATCCGGCCGCACCGCAAGCGCAAAAGGAAAGGGCGCCACCGTGATCCAGGCGCCCTGCGGAGTTATAAGACGGCCGCTCGGAAGCGTAGTTTGAATGGACGCCACGCTGATGCCTGCAACCGCGGCTAGCGCGACGCCCCAGATAACGAATGGAGTTCTCAAGATCGCCGTTTAGAAGCTAATTCGCGCGCCCACCTGCCCGGTCCGGTTACCCCCGAAATCCGACGGCCGCGCGCTGGTGATTTCGCCCACGCTCGAACTATCGATCGCGAGCACCGGATTGGCCAGATTCAGATGATTCAGCACGTTGGTGAACGAACCTTCCAGCTTAATCCTCACGCGTTCGGTGACATTGAAATACTTGAATAATCCCGCGTTCAGATTGATCGTTCCCGGACCCTCGACATATCCGATACCCGCTGTTCCGAATCGTCCGATTGGATTCGCGTACCCGGGGTTTCCAATGAGGCAGGGAGTGCCGACCTGCCAGCCCGGCGTTCCAGGACAAGTGAACGCGGACGCGTTGAACCAATCGGCCGCTGTGGGGTTGCTGAGCGTGGGATTCCCCACCAGATCCGGAGCCTGATTGCGTCCGATGATTCCCGAACCCGTACCGGAAGGGTCGCCGCCGCTGAAATAAGGCGTCAGGTAAGGACCGCTCTGCCACAGAAAAATCGAACTGAGCTGCCAACCGCCTACCACTGCGTCGGCGAATCGATTCATATTGCTGCCCACCCTACGCCCGCGTCCCACGGGGAGTTCATAAATCGCGGTAGTAACCCAGCGATGACGCCGCGTGTTGGCCACCGGGCCGTATTCGTGCTTCAGATCCAGGGCATCCATGGTGCGTTCCCCGGCGTTTTCGCCCGCGAAGCTATTGTTGTCGTAGCCTTCATTATCGGAAAGATTTTTGGCGAAGTTGTAGGCCGAATTGAAGGTGAGGCCGGATTTGTAGCGGTGGTTCACCTCCAACTGCAAGGCGTTATAGAAGGCGTTGGCGCCGTTGGCGCGCGTGTTGATGACGCCCCAGTTGGGGAACGGACGGCTGGTTAAGGGCTGGTCGACGTAATCCGTGGTCGAGTAATACGACTGATTCAGATTCGGCGCCCACACCAGATCTCGCGTCGCCATTCCAATGTAGGAAACCCGGAAGCCGGTATCGAAGCCCAGGTCCCGATCGATCGAAAAGTTCCATTGCTCCGAATACGGATCTTTGTAGTCGATCTGGTTCGCGGTTCCGAAATAATCCGTGCCGGCCGGCGGCACGGTAACGCCCGATCCGCCGGTTTTCACGTTCGGCCACTGGATGGCGGGAACCCCATTGGTGATGCTGTTGTTGTAAGTGTAAGTGGCCGATTGCAGCGTTCCGGTGAGCGCGTAATAAATGGAACCCAGCACTTCGGTGTTGTATACGCTGAAGCCTCCGCGGATTACCGTCTTGTTGTCGAACGGCCGGTAGGCGAAGCCGAAGCGGGGCATGAATCGCCGCGGCGCGGTGCGCAGACTATTGGGAAGTCCGGCTTGGCTGGCCGATAGCACCGGCATACACGGCGCACCGTTCAGGGTTGGCCCGGTGGTGCTTCCATACGGCGTGCAGGCGTTGGCGCTGGCTAGGAATCCGGTAGCGAGCAAACTCTCCGCCCCATCCGGATAAATCACGGCGCCGGACCTCGGATAGGCCGCGTCGAAGTTCCCGATGTTTCCCGAAGCGTCGGTGTAGCCCGGGTGGAATTCGAAGCGCAGCCCGAATTCCAGGGTCAGTCTCGAACTGACATGAAAGCTGTCCTGCGCATAGGCATTGTAGTGATTCGTGATGCCGTCGTTATCCATTTGCACGTTATCGAAATCGGTCTGCCCCGGCAATCCGAGCAAAAAGTCGGCGAACGGCGCTCCGGTGAACTGGCCCGTGAAATTAAACCCGCCATAGTTGTCGCCGCTGATAAAACCGAGCGGGTCGATGGCCTGGATGTGGCGATAATCGAAACCATACTTCAGCGTGTGTTTGCCGACCGTCCAGGTCACATTATCGACAACCTGGTAGGTGCGGCCCCGCGTAATACCCTCCAACCGGTCGGCGTTGAGTCCCTGCAGGTTGCTGCTCCCGAATTCTATGTCGGGCAGGCCATTGAAGAATGCCGGTATGCCGATCAATCCCTGAAGTCCCAGCGACTGCTCGAACGCCGCCCCATTGAACGGATTTGTGTAGCCGCTATCATTCCTCGTAAATCCGAAGCGGAGCTCGTTCAGGAGGTTCGCTTTAATGGCGTAATTGTATGCCAGCACCAGCAGGCGGTAATTGTCGGGATTGCTGTCGGAAGGCACCAGAAGATTCTGCGTCGAAAGCGCGTTGATGTCCTTCCAGGTCCAGCGCCCGAACACGGACTGCTTGGAAGTAATGTATTGATCGATGCGCACATCATACTGATCGGAGTCGTAAGTGGTATTGCGGTTGACGATGTAATTCGCCGCGTGCGTCACGGAGGTGTCGCCGGCGTTGGGGGCCGGGAAAAACTGGAAAAACTTTTGCGCTACCGGGTTGATCAGGCTGGCGGGAATTGTATCGTTGGGGAACGGCGCGCCGGTGAACGGATTGGTGATTTGGACGCCTTCGGCGCTGAAGTTGCCGTTCAGCATGGCCGCGGTTGGAACCTCGTTCTGCACTACCGACGCCTGCGGATACCGAAATCCTTCATAGGTTCCGTAGAAGAAAGTTTTGTTCTTACCGTCGTAGAGCTTCGGGAGCATCACCGGACCACCGATCGTCGCGCCGAAATCGTTGGCCACCAACTTGGGTTTGGATGTCTCTCCGAAGTTCAGAGCGTTCATGGCCGCGTTCTGCGTGTACCAGAATACGCCGCCGTGAAATTCGTTGGTTCCGCTTTTGGATACCGTCGTTACGTCGCCCACCTGGCCGTATTCGGCGTTATTCCCCACGCCTTGCACCTTGATCTCGGCGATCGAATCCGAAGATGGAAAAGCGTTTGTGAGCGGCTGATTCCCGGTGACGTCGGTGATCGAAATGCCATCCAGCGAATACTGCGTCTGCGATTGAATGCCGCCTTGTATGGAAAGGTTTGGAGAAAATCGCCCGTTGCTTGTACTGTCGTCGGCCTGGACGCCGGGCAATACCTGAATCAGCTGGTAGGGGCTGGTGTTTCCATTCGCGCGAATATTAGCCGGCAAATTCAGCAGCTCCACCGGAGTGAAGGTTTCCTGAATCACTTGAGAATCGGTCTGGATCACGCCCGCTTCGGACGATACCACCGCCACGGTCTGCGACATCTGCCCGACCTGGAGCGCGGCGTCCACACGCAGCGTCTGCCGCGCCACCAGCACCAGATCCGTGGCCACGAACGTCTCAAATCCATTCGCGCTCACCGTCACCGTGTAGTGCGCGGGCAGCACGTTGAGCAGTTCATAGTCGCCGCTGGTGTTGCTTTTGATTTCGCGAGTGGTGTTCTCATCCGTATTCGTAACCTTCACGGCGGCGCCGGGAACCGAGGCTCCCGAAGAATCCTTCACGGTTCCAATAATCGCCCCGTACGTGGATTGACCGAGCATAGCGATCGGCGAAAGCAACAAGCCTGCGAGCAGCCAAAAACCGGCCTGATATCTGGACACACGTATAGCTATCTTATCCAATGGATACATGGAATCCCTTTCCCTGACAAATTAAACTGGTTCTCAGAGACTAACAGGGTGGTGTGTCGGTGCTATCTCAAGAATGTGTCAAAGCGATGAATTCGGTGGCCCGCGGCGGGCCGTGCTGCTCGCGCCTAAATCAACACCCATCGTGCGAACGGAACACGTAATTAGCCGGGTCACGAGGAGGTTTTACATGAAGGTGGAATGAGTTGATGATGGCGGCCGCGGAAAGTCCGGGAACCGCCGCGCTGACGACCGGAAGATCGCCCAAATCAACCGGACTTTATTACGACGTGGCGTATGACCGCTCGCACGCGCCGGGGCTGCCCACCAGACCGTTGCCGGTGGTTGCCGCGGGAGGATCGAGCGAGCGATCGTAGGCATCGTCATAGAAAGCACACACGGTGCGCGGAGAGCCGCCGGTCATTAGCGCCATCAAACCCGGAAACGAATCGGATGGCTTGGAAGTGGAGGTTTGGAGATAATTAATTCCCGTCTCCCGGAGCTGAGCCAGGCTGGGGCAATACGGCGCACCCCCGTTCGCGCCGCTGATTCCATTGGCGCAATTGATGAAATCCAATGCATGCATGCCGTCGATGCTGATCAGCAATACGTGCCGGATGTTCTGACTGCCATTGAACGTAGCCTGCGCGGATAAACGTTCGGCCGGCATCATAGCCAGCAGCAACGCGGCCGCGAGCGAATATCGCTTCACATTCTGGTGCATTTGTTTCCCCTTGTGGAACAGGATTGACACGCCGGGGTGCTGGAAATGCCCCGGCCTGCTTAGCGCCAGTATGGAAGTGTTCCGTTAATCCGGCTTGGCAACGCGATAAATCTTGCGTGACTGCCGGATCAGAGGAGGCTCAGACCGCGGCGCGGCCCGCCACCAGCATGGATTGCATGATTTCTTCGGAAACGTCCTTCACCGCCGCCGGAGAGTGAGGGAGAAACAGCGTATTGGTTTTATCGTTTTCGCCGATCGACTTCAGCGTATCGAAATACTGCGTCACCATTACTAACTGCATCACCTCTCTTGCGGACGCTCCTTCTACCACTCTCTGGAACTGTTCGATCGATACCTGCAGCCCTTCGATGATGGCTTTTCTCTGATTGGCGATGCCCTGCCCCTGCAAAGCCTTGCTCTCCGCTTCGGCCTCGGCCTTTTTCACCACCAGGATCTTCTCCGCCTCGCCGCGAGCGTTGGCGGCTACCTGTTCGCGCTGCGCCGCGTTGATATCGTTCATCGCCGACTTCACCTTGGCGTCGGGCACGATGTCGGTGACCAGCACATTAACAATCTCGTATCCGAATCCCGCCATGTCGGCGTCCAGTTCTTGCTTCACCGCCGCGGCAATGCTGGATTGGCTCGCGAAGACTTCGTCCAGCGTCATGCCGGGGACGTGTCCCAGGATCACCTGCTCGACGTAGGATTTGATCTGCGCTTCCGGATCGGACAATTTGTAATAAGCGTCGTAGACCTTTTCCGGCCGAACCCGGTTTTGCACCGAGATGGGAATCGTGACGAAGACGTTGTCTTTGGTCTTGGTCTCCATGGTCAAAGGAAGCTGATTGACCCGCAGACTGACCATGCCGGATACCGAATCGAAGAACGGGCTCTTCCAATTCAATCCCGGCTGCGCGGTCCGCAGGAACTTGCCGAACCGCGTTATGACCGCGACCTCGGCGGTGTTGACGGTGAAGAAGCTCCCGAACAGCACATAGAGCAAGAGCACGGCAAGAAATGCCATCGGAATTAAGTACAAGGCGGTCATTTTGGCCTCCCCGGGATACCCATCCTCGGTTGCTGCTAAGCGCTATATCGACAGGTCATCGGCTTGCATATAGACCGGTCTGACATGAAGCAAAAGGCTAATTCGCCAATAGCCAATCGCCAGCCCAGGTGGCCCAAAAGCACCAGCCTGGTTTTCCTCGGCCAAAGCAGCCATGCTCAACCCTTTTTCTCGCAGCCACTTACCTGTGGCAATCGGGATGCAACTAAAATGTATTGAGAGGTACCGCGATGATGAGAATGAAACCTCGATCGACTCCGCTTTTTACATGGACCGCTTCCATTTTGATGATTTCTCTAGCCGGCACGCTGCCAGGCTTGGCTCAGGATCAACCCGCGCCGCCGGCGAATTCGGCCCCATCGGGTGGATGGCGCAAGTTCGATCCGCAGACGGATCAGCAACAAGCTCCCCCATCGGCTGCGCCGCAGGACCAGCAAAGTCAGGGGCAACCGGCTGACGCAGCTCCCGCTCCGCCGCCCGCTGAAGCGCAAGATCAGGCTCCGCCGCCCCAAGCTCCGGCCCCGCAGGGTGCATACCAACCAGCGCCGCCTCCACAGGGAGCATATCAGCAAGCGCCTCCGCAGGGCGCTTACCAGCAAGCTCCGCCTCCGCCGCGCTACGCGCCTACCGCGATCACGCTGCCGGTGGGAACCTGGGTCACCATGCGCCTGAATCAGCCGTTGTCGAGCAATCATAATCAAACCGGCGACGCTTTCACCGGCACGCTCCTTCAGCCGCTGGTAGTCAATGGATTGCTGATCGCGCGCCGCGGTGAAACCGTAAGCGGTATCGTCACCGAAGCCCAGAAGGCCGGACGGGTCTCGGGCGTTTCTCATCTGAAACTGGAGCTCACCGGCATTCAACTCGCCGACGGGCGCCAAATCCAAATCAAAACGAAATTGATCGATCGGCGCGGCAATACTTCTTATGGACGTGACGCCTTCGCGATCGGGGCCACCACAGCCACCGGCGCTGCCATCGGGGCTGGCGTGAACGGCGGTGTGGGAGCGGGCGTTGGAGCCGCCGCGGGCCTGGTGGTGTCGACGATCGGCGTTCTGCTCACGCGCGGCCGGCCGGTGGTCGTCGGGCCGGAAACTCCGCTGACGTTCGCCATGGAAACGCCGATCACGATCGACAATTCGCAGCAGGCTTTCGGGTACGCTACGCAGCAGGATTACAACGCGGGCGGCTTGCGGCCTCGCCCGCCTTATGGCGCCGCGTACGGTCCGGGTTATCCGCCTCCTCCGCCCTACTATGGATACGGGTATGCGCCAGTCTACGGATATCCGTACTACGGCTATGGGTATCCCTACTGGGGTCCGTCGCTCTACCTCGGTTTTGGCGGACGCTGGGGTGGTTGGGGCGGCTGGCGCCGCTAGCGGCCTCAAGAAATTAGGTGTCGATTGGGCCTCGCGATTGAGTTCGCGAGGCCTTTTTGCTGCGCTGCTCGCGCCACTCTTGCGCCGTGATCTCCCAAACCTCGGTGAGTAAGCGCCCGCTGACCGAGTCCCTCTCTTCCACGGCGATCACCCGCATCCCGGTTTTTTCTGAAATCCGGCGCGACGCCGTGTTCACCACTACCTTCGGCGCGCGCAACCCCGGGAAACCGAGCACGTCAAACCAATAATCGTGGCAATACCTACTAAGACAACTCCAGACGGAGAAGGTCTCGGCGAGCTTTAGGCAGATGGAGCATTCCAGCAGGCGAGTCGTATTTGCTAATCCCATTTGAGCGCAGGAGCCAACCCGTCAGGTCGCCGAAAAGCATTCCAGCAGCGACGGACAAAAGCAAAACTCTCAACAGACGAGTCCTATTCGGCAAGATCACACCGACGGAGCCAAGTAAGGTTCCAGCGATCGCCGCAAACAGCGCGATGCCTCGATTGAGACCGTTAGGCGGGATAAACACTTGCTCAACAGACCCCAAGCCTACGCTGATGAAACCAACTGCGATAACGGTAAGGAGCACTCCGATGATCTTCCAGGTGCTGAACTTTTGTCGCTGACT
>Ga0335074_10003697_pt1 | contig 20972 bp, 19 predicted proteins | sample Lox_Sample_23_FD_206715 | JGI IMG/M metagenome (GOLD analysis project Ga0335074, IMG submission 206715) | Soil microbial communities from Loxahatchee National Wildlife Refuge, Florida, United States - Lox_Sample_2.3 | ecosystem: Environmental > Terrestrial > Soil > Wetlands | place: USA... | reverse complement strand
AAGCTGATCTGAGTGTTCGCGCGTGCCATTACCGAGTGCTCCGCTGCCCAAGGATACTCCTTGGACCACACTCTGCGTGTAAAGTTACATACGGAACATCACACTAGCAGGTTACAAAACATTCCGGGCACATAGGTAACACTCTGGGCATCTGCAGGGGGGATCTGCATATGCCGTGGAAGGAGTGTTGCAAGGTGGACGAGAGGCTTCGTTTCGTGGCCCGATTGCTTGAAGGCGAGCGGATGGCCGAGCTGTGTCGCGAGTTCGACATCTCTCGCAAAACCGGTTACAAGATTTTCCATCGCTACAAGGATTGCGGTCTAGAAGGCTTGACCGACCGGGCCCGCCGACCGTACCGGCAGGCGAACAGGCTGCCCTTCCAGATCGAGGCACTGATCGTGCGCCTGCGTAAGGAGCACCCCACCTGGGGAGCGCCAAAGCTGCGCGAGAAGCTCCGACGCCAGGAGCTGGGGATCTCGCTCCCGGCCATCAGCACCGTGCACGCGGTCCTCGATCGGCACGGGCTGGTCAGCCGCGGCCGACGTCGCTCGACTTACAAGGCCGAGGGGACACCGCTGTCCCGACCCGATCAGCCCAATGATCTCTGGTGTGTGGATTACAAGGGCGAGTTCCAGCTCGCCAATCGCCAATACTGCTACCCGCTGACGATCACTGACTTCGCTAGCCGTTATCTGCTCACCTGCGAAGCGCTGGAAGGCACCAAGGAACGCTACGCGTTCAGTGTCTTCGAGCACACGTTCCGAGAGTTCGGGCTCCCCAAGGCCATCCGGACCGATAATGGCGTGCCCTTCGCGAGCGTCACCGCCTTCTTCGGTCTCTCCAAGCTCTCGGTCTGGTGGCTACGACTCGGGATCGGGATCGAGCGCATCAAGCCCGCTCACCCCGAGCAAAACGGTCGTCACGAGCGCATGCATCTCACGCTCAAGAAGGAAGCGACCAAGCCCCCGGGCAGGAACTTCCTGCAGCAGCAAGCCCGGTTTGATCACTGGCAGCACGAGTACAACCACGAGCGCCCGCACCAGGCCATCGGCATGCACTACCCGACCGAGCTCTATCGGCCTTCAGTGCGCCCCTATGGCGGCTTGCCCGCGCTCGAGTACCCGCTGCACGACCAGACCATCACCGTGACACAGTGCGGACGCCTGTGCTTTGGGGGCCGGAAAATCAATCTCAGCGCGGTGTTCGCCGGCCAGAATGTCGGTGTCCGAGAAGTCGCAGAACACGTCTGGCTAATCAGCTTTATGGACTACGACCTGGGCTTCTTCGACGATCAGTGTAGTCGCGTCGAATGTGCACCGAACCCCTTCGGTGCTAAGGTGTTACCTATGTCTCCGGAATAATCTGTTACCGATGTGTCCGGAACAGACCCTGAAATGCTGATCGGAGCGCCGAGATTTGAACTCGGGACCCCTTGCACCCCATGCAAGTGCGCTACCAGACTGCGCCACGCTCCGATGCTTTAGTCTTCCGGCCATCGGGCGGTGTGAAGAGCGCCACGAAGGCGCGGCGTGGGGAATGCCGCACCGCTCACTATACCTGCTTCGGGCGCCGAATTCCTGATCGGTGCCCGCGCGCTCAGCGGCGCAACAGCTTCAGCATCTCCTCGAGCTCGATGCGGACCTGGCGGACGATCTGCTGCGCCTGGCTCACGTCCGAGCGCGCCTCCTCGCCCGTGAGCTTGTTGCGTGCGCCGCCGATCGTGAAACCCTGCTCGTAGAGGAGGCTGCGGATCTGACGGATGATCATCACATCCTGGCGCTGATAGTAGCGGCGGTTGCCGCGCCGCTTGACGGGCTTCAGTTGCGGGAACTCCTGCTCCCAGTAGCGCAGCACGTGCGGCTTCACGCCGCACAGGTCGCTCACCTCGCCGATCGTGAAGTAACGCTTGCCCGGAATGGGGGGCAGCGTGTTGTTATTCTTTGGCTCCAACATAGGCTTCCACCCGCGCTTTGAGCTTCTGGCCCGGTCGGAATGTCACCACGCGCCGGGCACTGATTGGAATCTCTTCCCCGGTTTTCGGATTGCGGCCGGGGCGCTGGTTCTTGTCGCGCAGATCGAAGTTGCCGAACCCGGAAAGCTTCACCTGCTCTCCGCTCGAGAGCGCCGCGCGCACCTCCTCGAAGAACAGATCGACCAGCTCGCGTGCCTCTCGCTTGTTGAGCCCCAGCTGATTGAATAGCGCTTCCGCCATCTCTGCTTTCGTAAGAGCCGTCATCGCTGTCATTCTCGTATTCTCGCTCCCAACGAGGCCCGCAGATCCGCCACTACGGAGGCCACCGCCCGATCCACGTCCTCATCGGTTAGCGTGCGGGAAATGTCCTGAAAAATCAATCCTAAGGCGACGCTTTTTCGACCTTCTTCTACGCCACCACCCCGGTACACGTCGAAAACGCGAATCTCCCTGAGCGCTCCCGACGCCGCCAAGGTTACACGCTCGCGCAAGGCACTTAAAGTCACCGCCTCGTCAACGACGACGGCGATGTCGCGCCGCACCTGCGGGAAGCGTGAGACGTCGCGCGAGCGGGGCAGTACCACGGTGAGGGCAGCCCGAAAGTCAAGCTCGAAGAGGATGGGCGCGCCGCTCAAGTGCAGCTCGCGCACCAATCGTGGGTGCAGCTCCCCGAGCCACCCGACGGCTTCGGGGGCGGCGCCCTTGCGCAGAAGCCGCGCGCTCCGTCCGGGGTGCAAACAGCCGAGCTGCGCGGCCTCGAAACTGAACGCGCCGCGTGCGCCGGTCGCCTCGAGCAGCGACTCCACGTCGGCCTTCACGTCAAAGAAGTCGAGCGCGGAGCGCGCCTCCCCGGAGCTGCCCCATTGCTCCGGCAGGCGCGCGCCGAGGGCGAGGCCCGCGACGGAGTCGATCTCGTGCAGCGTTCCCTGCTCGAGTGCGAACCGTGCGCCTCGCTCGATGAGCCTCACCCGCTCCTGCTGGTGATGCTGGTTCTCGAGCGCAACTTTGAGCAGCCCCGGCCACAGCGAGACGCGCATCACCGAGAGATCCGCCGCGATGGGGTTCGAGAGCGCAAGCGCCTCGCGGTCGGGAAACAGGCGCGACTGTAGCGCCGGATCGACGAAGGCGTAGGTGATCGCCTCGTGATAGCCGCGGGCGACGAGACTCTCGAGCACGGCGCGCTCGGGCGGAACCGACTCGGGTGCAGGACTGAAGCGCTGGGCTGCCGACCCGTCCTGCTCCGAGATCGCCGCAAAGCCCTCGATCCTCGCGATCTCCTCGATGAGGTCCGCTTCGATCAGCACATCGAAGCGATGCGCGGGAGGGGTCACCGCCCAGCCCTCGGTCGCACGAGTGACGCTCATCTGCAGGCCGGTGAAGATGGCCTCCACGCGCGCAGCATCGAGCGGCGCCCCGAGAAGCCGGGCGACCTGCGAGCGGCGCAGCCGCACGGGTAGACGCCGGGGCAGGTACTCGCTCGACTGGGTGAGGATCGCTGCTCCGGGAGACCCCCCGGCGATCGAATAGAGCAACTCCGTCGCGCGCTCCATCGCGCGCTCCTGGTGCGCCGGATCGACGCCGCGCTCGAAACGCTGGGCGGCATCGGTCGTTGCCCCGAGGCGGCGGGGCCGCCCCGCCACCGCCTCCGGCGCGAAGTACGCGGATTCGAGAAACACATCGACGGTCGCGGCGCTCACCGCGGAGCGCTCACCGCCCATGATGCCCGCGACACCGACGGCGCCCTCCGCATCGGCGATCACGAGCACATCGGGATCGAGCTCGACCGCGCTGCCATCGAGAAGCCGGATGCACTCGTGCGCACGTGCCATGCGCACCTCGATGTCCCCGCGCAGGCGCGCGAGATCGTAGGCGTGCATCGGCTGTCCGAGCTCGAGCATCACGTAGTTCGTCACATCGACGATCGGACCCACCGAGCGCAGGCCCGCACGGCGCAGCCGCTCGCGCAGCCACTGCGGGCTCGGCGCGCGATTATCGACGCCGCGCACCACGCGCCCGACGAACTTCGGACAGGCGGCGGGGGCATCGAGCCGCACGGCGATCTGATCGGCGTTACGCGCAACGACAGGCTCGATCCGCGGACCGGAGAGGGCTCGCCCGCTGAGCGCTGCGACCTCTCGAGCGATACCGAGCACCGAGAGCGCATCGCCCCGGTTGGGCGTGACGTTGAGCTCGAGCACGAGGTCGTCGAGCCCCAAGTACTCACGAACCGAGCACCCGAGCGGGGCATCGGCGGGAAGCTCGAGAATGCCGGTGCTGCTTTCGGCAAGTCCGAGCTCCTGGGCCGAGCAGAGCATGCCCTGCGATTCGACGCCGCGCAGCCGCGCCGTGCGGATCTCCATGCCACCGGGAAGCCTCGCACCCACCTCTGCGAACGCGCTCTTGAGGCCGGCGCGAGCGTTCGCCGCCCCGCAGACGACCTGCCGCGGCTCCCCTGCTCCGGTTTTCACTCGACACAGGCGCAGCTTGTCGGCCTGCGGATGCGGGCCCGCTTCGAGGATCTCGGCGACGATGACGCCCTCGAAGGGTGGCGCCGCGGGCTCGAGGCGCTCGAGCTCGAAGCCCGCCATGGTCAGCCGCTCCCCGAGCTCGCGCGCCGGCCAGGGCACGGCCACCCACTCGCACAGCCACTGGTACGGGACTCTCATGATCCTCAGAAGGCGGCGAACTGGCCGAGGAAGCGCAGGTCGTTCTCGAAGAACAGCCGCAGGTCGTTCACGCCGTACCTCAGCATGGCGAGCCGATCGATTCCGGCCCCGAAGGCGTAGCCCGTGAAACGCTCGGCATCGATACCACTCGCCTCGAGCACTCGCGGATGAACCATGCCGCAGCCCGCGATCTCGAGCCAGCCGGTGTGCTTGCACACCCTGCAGCCGTGGCCCTGACAGAACACGCACGAGATGTCCACCTCCGCCGAGGGCTCGGTGAAGGGGAAATAGGAGGGCCGCAGCCGCATCTTGAGCCCCTGCTCGAAGAACGCCTCGACGAACCCGTGCAGGATCGCCTTGAGGTTCGCGAAGCTCACGTTCTCATCGACGACGAGTCCCTCGAGCTGGTGAAACATGGGCGAATGCGTGAGGTCGGAATCGCACCGGTACACCCGTCCGGGGGCGATGATGGCGAGCGGCGCGCCGCGCGCGAGGAGCGCGCGAATCTGCACGGGCGAGGTGTGCGTGCGCAGGAGCCGCCCGTCGTCGAAATAGAAGGTGTCGTGCATCGCCCGCGCGGGGTGATTCGGCGGGATGTTGAGCGCTTCGAAATTATGGAAGTCGTCCTCGACCTCGGGTCCCTCGGCGATGTCGAAGCCGGCGTGGGAGAAGAGCGCCTCGATGCGCAGGCGTGTGCGGGTGACGGGATGCAGCGAGCCGCGCTCCTCGCCGCGCCCCGGAAGAGTCACATCGAGCGGGGCGCTCGCAAGTATCAGCTCATCCTGCGAGCGCTCGAGCTCGCTGCGGCGCGCCTCGATCGCGCTCTGAAGACGCTCCTTCGCGGTGTTGATGAGCTGTCCGGCGGCCGGACGCGCTTGAGGAGGCAGACTGCCGAGGGATTTCAGCCGCTCGGTGAGCAGGCCCTTGCGCCCGAGCCAGCGCACGCGCGCTTCCTCGAGTGCGGCGAGATCGCCGCTTCCGAGGATCTCGCGCTGCGCCTGCGCGAGCAGCTGGTCGAGATCGCTCATCGAGCCGCCTGCCGGGTGCGCGCGTCAGGCGACGCCGAGCGCCGTCTTCGCCTGCTGCGCGATCACACCGAACGCTGCCGCATCGTTGACGGCGAGATCGGCGAGCACCTTGCGATCGATCGCGAGGCCCGCCTTCTCGAGGCCGTTGATCATGCGGCTGTACGAGAGACCGTGCATGCGCGCCGCCGCGTTGATGCGTGCGATCCACAGCGCGCGGAACTCACGCTTCTTGGCGCGCCGATCGCGATAGGCGTACTGGCCGGCCTTGATGACGGCCTGCTTCGCTGCGCGATAGACCTTGCGGCGGGCGTTGTAGTAGCCCTTCGCCTTGGACAATACCTTCTTGTGACGGCGACCGGCCGTCACGCCACGCTTGACTCGAGCCATGAGAACTCTCCGAGAGCGGCGCGCGCCTCAGGGGCCGGGCCGCTCGAACACTGCAATCGATGACCGGGGGATGCCTTACTTGTGGTGGGGGAGCAGTTGCTCGAGCCGACCCACGTCGGTTTCGTGCACGAGGCTGCTGCCGCCCGAGCGCAGGTGGCGCTTGCGCTTGCGGTCCTTGTGGCCGAGGTTGTGGCGGCGGCCCGACGAATAGCGCTTGAAGCCCTTCGCCGTCTTGCGGAAACGCTTGGCCGCGCCCCGGTTGGTTTTCAACTTGGGCATATCGACTCCTTCAGTTGTGTAGCCCCGGTCGCCGGACGCTCACGCGTCCGCTACGGGCGAACGATCCAAGTCCTTCAGTGACTTGGAACCGTTACTTCTTCTTCGGTGCAAACACCATGACCATCTGGCGGCCCTCCATCAGCGGGTTCTGCTCGATCGTCCCGTAAGGGCCGAGATCGGCCGAGACCCGCGCGAGAAGCTTGCGCCCGATGTCCTGGTGCACCATCTCGCGGCCGCGGAACCTCAAGGTTACCTTGGCCTTGTCTCCTTCCGTCAAAAAGCGGACCAGATTTCTCAGCTTGACCTGGTAGTCTGCCTCTTCCGTTCCAGGCCGGAACTTCACTTCCTTGACCTGTATTTGCTTTTGCTTGCGCTTGGCCGAATGAGCCTTCTTGTTCTGCTCGAAGAGGAACTTGCCGTAGTCCATGATCCGTACGACCGGCGGTTCGGCCGTGGGGGAGACCTCAACAAGATCCAGCTCGGCGGCCGAAGCCATCTGGAGCGCGTCGAACCGGGACATGACCCCGGCCTGCGCCCCGTCCGCCCCAATCACCCGCAGCTGCGGCGAGGTGATCTCCTCGTTGCGCCGGACGCGCTTTGTTGCACTGGCGATGCGTTAATCCTCCAAAGTTCGGCGCCCGCGGCTCTCGAGCTCGGTCCGGAAGCGCTCTGCGAACGCCTCCAAGGACATCGGGCCGAGGTCCTTGCCGCTGCGGGTACGCACTGCGACTAGATTCGCGGCAACCTCCTTGTCGCCCACGACCAATAAGTACGGAACACGCTGGAGCGTGTGCTCGCGAATCTTAAAACCGACCTTCTCGTTCCGCAAGTCGGATACGACGCGAAACCCCTGTTTTTTAAGCATTTCTGTAACGCGCTCGACGTAATCCGTCTGGGCGGACGTGATCGTCATGACCGCCATCTGGACCGGCGCGAGCCACGCCGGCAGGCGCCCGGCATGATGCTCGAGGAGGATGGCGAAGAAGCGCTCGAGGGAGCCAAAGATCGCGCGATGCAGCATCACGGGCGTGCGCTTCTGGCTGTGTTCGTCGATGTAGTAGGCGCCGAGACGCCCGGGCAGGGTGAAGTCCACCTGCAACGTGCCGCACTGCCAGTCGCGACCGATCGCATCCTTCAGGACGAACTCGAGCTTCGGCCCATAGAAGGCGCCCTCCCCCGGGTTGAGCGAGTACTCGATTCCCGCCGCCCGCGAGGCCGTCTTGAGGGCCTCCTCCGCCCGATCCCACACCTCGTCCGATCCGACCCGCTTCGACGGGCGGTCGGCGAACTTGATCCGCACGTCGTCGAACCCGAAGTCGCGGTAGATCGTGAGGATCAGCTGCGTGACCGCCACCGATTCGGCGGTGATCTGATCCTCGGTCATGAACAGGTGCGCATCATCCTGCGTGAACGCCCGCACGCGCATGAGGCCGTGCAGAGCGCCCGAGGGCTCGTAGCGGTGCACCTTCCCGAACTCCGACATCCGGATCGGGAGGTCGCGATAGCTCGTGAGTCCGTGCTTGAAGATCTGCACGTGCCCCGGGCAGTTCATCGGCTTGATGGCGTAAACCCGCTCATCGGGCGTCTCGGTGAGGAACATGTTCTCGCCGAACTTCTCGAGGTGACCCGACTGCCTCCAGAGGCTTGCGTCCATGAGCTCGGGGCTGTTCACCTCGACGTAGCCGGCCGCCTGCTGCCGCTCGCGCATGTAGCCGATGAGGGTCTGAAAGACGGTCCAGCCCTTCGGGTGCCAGAAGACCGCCCCCGGGGCTTCCTCCTGCGTGTGGAACAGATCGAGCTCGCGGCCGATCCGGCGATGATCCCGCTTCTCGGCCTCCTCGAGGCGGTTGAGGTACTCATCGAGCTGCTTCTTGTCGGGCCACGCGGTGCCGTAGATCCGCTGCAGCATCTCGTTGCGCGAATCTCCCCGCCAGTAGGCGCCGGCGACCTTGGTGAGCTTGAACGCCTTGAGCTTGCCGGTCGAGGGGACGTGGGGGCCCCGGCACAGGTCCACCCAGTTGCCCTGGCCGTAGAGGCTGATCTCCTCGCTCGCCGGGATCGCGGCGATGATCTGCGCCTTGTAGTGCTCCCCCAGACTCTCGAAGAACCGCACGGCCTCATCGCGCGGCATCACCCGGCGCACGACCTTCTGATCGGCCTGGGCGAGCTCGTGCATTCGCGCTTCGATCGCCGCGATGTCCTCGGGCGTGAAGGGTCGCTTGTACGCGAAGTCGTAGTAGAACCCATCCTCGATCACGGGTCCGATCGTCACCTGCGCCTCGGGGAAGAGCTCCTTCACCGCCTGCGCGAGCAGGTGCGCGGTCGAGTGGCGAATGATGTCGAGGCCCTCCGGATCCTTGTCGGTGACGATCGCAAGCGGGGCGTCCTCGGCGATCACATAGGAGGTGTCGACGAGCCTGCCATTCAAGCGGCCGGCGAGCGCGGCCTTGCGAAGGCCGGGGCCGATGCTCGCCGCGACGTCGTCGACGGTGACCGGGTGATCGAAGCGGCGCTGACTGCCGTCAGGCAATGTCACTAAGGGCATGGACCATCCAAACAAGCACGCGCTGCACCGAACGGGGGCGCGCGCATCCGTAAAGGGGTGTGCGTCATCCTTGGGAGTGAGGCTCTGCAGCGACTGGTAGGCGCGAGTGGGATCGAACCACCGACCCCCACCATGTCAAGGTGGTGCTCTACCACTGAGCTACGCGCCTGTCTCGAACGGGACGGGGGACGATACCGAAGGGTTACCGGGGAGGCAAGCAGAGCCCGCCTACACACGCAAACGGGGCATGAGAACGGTTGGACGCTCGGCCGCCTCGCGCGGGGCCGCCGAGGCAGGCGGTAGGGTATCACCTGAGGTGAGGGCTTCGATCTCCTCGACGGCCCCGTGCAAGCTCGCCGTGGCGCGGGTCGCTCCCGCACTTGCGAGTCGCTGCCAGGAACGCTCGAGGTCGATATCGGTGTGCCACAGCCCGACGATGATCGGTGTGCGCGGAAAGCGTGCCCGAGCGCGCCGGCACACGTGCCGCGCGTGCGCGGCCGCATCGCCGGGCAACGCAGAGATGAGAATCGCAGCCGGCGGTTCCTCGAGGCTCTGCAGCTCCGTGCGCGCCACCGTGCGGGCGGTGAGCCCGCGCTCGCAGAGGACGGCCGCGGCGAGCCTTGCAGCGAGCTCGTCGGCCCGATCGGCTGCTGCCAGGCACACGATCAGCCGCGAGCGCTCGCTCGAGGCTCGCGGCCCGGTCGCAGCGAGCGCCGAGTCGGAGAGCTCCTCGGTCCAGCGCTCGACGTGCTCGAGGATGTACTGGCGCTTGGCCTCGCGGAGCGTGCCCTGGTCATGGTCGCGCTCGATGAGCTGCATCGCGCGCAGGATCATTCCATCGCACACCTCGATGAGGGAATGCCGGCGCAGCTGTCCCTCGACGAGATCGTCGGCGTCGTCCGGGCTGTTTGCGAGGAGGCGCTGATAGAGTCGCTCGTGTGGGGCGAGGACCGGTTGGTCTCCGAGCAGCACGTGCAGGAAGGCGAGCTGAGGGATGTACTTGCCCATCACGACCAGGCACACGGTGAGCGGGATCGCGAGGAACAGGCCCGCCGCGCCCCAGAGCCATGCCCAGAACACGGCCGCAACCAGCAGGGCGACGGGCGACACTCCGGTTCGGCGCGAATAGAGCCAGGGCTCGAGGATGACGTAGCTCACGAGCTCGATGCCTGCAAACAGCGCGACCGTGAGGAGAGCCGGCTCCCAGCGATCGAACACGGCGAAGCAGAGCACGAGCGGCATGCCAGCGGCGATCAGGATGCCCACATAGGGGATGAAGCGCAGCACCATGGTGAGCGCGCCCCAGAGCACCGCATTCGGCAAGCCGATGAAGGAGAGTCCGACCGCAACGCACAGCCCCTCCCAGCCGTTGATGAGGGTCTGCATGATGAGGTAGCGGCTGACACGCCGCGCCGCATCATCGATCGCCTCGGTCGCCAGGCGCAGATTGCGCGCTCCGAGGAGGCGGATGATCCGGTCGCGCAGGTCCGAGAAGCGCAGCAGCATGAAGATCACGAACACGATCACGACGGCGGTCGTGGCGATGGGGCCCGCGAGCGGCATGAAGACCTGCCGCAACGCCTTGAGGCTCCCGGGCGGGGGCTCGACCACCTCGACCTCGGGAACGTGGTGGCCGCTCGGCACGCCGCGATTCAAATCCCGGGTGAGCTCTGCCGTGAGGGAGGTGAGCCGGCCAACACCCCCCCGCAGGGCGCCATTGAGCTTGGCGACGTTGTGCAGCAGCTGCTCGCGATACTGGGGCAGCTCGCGCGCGAGATCGCTGAGCTGCGCAAAGACGACGTAGAGCAGGCCTCCCAGGATCGCGAACGCCACGACGACGGTCGCCGCGACGGCGATCACGCGATTGACGCCCCAGCGCTCGAGGCGATGCACGAGCGGTGCGAGCAGGAAGGTGAGCAACACGGCGAGCGCGAGCGGGATGAAGACATCCTCGGCCAGGCGCAGCGCCGCGATGACCGCGATGACCGTCAGCACGACGAAGAAGTTGCGGGATGCTTGGGCCGAGCCGTTCACAGTGCCCCTCAGCGGCAGGAAACGTACCCGGCAGACCCCCGCCGCGAGGCGTCCGCCGGTTCCTTAGCCTGCGGCGGTCTGCGTGAGTCCGAGCTCGACCTGCTTCAGGCGCGCAATCTCATCGCGCAGCCGCGCGGCCTCCTCGAATTCGAGGTTACGCGCCTTCTGGTACATCTCGGCCTCGAGCCTCTTGATCTGGCGCACGAGGACCTCTGGCCGCAGCTCCTGGACCTTCCCCTCGCGCGCCCCCGCGCGTCCTCCCCGGCGGCGCTCGGTGAGGGCTGCACCGGGCTCCGAGCGGGCCCCTTCCATGATATCGGCCACGGCCTTCTGAATGCCGCGCGGCGTGATGCCATGCGCCTCGTTGTACTCGAGCTGCTTGTGGCGGCGGCGATTCGTCTCGTCGATCGCGCGCCGCATGGAGCCGGTCACGAGATCGGCGTAGAGGATCGCCCGCCCGTTGATGTTGCGCGCCGCGCGGCCGATCGTCTGGATGAGGGAGTTGTCCGAGCGCAGGAACCCCTCCTTGTCGGCATCGAGCACCGCGACGAGCGACACCTCGGGCATGTCGAGCCCTTCGCGCAGCAGGTTGATCCCGACGAGCACGTCGAAGCGCCCGAGACGCAGGTCCCGCACGATCTCGGTGCGCTCGACGGTCTCGATGTCGGAGTGCAGGTAACGCACGCGCACGCCATGCTCGCTCAGGTAGTCGGTGAGGTCCTCGGCCATGCGCTTGGTGAGCGTCGTGACGAGCACCCGCTCGTTGCGCTCGACACAGATGCGGATCTCGGAGAGGAGGTCATCGATCTGCGTCCTCACGGGCCGCACCTCGACGTCCGGATCGACGAGACCCGTCGGCCGCACCACCTGCTCGACGATCTGCGCCGAATGGGACCGCTCGTACCCCCCCGGCGTCGCCGAGACGAAGATCATCTGCGGGGCAAGCTGCTCCCATTCCTCGAATTTCAGGGGACGGTTGTCGAGCGCCGAGGGCAGACGGAAGCCGTACTCGACGAGCGTCTCCTTGCGCGAGCGGTCCCCGCGGTACATCGCCCCGAGCTGGGGAATGGTCTGATGGCTCTCATCGATGACGAGGAGGGAGTTGCGCGGAAGGTAGTCGAAAAGACAAGGCGGGGGCTCCCCCGGTGCGCGCCCGGAGAGGTAGCGCGAGTAGTTCTCGATTCCCGCGCAGTAGCCGACCTCCTTGATCATCTCCATGTCGAACATGGTGCGCTGCTCGAGCCGCTGCGCCTCGAGGAGCTTGCCGGTCCCGCGCAGCTCCGCCAGGCGCTCGCGAAGGTCCTCCCGGATCTGATCCACCGCGCCGATCAGCCGCTCGCGCGGGGTCACGTAGTGCGTTCCAGGGTAGACCGTGAAACGCGGAACCTTGCGGGAGATGGCCCCTGTCAGCGGGTCGAAGAGCGTGATCGAGTCGATCACGTCATCGAAGAGCTCGACCCGCACGGCCTCGCGCTCCGACTCGGCCGGAAAGATGTCGATCACATCGCCACGTACCCGATAGGTGCCCTGGGCGAGGTCGAGCTCGTTGCGGGTGTATTGCATGTCGGCGAGCCGCCGCAGGAGCTTGCGCTGATCCATCCGATCGCCACGCACGAGATGCAGCACCATCGAGAGATAGGCCTCGGGGTCCCCGAGGCCGTAGATCGCCGAGACGGTCGCAACAATGATCGAGTCCGGGCGCTCGAGGAGGGCCTTGGTCGCCGAGAGCCGCATCTGCTCGATGTGCTCGTTGATCGAGGCGTCCTTCTCTATATAGGTATCCGTGGACGGAACGTATGCCTCGGGTTGGTAGTAGTCGTAGTAGGAGACGAAGTACTCGACCGCATTCGTCGGGAAAAATCCGCGGAACTCCCCATAGAGCTGCGCGGCGAGTGTCTTGTTGTGCGCAAGCACGAGCGTCGGGCGCTGGACCCGCTCGATGACCCGGGCCACGGTGTGGGTTTTCCCGCTGCCGGTGACGCCGAGCAGCGTCTGGTGTGCAAGGCCGCTCTCGAGGCCTTCGACGAGCTTGGCAATAGCCTCCGGCTGGTCACCGGAAGGTGAGTAGTCCGCCGTGAGTGTGAAAGCCATTCGATCCATGAGGACTCCGCGGACCGCCTTTTGGGGATGCTCGGCGGACGCCACGTTGTGGGCTCGCAACATTGGTGGCCGCGAGCGTGATCCCTTAATATAGCTGATGTCCCCACACCTCGAACGAATACCCCGAGGACTGACGTGACCCTACCCGTCTCGCGACGCGTCCAGCGCGTCAAGCCCTCCGCTACGCTCGCCGTCACCGCCCGCGCGGCGAAACTCAGGGCCGAAGGACACGATGTGATCGGTCTCGGCGCCGGAGAGCCCGACTTCGACACCCCACGACATATCGCGCAAGCGGGTATGGAGGCCATCAAGGGGGGCTTCACGCGTTACACGAACGTCGAGGGCACCAACGAGCTCAGGGACGCCGTCATCGCGAAGTTCGAGCGCGACAACGGCATCCGCTACGAACGCGGCCAGATCCTCGTCTCCTCGGGAGCCAAGCAGACGATCTACAACCTCTGCATGTCAGTGCTCGATCCGGGTGACGAGGCGATCATCCCGGCGCCCTACTGGGTGTCCTATCCCGACATGGTGCTGCTCGCGGACGGCCTGCCGGTCACGCCGTTCGCCGGCCCATCGCAGGGCTACAAGATCACCCCGCGCCAGCTTGCGGTCGCGATCACCCCCAAGACGCGCCTGGTGCTCCTCAACAGCCCCTGCAATCCGACCGGCGCCGCCTACACACGCGCGGAGCTGCGGGCGCTTGCGGAGGTGCTGCTCGAGCATCCACGCATCGTCATCGGCACCGATGACATGTACGAGAAGATCTACTGGGCGGGCGAGCCGTTCTGCAGCCTGCTCACGGCGGCCCCCGAGCTCTACGGCCGCACGGTCACGATCAACGGCGTATCGAAGGCCTACGCCATGACGGGCTGGCGCATCGGGTACTGCGGCGGACCGAAGGAGATCATCACCGCCATGGCGACCGTCCAAGGCCAGTCCACCTCGAATGCCTCGAGCATCTCGCAAAAGGCGGCCACCACGGCACTGAGCGGCGACCAGAGCTGCGTCGAGGAGATGAACAAAGCGTTCAAGGCACGCCACGACTTCATCGTGCAGGGCTTGAACTCGCTGCCCGGCGTGTCGTGTCTGTCGGGGGCGGGCACGTTCTACGCCTTCGCCGAGGTGAGCCGTGCGATGGCTGCGCAGGGCTGCCGCGACGACGGGGAGTTCACCGAACTCCTTCTCGAGCGGGCCGGCGTCGCCGTGGTGCCGGGCTCGCCGTTCGGCGCTCCAGGGCACATTCGACTCTCCTTCGCCTGCAGTCTGCAGACGCTCGAGAAGGCGATCGAGCGGATGCGTCGCGTGCTCTCCGGTGCCGCTGTCGCCAAGACGGCCTGAGCCTCCCCGCCAAGCGCCCCCCGTCCCGTTTGGCACTCGGGCGCGCCCGAGAGAGACTTCCGTACCATGTACTGGAAGCTCCTGGCCGACAGCGTCGTGCTGGTGCATCTCGCCTTCGTGGCGTTCGTCATCGGCGGCGGGTTTGTGGCGTGGCGCTATCCGCTCGTCACCCTCGCCCACGTCCCTGCGCTTCTCTGGGGAATCTGGATCGAGTGGAGCGGCAGAGTCTGCCCGCTCACCCCGCTCGAGAATCACCTGCGCGAGCGCGCCGGGGAATCCGGCTACCCGGGCGGCTTCATCGAGCACTACGTCATTCCGGTCCTCTATCCGCCGGGGCTCACGCACGAGGTGCAGTGGGTACTCGGGGCGCTGCTCGTTGCGATAAATGTCGCTGCGTACGCCGGCATCCTCGTGCGCCGTCGAAAGCGGCGGAGACGCGCTTGACCCGAGCGCATCGTCCGCCCCAGCGCACGCCGTAGTTTGCTTGACGGGGCGCGGGCCCCTCCGCACAATCCGCGCCTCTTAAGCACCCACCCGGTTCCCCGGTAGCTCAGCGGTAGAGCGTCGGACTGTTAATCCGTTGGTCGTTGGTTCGAGTCCAACCCGGGGAGCCAATTGAGCATTCCATGAGTTCCCGCGTCGTCCCGTTTCATGGCGTAACCCCCTGAATTCAGGCATGTGATTGGGTTCACGGCGTCCCAAGCTGTCCGTTGACATCCTGGCATAGCTGGGGGTATAGGTGGGGGTACCGTGGCTCAGCCGCATGCCCGTACCCCCAAAATGTCACAGCTCACCGATACGGACATACGCAGCGCCAAACCGAAGGAGAAGCCCTACAAGCTGTTCGACGGCGACGGGCTATTCCTGTTGGTCAAGCCGAACGGCTCCCGCCTATGGCGTCTGAAGTACCGATTCGACGGTCGGGAGAAGTTGCTCTCTGTTGGCAGGTACCCCGAAGTCCGACTGAGAGATGCCCGGACGCGGCGGGAGGATGCGCGGCGACTGGTGGCAGCCAACGTCGATCCAAGCGCCAGACGCAAGGCGGAGCGCGCCGCCCGCGCGGATACCTTCGAAGGGATCACTCGCGAGTGGCTCAACATGAAGCGCAAGAGCCTTACGGAGCGAACCCATGACAAGCGGCTCAGCCGCTTCGAGGCTTTCGTATTCCCATATGTCGGAAAGCGTCCGATCGCCACCATCACGGCGCCCGACCTGCTGTCGGTGCTCAAGCGGGTTGAGGCACGCGGAAAGAACGAAACCGCACACCGCCTACGGTCAGAGTCGAGCGCCGTTTTTCGCTACGCGATCGCCACAGGGCGGGCCGAGCGTGATCCCGCCGCAGACCTTCGCGGCGCGCTGGCGCCTGTGGTCGTTCGCAACCACCCTGCGATCACTGAGCCTGCAAGGATCGGCGAGCTATTACGCGCGATCTATGGCTACACTGGCCAGCCGGCAACCGAGTACGCGCTGAAGCTGCTGCCGCTGACGTTCGTGCGTCCTGGCGAGTTGCGAGCAGCCGAATGGGCCGAATTCGACCTTGACGGCGCCGAGTGGCGTATCCCCGGCGCACGCATGAAGATGCGCGAGCAGCACATCGTCCCACTCTCCACTCAGGCAGTCTCGCTCCTGCGGGAGCTGCAACCAATCACGGGCGCGGGTCGATATTTGTTTCCGTCGCTGCGAACCGGCGAACGGCCGATCAGCAACAACACGCTGAACGCAGCGTTGCGGCGCCTCGGCTATACCGGCGACGAGATGGTGTCGCACGGATTCCGCTCAATGGCTTCCACGTGCCTCAATGAGCAAGGATGGCATCCTGACCTGATCGAACTTCAACTTGCCCACGCTGAGCGCGACGAAGTCCGCGGCGTGTACAACCGCGCTCAACGGCTCGACGAGCGTCGCAAGATGATGCAGACGTGGGCCGACTATCTCGATGGCTTGCGCAAGGGAGCAAAGGTCGTGCCGATCCGCAGACAGGCGTGAGGCGGCCCAGCCGCTGAAGACGGAATCAGGGCTCCCTGCCGTCACCCCGTAAGGTGCCCGCTGGGCTTCCCTGCTCGGCTACGCGGAGCAGAAGCAAGCCAAGTGAGCACTCCGGCCTGCTCGCGGGGGCAGCCCTTTTACATGAACTTGCGGCGCTTGAAGATGCGCACGTCCGCAGGCGTGAGCGCAAACCACTCGCCGCCCCGTCGTTTCTCGGCGAACCGACGATGCCAATATCCCTCGATGCCGTAGGGATCGTCGGTGCGGATGGCATGGACAAGTTCGAGTTCCTCCGGCAGCGTTGCCGCAATCTGCCGTGTTCTGCTCTCGACGAGATTCGCTTTGCCGATCTTGTAACGCCTCTCGTGACCGACGCGCATCAGTGCGAGATACACGAATCCGTCCCCTGAGTCTTCGGCCCCTGGCCGGTCTATTGATTCCGAAGTAGTGTCGGTGCCCAGAGACTGGCAAATGGTTGCCACATCCGACCACTCCGCGGTTTGGCCGCAGAACGCGCGCAAGCGCGCGATTAGCTCGCGGCGTGAACCGAACCGTCCAAACCCTTTGACATTTGGGAAAGTAGCATCCTGGCGCTTGCGCATCCGCATCTCCGGGACCGTGGGGAAGCGCTTGACTTCACGGATGAGCATCGCTAGCTGCGTGAGCAGCGCGTCATCGCCAGTCTTCGGTTGGCGCGTATTGGGCGTGAACCCTGCTTCCCGAACCGCGTCCCCCCACCGTGCCCAGTAGCGGCCACTCCAATCGGACTCTCTGATGCCGGTGGCACTCTCAAACTGTCGCTTCCCGAGCGGCTTTCCATCGTTCTCCTGCGCGGTGCGCTGAATCTCATTGAGGATGCGCTGCTTGTCCATGACGGTGGGTTATCCGGAGACGATCACCACAGCTACGTCGTCTTGAAGATCACCGGACGGCAATCGCACGCAGTTCGCAAGTGTGTTGACGGCTTCGGATACGGCGCCCCGTGTAGCGAGACTACAAACTCGCTCAGGCGTCGCGTACTTGACGAGACCATCGCTCGCGAATAGGGCGCGGCTCCCACGACGCGCGGCTCGAAATTCAACGGGCAGTGCTTCCCCTGAGCCGAGCAGTGGTCGTCGGCGTTGGCAGGCCGTCAAGTCGGTCATTTCTCCTGATGGAGAAATGATCCACGCCGAGGAATCACCAACGCTCGCGCCGCGGACGTGCTCCCTATCGACAAAAGCAACGACTCCAGTCGTCTGACCGCTCGACGGGCGGGCGGATAGCTCATCATCGAATGCGCAGAGTGCGGCGAACCAGTCCGCTGAGGCGGCGTTCTGTGACAGCTTGGAAAAGAAGGCGATCAGACATTCGGCAGCGACCGCTCCGGCACCGGTGCCGCCCGCGCCGTCGGCTATTGCGACGAGGTAGCCTCCCGCAGTAGGCAGCGCGACTGCGCGATCTTGCCCAGACGGCGGTAGCACGTTGACGGCGGCTTCCATAACATCCCCTACCTCAACTCCTCTGGGCGCTTACAGCATGAATACCTGACAGGCGCCCATCTGCCCGACGGAAATAGACCCGATGAACAGTGCGGCAAATTGAGCGGCGCCGCTCGCAGGTAGAGTCGCCTCGCCCCTTCTACTGTTCCATGTACGGCTTAATCAGTGCCCGAAATTCATCCTCCGACTGACACTTCTTTCCGTCAACAAAGCAAATGGCAGTGCGGCTCTCCGCTGTTGGGGCTTTTGTACCAAAGACCTTCATGAAGGAGGCGACACTCCGGTGCTCGTTTACGTCGAGAAGAAAGTAGGCAACGATTGCCTGCTCCTTGCCCTTGGAGGCCTTGTGGGTAGGGAAGATTAGCGTGGTTTCCAACGCAAAGCACTTTTGAAGGATCAGACTGAAATGATTCTCGAAGTCGAAGACGACTGGCTGCCCATTTCCGGCTCTCGTCACGCGTCCGTCATCTTTGAATACTTCTTCAGCCCGTTTGCTGCACCGCTCCTGAAGTTCGTATATCTCCCTAGTGGATGCAATGGCGGCGCCGTCAAACGCCGTAGATTCAGTTGTCTTAGGTGACACGGCGCCGGCGCGACAATTTGCTGCGAGAACGATAACAGCTGTCAGAGCTGCGATCACATGCGCGCACCCCTGCGTCATGGCTGCTCCGTCCGGCCGCAAGCTTTATCTACAGACTCCACCGACTTTGTCTCTAGTGGGAGCATATTCGTCGGCTGTAAGTGCGAACGCGACGCAGGTATGTGGGAGCGTTACCGTGATAATGAGACGCCTTTGGAAATGGTCTTGCCTTGCCGGATGATCGTGAGTTCGACCGTGCTGCCGGCCCGAGCAGCTAGCAGTTGAGTGGCGTCCGTGGGTCCATCTACCCGCGAACCGTCAACAGCAGTAATTACGTCGCCAGGGAGAATGTCGCTTTGGTACGCCGGGGTCCCATCAACCACGGTCATCACATAGAGGCCATGATTGGTCTGTAGGAGCTGGCGTTCCTCGTCCGTCAACGGCCGCCACTTGAGACCCAGGTGGTATCGATACCTGACAAGATAGACGGCCCCGTACTGGAAGCGCTCCACCGTGGTCGGAACATACGTGGTGCTCGTGCCGTAGGTCGTTGTAGTCGAATTGCCGAAGGCAACCGCGGAACCGCCTGTACCGTAGGCCGTCGCGGACCCGTTCGTGTACGAAGTCGTCGCCGTCGGAGTAGTGATCGGAATGCTGGCCGTGACCGAGCCTACGTATTGTGGGCTCAGGATTACCACTAGATCGGCAGCCACCTTTCGGCCTTGATCAACCGCATCATCGTCATCCGGTGCACGGCCGCCCGTAAAGGCCGAGTAGCCGATCATCTCGTAGCCCTGCCTCGCGTATGCGCTCTGAGCGTTCTGGTCGAAGCGCGGACTCGCGAGATGAATTACCTGAGGGTCCGAGGCCGGAGGCGCGGAGCGCGTCTCGGCGACCTTCTCCGGCGTCGCACCGGGGAGCTGAGTGTAGAACTGGCGATAGCCGTTACTGGCGCAGCCCACCAAAGCGAGTAGCAGGAACGAGCCAAGAGCCCTAACGTTCTGCATCGGAGCGGCCTCCGGAACTGACCGAGGTTCGGCAGTAAGCACCACCCGGAGCGCGGAATTCCGTGCGCTATGTCCTACAGTGTCAAGTCGCCCGTGGCCTCAGGTCTCAAGTTGCCCGATTTCCGCAGTGCGACCAAAACGGAGGCACGCAAATGATGTGATTATGTAGGCGCCTCCATTTTGGGGGCACCCGGTTGAAGCACCTCCGGAGCGCACAACATCGCGCGCTCACAGCGACAATCATTCAGGCTCGGAAGGCGGCGGGCCTGACGCAGCGGCAGCTTGCCGCGAAACTGAAACGTTCGAACTCCTTCGTGTGGAAGATCGAGGCCGGCGAGCGGCGCATTGAGTTGTTGGAGTTCATCGAGATTGCCCGCTGCCTCGGGCAGGACCCGGTGAAGATGTTCGCGCGTGTGCTGCGGTAGACCGCCGCGCCGTTTGATGTAGCAGTCGTCTGGCGATCAGAGATCAGACCAGAGTCTGTCCCTGTCCGGGCACACAATCCAAGGCCGCGTCCATTGCGGCTCGTGCTGCGGAGTCACGTGCAGCACGTGCCTCAAGTCGGGTATGGAGCTTAAGCGGAAACTCCCCGCCGATGTACGTTACGCTGCCATAGCGCCGGATGTACCATCCCTCCATGACCGCAGCAGCGATGACTGCGCCGTGCCAGATGGACTTGCCGGCCCAGCGCTCGATTTCACGCTTGACATTGAGGCTCGTGAACACTCCGATCCGGTCGCCGACCCATATTTCGGGCTCAGAGTTTCCACTCGCGTACAGCACTCCGGTCCGCTCGCCGCATTCCTCTCGGAAAAAGAGACGCGAGACTGAAATATCGTCGAGCACATCGGTACGATCCAATGGGATTGGTGGGGTGTGCGCTATGGGATGTTGGCCGTTCTTGGTGCGCTGATCGTTCTCGCGCTGATTTCGCTCGTAGGAGTAATAGCCCGCCGCGGTCAAAGCGGGATGGCTTGCCAACACGTCGGCGATTCCCGCGAGCGTTGGTCGGAGGCTCCCTGCTCGTTGCAAGGATGGATTCTCTGCTCGCTCTTCGGTCTCGTGGTTCATCGCAAAAGCTCCTCGTCATCAGGGTTGGGAAGGGCCGAAGCCGGCGCCGGCAACGCGAGCGGCTCGGCAGCGCGCTCGCGGCAGATGATCGCCAGCAGTTCAGCGTCGCTCATAGCGTGGAGTGCCTCGCGTGGCGCCTTCGGGGTAATATCGGCAATGGCTGCGGCACTCAGAACAGGGACGACGTACCGAATCAGCGCGAGGTACAGGCGCAGCGCCTCGGCTGGGTCCTGAGCGGCCACGGCGTCAAGCCAGGCTTGAACCTTCGGTGCATTGCTTTCGGCAAGGTCGCGAAGCGCCTTCCGGACGTCTCGAGTCACGGCATTGGGCGTACCCTTCTGCCGGCCACCAGTCTTGACCCGCTTGGGCGCATTGCCAGGGGGTGGGAGCGACCGAGCGCCGCTGGTGAAAATAGCGTCTACTTCAGACATGCGCACCCCCGCGCGTCGGCGATGCAGGTCATGTCGGTCATCGTTCTGCCTAAAGCTGGGCCAG
>Ga0335074_10003696_pt1 | contig 20974 bp, 27 predicted proteins | sample Lox_Sample_23_FD_206715 | JGI IMG/M metagenome (GOLD analysis project Ga0335074, IMG submission 206715) | Soil microbial communities from Loxahatchee National Wildlife Refuge, Florida, United States - Lox_Sample_2.3 | ecosystem: Environmental > Terrestrial > Soil > Wetlands | place: USA... | reverse complement strand
GACCGCCGCGGCGATCTCCGACGGCGATGTCCGGCCACGGCAGAACAGCTCCACGTAGGCCTCGGTGGTCCAGCCGAGCGCGGACGGGTCGACCGTGGCGGAGAACCCGGTGATGGCGCCGGAGGCGCGCAGCCGGTCCACCCGGCGCTTGACCGCGGGCGCGGACAGCCCCACCTGGGCGCCGACCTCTGCGTACGTGGCACGGCCGTCGCCGGTGAGCGCGGCGACGATCCGGCGGTCCAGCTCATCAAAGGCCACGGTCAGATCCTGCCACCCGGGGTTCCGCCTCGTCCTCCTGGCCGCGCAGGCCGGCCAGCAGCAGGGCAGTGACGGTATCCAGGATCTCGTCGTCGGAGTAGCTGGAGGCGGCCGAATCGCCGGACGGCGGCATCGCGTAGCCGAGCGTGGAGAGCATCCCGCCCATGGCCGCCGCGACCAGCGTGGGATCGCCCGGCAGGGCGTGGCCGCGGGCGCGCAGGTAGTCCAGGTGCTCGCGCAGCATGCCGGTGTCCTCGATGAGCCGTGCCCACGCCCGGCCGGAGCCGAGGCCCTCGGCGAGGGCCAGCTCGTGCAGGGCGGCCACGACCGGCAGGTTGGCGCGCATCACCCGCCAGGCCACCGCCAGGTGCGCCCGTAGTTCCTCGCGGTCGGTGAGGTCGTGATGCTCCCCGGGGTGGTCCTGCTGCGCCATGTCGGCGCTCGCCTGCGCGCGCATGTCCGCGAGCAGCGCCTGGAGCAGGTCCTCCTTGCTGGCGAAGTGGTCGTAGAACGACCCGGTGGCGCGCCCGGCGGCCGCGGTGATGTCGGTGATCTTCGTGTTCAGGTAGCCGCGCTCGAGGAACTGGCTGCGGGCCGCGTCCTTCAGCGCGGCCGCGGTGCCGGCCGCCCTCTCCTTGCGCACGCCCACGTGAGGTCCTCCCGCTTGACGGCTGCTGCGGCCTCCAGCATACTGAACGAAAATTCGCCGAATTTAGATTCAGTGAATCTAAATTCAGATCTGGCCTTCGGGCCGGAACGGGAGGCAGCGGTGCGGGTCGTGATAGCGGGCGGCGGCGTGGCCGGGGCGGCGAGCGCGATCGCGCTGGCGCGGGCTGGCGCAGAGGTGACGGTGTACGAGGCACACGAGGATCCCGCGGGCGCGGTCGGCTCGTTCCTGAGCCTGGCCGTCAACGGGCTGCGAGCGCTGGAGGCGCTCGGCTGCCTGCCGCAGGTGCAGGCCGCCGGGTTCGCCGTGGCCCGGCAGCGGATGTGGGCGGGCAACGGCAAGCTGCTCGGCGACGTCGCCCGCGGGCGGCGGCCCGGCGATCCGCTGCACAGCGTGACGCTGATGCGCGCCGATCTCGTCACGGTGCTGCGGGACGCGGCGACCCGCGCGGGTGCCAGCATCGTCACCGGGCATCCGATGACCGGCGCTGACCTGAGCGGGGCCCGCAGCGACGGCTCCGACCTGGTCGTCGGGGCCGACGGGATCTGGTCGGCGGCCCGCCGCGCGGTCGACCCGGCGGCGCCCGAGCCGGCCTACGCCGGCCTCTACAGCGTCTCCGGTGTGTCGGACGGGCTGGACTGGGCCCAGCCCGGCGCCGCCCCCACCGACCCCGCCGCGCCGGGCCAGGCGGGCTCGGCCCAGCCCGGCGCCTGGAACATGATCTTCGGCCGGCACGGGGCGTTCATCTACCTGCCCGCACCCGACGGCACGATCTGGTGGTCGGCGCAGGTGTCGGCGCAGGTCCCGCCGCAGGATCTGGCCGCCGTCGGCCCGGACGAACTGGCCGGGGTGTTCCGGCGCGAGCCACAGGCCGTGGCGATCCTGCACGGCGCGCGCACCGTGCACGCGGCCACGCTGCACCACGTGCTGGCGCCGGTGCGCCGCTGGCACGGCGACGACATCGTGCTGATCGGCGACGCGGCCCACCCGGCCGGAGCTGGCCAGGGCGCCTCCATGGCCATCGAGGACGCGGTGGAGCTCGCCCGCCAGCTGCGCGGCCCGGGCACGGTCGCCGGCGCGCTGGCCCGCTTCGACGCCGCCCGCCGCGACCGGGCAGGCAAGATGGCCAAGATGGCGGCGGCCAACCGGGACGCCAAGACCGCCGGGCCCGTCCCGGCCGCGCTCCGCAACCTGATCATGCCGGTCATGTTCGGCCGGTTCTACGAGCGCGCGACCGGCTGGCTCTACGACTATGACCCCTCAGGCCATGGGCCCGAACGCGAGCCGACCGGGCCGGTGGCGTCGCGTTCCGGGCTCTCATGAGACCCGGCGCCGGACCCACCAGACGCAGAACCCGGCGAGGGCGAGGGCGAGCGCGAGGTAGATCGCGGTCTCGTACCACTGCAGCGCCCAGAACCGGCTGCCCGGCTGGTAGACGATCACCTGCCGCAGGTGCATCCGGGCGATCGCGGCCGTGCACGCGCTGTAGGTGGAGTTCGGGCCGCAGGCGGACGGCGGACGCCCGAGCGACGTACTGCCCGCCGCGGTGGTGACCTCGCTCGAGCCGATCCAGGCGCCGGGCTGATTCGGCTGGATGCCGACGAAAAGCTGGTCCGGCCCGCCCGGGCCGCCCCTGCCCGTTTCCGTCACCCAGGCCATGTTGAGCGGCGACGAGACGCGAACCGGGGGTATCAGGTGGAACAGGACCCTGAGCGTGAACGCGGTCTCGACCGCGGCGAAGACCGCGATCGTGACCGCCATCGCGGGCACGGTGCGGCGGATCAGCAGGCCGGCCGTGACTCCCAGCGCGAACGCGAACGCGGCGTAGCCGACCGGGACGATGCCGCGCTCGCCGAAAACCGAAGGGTCGAGGCGGCCCGCGCCGACGCGGTCCAGCGGGCTGGACCACCACGTCACCATCAGGCTCAGCAGCCCGCCGACGGCCATGCTCGCCAGCCCGGCCAGGCCCAGCTTGACCGCCAGCCACCGGAAGCGGGTCACGCTCTGGGTCCAGGCCAGCCGGTGCGTGCCCGCCTCGATCTCGTGGGAGATCAGCGGAGCGCCCCAGAAGATCCCGATGAGCGCGGGCGCAGCAAGCATGAGGAGACGGACGAGGCTCTGCAGGAAGCTGTCGTCGGACTGGAGCCCGCTGACCGCGCTCTGGCAGTCATGCTGCGCCGCGCAGGTCGCCACCGTGGTGTCGTACAGATGCGCCAGCTGCGGCCCGGTTACCGCGAACGCGATCGCGAGGACGGCCAGGAGGCCGGCGGCCGCGACGGTCTGGGCGCGGAACTGGCGCCAGGTCAGCCACATCATCGCTGTACCTCCAGGGCCGGCCGGCGCCCGGTGGCGGCCGTTCCGCTCATGTACGCGAGGACCAGGTCCTCGAGGCCGATCGGCGAGACGATCCAGGCGGGATCGTGAATCGGGCCGTCGGTGCGCACGGTCAGCGTCGTCTGCCGGTCGGTGTGGCTGACGGAGACGACGTGCTGGTCGCCGGGGAGCCGGGCCGGGTCGCGGCGCGGCCCGGTGAGCCGGCGGTGCGTGGCCAGCAGGTGCTCGACCTCGCCGGCGATCTGCACCCGGGAGCCGATCAGAATGATCAGGTAGTCGCAGGTCCGTTCCAGGTCGGCGACCAGGTGCGAGGACAGCACGACGCTGAGCCCCTGGTCGACCACGGCCTCGAGCAGGCCCTGCAGAAACTCGCGCCGCGCCAGCGGGTCCAGGCTGGCGACCGGCTCGTCGAGGATCAGCAGCTCGGGCCTCTTGGCGAGCGCGAGGGTCAGCGCGAGCTGGGCGCGCTGGCCGCCGGACAGCTTGCCGGCCCGCTGGCGCTCGTCCAGGCCGAGGCGCTCGATCCGGTCACGGGCCGTCGCGTCATCCCAGCCGGGATTCAGATGGGCGCCCAGGCGCAGGTGATCGGCGACGGTCAGCCCGCTGTAGGTGGGCGTGTCCTGGGCCACGAACCCGACCCGGGAGAGCTGCGCCGGGCCGGCCGCCGGCCGGTCGCCGAGCACCTCGATCGTGCCCGTGGTCGGCGGCAGCAGGCCCACGGCCATGTGCAGCAGCGTCGTCTTGCCCGCGCCGTTGGGGCCGACCAGGCCGACCACCCGGCCCGCTGGGATGTCGATGGTGCAGTCGGACAGCGCCCACCGCCGGCGGTAGCGCTTGCCGAGCCCTTGCGCTTTGAGGACGGCGGTCACGCTATGCCCTCCTCTCCCTCGGCGGCTGACCGAAAGGTGGTCAGCATGAGGGCCTCGATGCTCTCGTCGTCGAGCCCGGCGCGGCGGGCCTTGCCGAGCCAGCGCTGCAGCTCGCGGCGCAGCGGCGCGAGGGTGGCCAGCGAGCCGTCGCCCAGCGTGCGGGTCACGAACGTGCCGATCCCGGGCCGGGCCAGGACCAATCCTTCGTACTCGAGTTCCCGGTAGGCCTTGAGCACCGTATTGGGATTGATCGCCAGCCGCCCGACCACGTCTTTCACGGTCGGCAGCTGGTCGCCCTCGCTCAGCAGGCCAACCCGCAGGTACTGGCGCACCTGATGTATCAGCTGCAGGTAGGGAGCCATTCCGGAGTTGGCGTCCAGGTAGAACTCGATCACGGCGGCCTCGGATTCATCTAGAGTCTTAATACTTTAATTATGCACACTGCTGCTATGTCAAGTGTCTCGCCCGGCTGAGTCGGTGGCCTGTCCGGTGGGCGCGGCGTCAACGTTCGCGGCGCGCCGTTCGTACTCCGGTGATGAAGACTGGAGGCCAGGCGGGAGGTACCGCGTGACGCCGGACGGGCGGGTGGCCGCCCTGGAAGAGTTCCTCGCCAGGCGCGGCGCGCCGCTGCTGCGGGCCGCCGCGCTGCTGGGTCGATCCCGGCCGGGTTCACCCGGTTGCCGCCCGGTGACCGCCACCCGGGTAGCGTTGGCGGCTCTATGTCAGTTGACCCGCCGCAGTCCAGGCCGGAGCTGGTCGCCAGGCTCCGCGCCGCGGGCTGCGTGTTCGCGGAGGACGAGGCCCGGCTGCTCGCCGCCGCCGCCCGCACGCCCGCCGACCTCGCCGCCATGGCGGACCAGCGGGCCGCCGGGCTGCCGCTGGAGCAGGTGATCGGCTGGGCCGAGTTCTGCGGCCTGCGGATCGCGGTGGCGCCCGGCGTGTTCGTGCCCCGCCGCCGCACCGAGTTCCTGGTCCGGCGGGCGGTCGCGCTGGCCTCCGGGGCGACGGTCCCCGGCGGGACGCTCGTCGTCGACCTGTGCTGCGGCAGCGGGGCGGTCGCCGCTGCGCTGGCCGCAGCCCTGCACCCGGCGGAGGTGCACGCCAGCGATGTCGACCCGGCCGCGGTCGCCTGCGCCCGCCGCAACCTGACCGCGGCCGGCGGCCACGTGTACCAGGGTGACCTCTACGCGCCGCTGCCCGCTGCGCTGCGTGGCCGGGTCACGCTGCTGGCGGCCAACGTGCCGTACAGACCGACCGGGCAGATCGGGCTGCTGCCCGCCGAGGCCCGGCTGCACGAACCGCGGGTGGCGCTCGACGGCGGCGCGGACGGGCTCGATGTACTGCGGCGGGTGGCGGCGGCGGCACCGGAATGGCTGGCGCCGGGCGGACACCTGCTGACCGAGACGAGCGAGCGGCAGGCACAGCGGGCCGCCGAGATCATGGCCGGGTCCGGGCTGGACGCCGGCGTCGTGAGTTCCGGCGAGCTGAGCGCCACCGTGGTGACCGGGACCAGGCCGGCCCCGGGGTGACGCGCGGCCGTCAGGAAACCAGGGAAGCCTCGAGGGTGATCTCGGGCACGCTGGCCAGCGCCCGGCTCACCGGGCACCCCGCCTTGGCCGCCTTGGCGTGCTCGATGAACGTCGCCTCGTCGATTCCCGGCACCCGGCCCTCGGTGACCAGGTCGATCTGGGTGATCGTGGGCGCCCCGTCAACCGGCCGCAGCGTGACCGTGGCGTCGGTGTGGACCGAATCCGCCGGGTGCCCGGCCTCGGCGAGCATGTTGGACAGCGCCATGGAGAAGCAGGCAGCGTGCGCGGCGGCGATGAGCTGCTCGGGATTGGACCCCGGGCCGTCCTCGAAGCGGGACTTAAAGGTGTAGCCGCCGCTGATCGAGTCTCCCGCGGTGAACGTGCCGCTGCCCGTCCGCAGGTCGCCCTTCCATTCGGCCGTTCCCTTTGATGCTGGCATGCTGCCCTCCGGTCGTTTGCCGAACGCCCTCGTCGTTTTGCCGAGCGCCGTGTCGGCCCACGCCAGGCTAGTCCCAGCGCCGCGGGGGATGCGCGCCGACCACCGGGACAGCCGGTTAGGCTCGGGCCGCATGAGCCAGATGGTGTTCGACGAGGGCCTCGCGGGCCGGCTCGACGCGATGTACCAGACCCGCGACATGGTGCGCCGGCGACGCCTTGCCCGCGCCGCGCTCGGCGCGGCGCCCGGTGAGCAGGTCGTCGACGTCGGCTGCGGGCCCGGGTTCTACGTCGCCGAACTGCTCGAACAGGTCGGGTCCGGCGGCCGCGTCGTCGGCCTCGACGCCAGCCCGGCGATGCTCGCGCTGGCCGCGCGCCGCTGCGCCGGCCGCGCCAACGCCGGGTTCGCCACCGCGGACGTCACCTCGCTGCCGGTGGGCGGCGCCGGCTTCGACGCCGCCCTGTGCGTGCAGGTGCTCGAGTACGTGCCGGACGTGGCGGCCGCGCTCGCCGGGATGCACCGCGCGCTGCGCCCCGGCGGCCGGCTCGTGGTCTGGGATATCGACTGGTCCACCGTGTCCTGGCACTCCCGGGACCCGGCTCGCATGCAGCGGGTGCTGCGGGCCTGGGACGCGCACCTGACCCACCCGACGCTGCCGCGGACGATGTCGTCCCGGCTGCGGTCGGCAGGCTTCGCCGACGTGGGCGTGGCTGGTCATGCGTTCGTGTCGACGGACGCGGATCCCGAGGGCTTTGGCGGGTCGCTCATCTCGCTGATCGAGAGGTTCGTCGCCGGGCGCGACGGGATCGGCGCGGACGACGCGCGGGCGTGGGCGGACGAGCAGCACCAGCTCGGCGCGGACGGCGAGTTCTACTTCTGCTGCGTCCAGTTCTGCTTTACGTCTGTGAGACAGGCATGAACGGGTGATCCCGTCACCCGTCCGATCGCCGCGCGCCCGCCGTCGACAGTCGGGCCAGGATCACCTCGAGGGTGCGGGTGTCGCTTGGCACCGCCGCTCGCTGCATGTGCTCGATCTGCCAGTCCGTGAACGTGTCGCCGATGACCCGTTCGTCGATGTCATTGCGCACGCCGGCCGCCCGGAGGCTGGCGCGCGGCAGCAGCCTGGCTCCGGGCCGCAGGACGCGGCGAAGTTCATCGGCGTACCGCAGCCGGTCCCGCGGGGCAAGGTAGTGGAAGCAGCCGCGGTCCAGCGCCGCGTCAAAGCAGTCCGGGTGAAACGGAAGCTGCCGGACGTCCGCGCGCACGAACACCGCACCGCCACCTCCAGCGGCCGCGCCGGCCAGAGCCACCTGCGACAGGTCGACGCCGGCCACCCGCCAGCCGGCTGCGGCGAGATACCCCGCCTCGACGCCGAGACCGCAGCCGACGTCGAGCGCACGCCCGGCCGGCCGCAGCCAGCCGTCGCCGAGCGCCGCGACCAGTTCCGGCGACGGCCGGGACAGATGCCACCACCGGTAGGTTCCGTCGGCGTAGTGATCGGTCATGGCGACAGTGTTGCTCAAGACGCCTCCGGCCGGCAGCACCCGCCGGACTCCACCGGGCGCCGGAACCGGTTAGCCTGCGGCCATGGCTACCTTGTCGATCATTAATGCTGCCGTATTCGACGGTGTGTCTGACCGCCTGGCTGACGGGCCGGTGCACGTCGCCGACGGCCGCATCGTGTCGGTCGGCGGGGCTCCCCAGCCAGCCGACCAGGTCATCGACGCGCGCGGCGGCACGGTGCTGCCCGGCCTGATCGACGCGCACTGCCACGCCTACGGCATCAGCCTGGACATGATGGCGACGGAGTCGCAGCCGCTCAGCTACGTCGCGCTGGCCGCCGCGCGGCGGCTGGGCCGGGCCCTGGCCCGCGGGTTCACCACGGTGCGTGACCCGGCAGGCGGGGACGCGGGACTGGCCCGGGCCATCGCCGAGAACCTCATCCCCTCGCCCCGTTACCTGTGGACCGGCGCGGCACTGAGCCAGACCGGCGGTCACGGCGACGCTCGCGGTCCCGACAGCGAGACCTGCCCGTGCTATGCGCACGGCTGCGAGGTTGTCGACGGAGTCGACCCGCTGCGCAAGGCGGTCCGGGAGCGGTTCCGCCGCGGCGCGCACGCGATCAAGATCATGACCTCGGGCGGTGTCATGTCGCTGGCCGACCCGATCCGGATCCCGCAGTACTCCGCCGATGAGATCCGCGCGGTGACCGATGAGGCTGCCCGGCGCGGCAGCTACGTGGCCGCGCACGCCTACTCGCCCGAGGCGATACGCCACTCGATCGACAACGGCGTGCGCAGCATCGAGCACGGCAACCTGCTCGATGCGCCGACCGCGTCGGCGATGGCCTCGGCCGGAGCCTTCCTCGTGCCAACCCTGGCCACCTACGACGCGATGGAGCGCCGCGGGGAGCAGATCGGCATGCCGGCTGTGTCCCTGCACAAAAACCGGGAGGTCCTCCAGGCCGGGCAGCAGGCCGTCGAGCTTGCCCGCGCCGCCGGGGTGAGGGTCGGCTTCGGCACCGACCTCATGGGCCCGCTGGAGGATGAGCAGCTCGCCGGCCTGCGGCTGCAGGCCGAGGTCGACGGGATCTGGACCGCGCTGGCCTCCGCCACCTCGGTCAACGCCGAGCTGATCGGCCGGCCCGACCTCGGCCGGGTTGCCGAGGGCTGCACCGCCGACCTGCTCATCCTGGGCGGCGACATGGGCGACGACCCATCTGTGGTGTGGTCACCCGGCAGCCAGCGAACGATCGTGCAAGACGGACGGGTTACCACAGGCGTCTTCCGCCATTGATTCTGGCCTTGATCTGGGAGCGCTTTGCTTCGCTCGCGACGAGGGCTTGCCTGGCGGCGGCCGTCGCGGCCCTGGTGCTCGCGGGGGCGAGTGACCACACCCACGGGACGCGCCCCCGGCCCCGGTACGGGGCCTTGCTGGGTGCGCGGGTGATGAGCCCTTCGGCGCGCAGCGATTCGAGGGCGCGCCGGATGGAGGCCATCAGGCTGTAGCGGCGGTCTTCGCCGGCGCCGGAGCCGCTGTGCCAGTAGATCGCGTGGTAGAGCTCCCGGGCAGTCCACTCGCCGGGCAGGCGGTTGCCCTTGACCGGTGGCGCGCCCTCGGGATGTCTCTCGAGGAGCTCGAGGATCTGACGCTGGAGCGCTCCGTGTCCACGGCTCATTCCCCTAGTCTAAGTGTTACGTAATGCTTAGACCCGCCTCATTCGAGCAGCCTGGCGAGCGAGCCCAGGCCGGCACCGAGGTCCGGGTAGGCCGGGATGAGCACCGCGCGGCCGGCGCCCCCGTGATGCAAGGCCTCCAGCTGCTCCCGAGCTCGTGCCGGAGTTCCCACGATGGCGAGGCGGTCGATCCAGCGATCGGGAAGGGCCGCCGCCAGGGCCGCCGCTGAGCCGGTCTCCCGGCGGAGCTCCGCAAGTTCTGCGGCGAAATCGAGCACGGCCACGCGCCAACAGCACAACATACGGCCCCGGCATTCACGCCCGGCAGGCGCGGTACCTGCGCTGTTGACATTTGTCATCGTCTGCCGGTGACCCATGGGACTACCCGGCGCGGGCGCGGCGCGACACCCTCGCGTCAGGACCTCGACTCCGCGGCGAAGGAGCACCAGTCATGAGCACAGCCACCACGGACTACCCGGCCGGTGACCTGCCGGTCTGCGACGCCGATCGCGACCGGGCACTAGGCGAGCTGAGCGATGCCTTCCAGGCCGGCCGGATCACGGCCGAGGAGTTCGACCAGCGCTCCCGGCAGGCCCTGGACGCCCGCACCGGGAATGACCTGACGGCGCTGCTCGCCGACCTGCCGCACGACCGCGGCTGCGCAGAGGCAGCGCCGTCATCCACGGCTCACCGCGAGGTGGCCACCCGGATCGTCGTCGGCGCCTCGGCGGCCGCCGCGACCTCGCTCGCCGCACTGGCCATGGCGAACGCCCTCAGCCATCCTGCTCCCCGGCACTACGATCGCCGGCTCGCTCAGGAAGTCCTGGCGCGCGTGGGCCTGAAGGTTTCGCTTCCCGCGCACCTGCCAGCCCCCGGCTTCGACTGGGTCGGCACGATAACCCCCGCGGCGATCGCCGTACTCCTCGTGGCGGTCATCGTCGCCGTGCTGCACGTCGCCCGTGCCAGCCAGGGCGAGCCACGCAGGCCAGCTCGCTAGCCTGAGGCGTTCTGCCGATGCAGCTCGGTTTCGAGCAGGTCCATGGCCTTGAGGAAGGCTTCCTGCTCGTCGGGGGTGAGCTGGTCCAGGACGCGGGCCAGCGGTTTGGCGGCACCGTCGAGCCAGTGGCCGATCGCGACGGCCTGGCCGGGCACGATCTGGACGATCGTGCGCCGCCGGTCGGCCGGATCAGGGCGCCGCTCGACCAGGCCCGCCCGGTCAAGGTCGGCGAGCACCCCGCTGACCGTGGGCAGGGTCAGGCCCAGCCGCGAGGCCAGCTCCCCAACGGTGAGCGGGCCGCCGCGAATCTGCTCGAGCGCGGCGACGTGCCGTCGGCTCAGCGGTGCGGGCGCGGGCGCCGCGCGATCTTGCCAGCGCCGCATGCCCCTGGTCACCCGGGGAAACAGCTGCATCAGGCGCAGGCACAGCGCGGAGTGCTCAGAGCCGCCCGCCGCGTCCGTCATACCCCTGCCTTCCGGGTGAGCCCGCTTGCCTTGACATCCGAGCCCGATTCTATATGGTTTTGCTATCAAAACTATTCTGTTCCAATAACGAAATTTAAGGAGGGCGGCATGGCATCACAGGAACAGCCGACCACCTCAGCGTTGCAGGGGCTGGTCAAGGACGGCACGTTCACCGGCTCCTGGACACTGGACCCCGCCGGATCGCAGATCCTGCTGGAGACCAGGCACACCTGGGGCCTCCTCCCCCTCCACGGCGTCTTCCGCGAGGTCGCCGGCCAGGGCACGGTAACGGCGGCGGGCCAGGTCACTGGGACGCTCACCGTTGCCGCCGCGTCGATCGATACCAAGAACAAGACGCGCGACAAGGACCTGCGGTCGGCGAAGGTCTTCGACGCCGTCAATCACCCCGACATCACCTATACCGTCGATGGGATCCAGCCCGCCGGCGCGGGCGTCCAGGTGACCGGCAGCCTGACCGTCCGCGGCAGCACCCGCCCGCTCTCCTTCGACGCGAAGGTCTCCGCCACCGCAGACGAGGTGCGGATGGACGCCGAGGTGCCGGTCAACCGGGCAGACTTCGGCCTGACCTACAGCCCCCTGCGCATGGCGCCGATGCACAACACGATCGTCATCCACGCGGTGTTCACCCGCCAGTAAGCACACGCGCCGCACCAGGCCAAGCCCGCACGCACCGCGGAGCACGAGTCCGTCAGCGGATGGTGTTACCGGCGTCTACCGTCAGGGCAGCGCCGGTGACGTAGCGAGCCTCCTCAGAGGCGAGCCACAGCACCGCGTTGCTGACGTCGCGCGGGTCGAGCGCCTCGACGGGCAGGCCATTGGTGAAGATTGGTCCCAGCTCGGGATTCCGGCTGACGAACGGCTCGATGGTCTCCAGGCCGGCGACCATCGGGGTATCGACACCGGCCGGGTGCACCGTGTTGACCCGGATGTGATGACCGGCGAGCTCGTTGGCCAGCGACCGGCAGATGCCGACCACGGCGTGCTTCGCCGCAACGTACGGGGCGAGGAACGGCATGCCCTTGAGGCCGGCGGTTGAGCTGGTGGCGATGATCGACCCGCCGCCGGCGGCGATGAGGTGAGGAACCGCCGCGACCATGGTGTTCCAGACCCCGGTCAGATTGGTGTCGATGGTGTCCTGCCACACCTGCGGGGTGACCTGGTCCCACGGCTGAACGGTATAGATCCCGGCGTTGGCGCAGACGATGTCCAGCCGGCCCAGTTCCGCCACCCCGGCGTCGAGGGCCGCCCCGAGCGTCGCGGCGTCGCGCACGTCGGCTTTGGCCGCCACGATCCTGCGGTCGAGCGCCTCGACAGCGCGGACGGTCTCGTCGAGTTCGGCACGGCCCGGCATCGCATAACGGACCGTCGGGTAGTCCTCCAGCGCGTCGACGGCGATGATGTCGCAGCCCTCCTCGGCCAGGCGGATCGCATGGCTGCGCCCCTGACCCCGCGCCGCACCGGTGATGAAGGCGACCTTGCCTTCGACCCTTCCTGGCATCCATGCGCTCCATCTCTCCGGGAGGTCGGCGCATCCCGGCCGCAGCGAAGCGCTACCGGGTTGCCTGCGCCGCGCCGGTTCCGGCAAGCGCCTGCCAGATTTCCGGCAATCCCGCCTTCTTCGTGATGGCGAGCTGGACCTGTCTGCACCTGCACGTTACCGCCAGTTCTGGATCGCCCGGCCGAGGGTCTGGCTGACCTCGGCCCTCAGCACGGGGGCCAGGGACGCCCCCGTGACGTTGCCGGAGGCGGAGCGGTCGGTGGCGTGAAAGTAATTCCAGAAACGGACGAGTGCGTCCTCACCGTCGGCGTCGAATATCCTCGCCGCGAGCCGCAGCCACCGGTGCTGGTACCAGACGTAGTTCAGCGCGCTCATCGGCTGATCACCGCCCGTGTAGTGGGCTTCGAGTTCCTCTAGCGTGCTGTAACCCTCGGCGCGCATCCGGGCGCCGAGGCGCCGGCTCTGCGCGCCGACGGCGGGGAGCACCTCGAGCGTGTTCAGGCTTTCCGGCTGCCTCGTGGCGACGAATGCGTGCAGGGCCAGGTTGGCGAAGATCTCACCCAGCCAGAAGGCCGGCAATCTCAGATCCCCGAGCACCTCGAATGCGTGGCCGAGCTCATGGATCGTGACGAGGTCAAAGAATGGCTGCAGATCCAGGCCGCCCGCGCCGTCGGGGTATGCCGCCAGCAATCGCCGGTAACCGCGCGGCGAGGCGTCGCGAATGTCCTGGCCTATCGCGGTCCAGAAATCCCCGCTTCCCGCGGGCATCACCACGATGCCGGGACGGATCTGGCCATCGTCATCGTTAAAGAACGGCAGCCCGTAAGGTTGCCTGCTCTTCCAGTCCGCCTGGCCGGCCACGATGACGGCGATGTCGGGCTCGGTTCCTGAGAACAGACGACTGAAGTACCCATAGGCGCTCGCGGCGATATCCGCAGCAGCACGCGCGCGCACCAGCGATCCTTCGCTGTAACGGACCTCAAACGGGTAGCCGTCCAGGTCCGCGAGTCCCGATCCCAGTGCCACCTAGCGAAGCGTAGTGGTCAGCAAGAGCCCGGATCGACCGTATTCAGGCTGCCATGTCCCCGGCTGTTAGGGTCATGAGCTGTGCGGATCGACCGTCTGGATCACCTGGTGCTGACCGTGGCCGACGTCGACCGGACCGTCGAGTTCTACGAGCGGGTGCTCGGCATGCAGCCGGTTACGTTCGGCGACGGCCGCCGCGCCCTGACGTTCGGCAGTTCCAAGATCAACCTGCACCAGGCGGGCAGGGAGTTCGAGCCCAAGGCCGCACGGCCCACGCCGGGCAGCGCCGATGTCTGCCTGATCAGCGTTGACCCGCTCGCCGACGTCTGCGTTCACCTCGCCGCCGAGGCTGTCGCGATCGAGGAAGGGCCGGTGACGCGGACCGGCGCGACCGGAGTGATCGAGAGCGTGTACATCCGAGATCCCGACGGCAACCTGATCGAGATCAGCAACTACGCGTAGCCTCCCGGCCGGCGGCGGAACGCGGCGGGCTCACTCACAGCGGCGGGCTCACTCACAGCCGCGGGCTCACTCATGCAGACACCGCCCGGCCTCGCCACGGAGCCCGGCCGGGCACCGAGAGCGCGTGATTGCCAGGGCCGCCGGCGGCCGGAGCGCTCCGGCGCCGAGATCCTAAGATGATCATAACGAGCCATGCAGCCACGGCCGCTACTGATCGTGGCTGAACGCTACCATCACAGCAGTCGTCTCAAGGCGAGGGTCCGGTGACACCAGAACGGGTCGAGCACGGCCGTCCGAGACGGCCAGGTCGCGGTCTGTCCTTGGACCGGATCGTCACCGTCGCCCTAGAACTGGTGGATGAGCAGGGCATCGGCGCAGCGACGATGCGCGCGGTGGCATCTCGGCTGGGAGTCCGCTCGATGTCGCTGTACAGGTATGTGCAGGACCGCGATGAGCTGTACGACGCGGTTGTGGAGCGAATCGTCAACGAGCTCGCCTCCGATCCGGAGGTCCAGCTGCGGCCCGTGGACGGATGGCGGCCTTATCTCACCGGCATGGCACGCGGAGTACGCCGCTACGCCCGTGCGCATCCGCACGCTTTCCCGCTGGTCGCCACCCGGCCGCCCACGGCTCCGTGGGTCAACCCGCCGCTTCGGTCGCTGCGCTGGGTCGAGGCGATGCTGACCGGATTGTCTGCCGAAGGGTTCAACGACGAGCAGGTGCTGTTCACCTATCGCACGTTCAACAGCTTCCTGCTTGGTTACCTGCTTCTGGAAACCAGCGCTATGGCGCTACGGGACCCCAAGCCCGGCGACGGATCCTTCACGAGTACCGACACCGTCCCGGGCGATGGCGGACCGGCTGGGCAGGCAGCCAGTCCGGTTTCTGGCGGCCTGAGCCCAGCCCGTTCCGCCCAGCAGCGGGAGGCCATCGAGGACGCCGACAGCGCGCGTGAGCTGCTCGATCCCGCGGACGAGATCGACGCCAGGCGATTCCCGACGGTGCACCGCCTTGCGGCAGGACTCGCCGAGGATCTCTGGGAAGGGGAGTTCGAAACGGGCCTGGAGGACATGCTTGACCGCATCGCGGTGTTCGTGACCGAAGGGCCCAGCTCTCCGGCGAAAAGGGAGCCCTGAGCCCGGGCCATTTCCTGCCGCCGCCGGCTGCCTGGTGCCGGGTCTGCGGCGAAGACGCCGATCAGGCCGAGCCGGCGTTCCGCGGACGCGGATCGCCCCTAACCCGGCCGCAGCACGATCGCCGCGGCGTTAGGTGGACAGCGTAAGCTTTCTATATAAGCTTCTGAGATAAGTTTAATGTGTAAGCCGTCCGGCCGGGGGTAGTCGAGGCCAGCCGGACGACGCGCAGCCAGCCCCGTGAACAGGGCCATGCCGTACCCGCTCGAGACGCCCGGCGAGCAAGGCGCCAACCCGATTGGCCATCGCAGGAGCTGGACTGACGCGTGCGGATGACCCCGGCAAGTCGCTAAACGAGGAGAGGCTCGGATGACTGAGAACTACCCGCCCGCAGCTACGCCGTCACAGTTCGGCGAATCGCCGCCGGCCTCGGCGGAGGAGCAGGGCACGGCTGAGGTTGTCAAGAATCAGGCTTCTGACCTGGGGCACAGCAGCGTCCAGACAGGGAAGCACGTGGCTGATGTTGCCCGGGAGCAGGCGTCGGAGGTGGCGGCGGAGGCCGGGCGTCAGGGCAGGGACCTGCTCCAGCAGGCTCAAGGCCAGCTGGAGGAGCAGGCGGCCCAGGGACAGCAGCGGGTGGCGAGCCGGCTGCTTTCGCTCAGCGATGAGCTCCGCTCGATGGCAGATGCCTCCGGCCAGCGCGGGATGGCCGCCGACCTTGCGCAACAGGTGGCCTCGCGGGTCCGTGACGCCGGGCAGTGGCTCGGCGACCGGAAGCCCGGGCAGGTGATCGACGAGGTGCAGTCCTTCGCGCGCCGCAAGCCGACCGTCTTCCTGGCCCTGGCGGCAGGAGCAGGCCTCGTGGCCGGGCGGCTCACCCGGGGGCTGAAGGACGCGAGCAGCGACGATTCTGTGCCGACGGCAGCCTCTGCAGCCACGCAAGAGCTCAGCGGGCAGTGGGCCCACGCGTCTGACGCGGCCAGCTACCCACCGGCAACGGGCAGCGTCAGTGACGAGACCTCAGGGCTCTCCGCCCCGGCCAACGGCCTGCCGCCGGCCGGCGATGACCGGGACTGGGAGACCGGCCGAGCCTACAGCGAGCGAACCCCCGTGGTGACCGATGACCGGGCCGGCCGTCAGGACACCCTGTGACCAGCCCACTCGATCCGACCGTGCCCCCGCCTCCCGACCCACGGCCTTCGGCAGGCGAGCTGTTCTCAGATGTGGCAGCTGATCTCAGCACTCTTTTGCGCCAAGAGGTCGAGCTGGCCAAGGCCGAACTCCGCCAGTCCGCCACCCGGGCCGGCAAGGGCGCCGGGCTGCTTGCTGGTGCTGGCGTCGGCGGCTACATGGTCTTGCTGTTCGCGTCGGTCGCTGCGTGGTGGGGCATCGGCGACACGACCGGTCATGGCTGGTCGGCGCTGATCGTGGCGGCCATCTGGCTGATCGTCGCTGCGGTCCTCGGGCTGATGGGCCGCCGGGAGATCAGCGCCGTATCGGGCGTGCCGCAGACCGCGCAGACGGTGAAGAAAATTCCTTCGGCAGTAAGAGGAAATGAGGGCACATCATGACGAGCGACCCAGACGAGATCCGCGCGCAGATCGAGGAAACGCGCGCCAGCCTCAGCGAGGACGTCAACACCCTGGCCGACACGGTCAACCCGGCGCATGTGGCAAAACGCAAGGCCGCCAGCGCGCGTTCTGCCGTCCTGGGAGCCAAGGACAAGGTCATGGGCACCGCGTCACAGTCCGTTTCGAGCACTACTTCTGCAGCCGGGGACAAGGCGTCGGCGGTTCAGGAGAAGGTGTCGGCGGCTCCGGGCCAGCTGCGTCGCCAGGCGGCGGGTAACCCGCTCGCGGTCGGCCTGATCGCGGTCGGCGTCGGCTGGCTGGTGGGTTCACTCCTGCCGGCCAGCAGCGCCGAGGAGCACGCAGCGGTGAGGGTCAAGGAAGCCGCCGCGCCGGCTGTCACGGGCGCGGCCAAGGATGCCGCGGCCGGCCTGCAGGACTCAGCGCAGCAGGCAGCCGAGTCGGTCAAGGCAGCAGCCGCCGACGCCGCGGCCACCGTCAAGGACGAGGCGGCCAGCTCGGCGTACGACATGCGGGACCAGGCACAGGCAGCCCGCGACACCGTGGCCGACAGCCGCCAGCAGTCACCTGGCCGCCAGCCGACGACGAGTTAGGGAGGGGTCACCGCCGATGGCCACATCGGAGAATGCCCGCAGTGGCGTCCGTGACGAGGTGCCAGACAATCCGACAGACCTGAGCGGCGGGTCCTGGCTCGCGGCGGCCAGGCGGACACTGAAGGAATATAAGGCGGACGATCTGCAGGACCGCGCCGCGGCCCTGACGTACTTCGGCATCCAGTCGATCTTCCCGGGTCTTCTTGTCCTGGTCTGTCTGCTCGGCGTTCTCGGCAAGTCGGCCACCCAGCCGCTCATCACCAACCTGGCCAACGCTGCCCCGGCGTCCGTGCGGAAGATCGTCATGACCGATGTCACCCATCTGCAGCACAGTCACGCTGCCTCCGGGCTCATCGGCATTGCCGGAATCCTGCTCGCCGTGTGGTCGGCGTCCAACTACGTCGCGGCCTTCATGCGCGCCTCCAATGTCATTTACGACGTGCCCGAGGGCCGGCCCATCTGGAAAACCGCACCGATCCGGTTGGGCGTCACCGTGGCGACGATGATCTTGCTCGTGGCCGCGGCCATCATCGTCGTCGTGACCGGCGGCCTGGCGCAGAAGGTCGGGAACGTGCTTGGCCTCGGCTCGACAGCGGTCACCATCTGGGACATCGCCAAGTGGCCGGTGCTGCTGATCATCATCGGCCTGATCCTCGCCATCCTGTTCTGGGCCAGCCCGAACGCCAGGCACGGCTTCCAGTGGGTCAGTCCCGGCGGTATCGCCGCCGTCGTGCTATGGCTGGTTGCCTCTGCCCTGTTCGCCGTGTACGTCGCCAACTTCAGCCACTACAACAAGATCTACGGCAGCCTGGCCGGCGTCATCATCTTCCTGATCTGGATGTGGATCTCCAACGTCGCCATTCTGCTCGGCGCCGAGTTCAACGCCGAACTCGAGCGCGGCCGTGCCGTGGCCGCGGGCCACCCGGCCGGCCAGGAGCCCTTCTCCGACCTGCGAGATGACCGCAAGCTGCGGAAGAAGGAGAAAAATCACTCCCGGAGCTGACCTGCAGCCGACCGTTTCGTGCCGTGACCGAAGGGTAGCCGGGCCGCCCGAGGGAGTTATCTGATGGCGACGAGCGATGAGACCCGGCCCGGTGCGCTGCTGGCGGCCCCGGGAACTGAGCGGCCCCGCCGGTATCTGCCCAAGCTGCGGTATGAACTGGTCGGCTGCGGACTGCACGGTCATGAGCTGCTGGGAACAGATGCGGCGGAGCTGAGGGCCGAGGACAGCCTGTTCGCCCGCGACTCGGGCGGGCTGCGCTGGTACCGGTGCCTGCGCTGTGACTCGTGGGTGGCGCTGCGCCCGCCGGAGCAACCCAGGGTGCAGCACCCGCCGTCACGGGATCAGATCAGCCTGCCGCTGCGAGGACGGCCGCTGCGCGACCGGTACATCTTGCGGCTGATTGCCATCGACCGGGTGATCCACTTCCTGGTTCTGTCCGCGCTTGCCACGGCGATTTTCCTGTTCGCCAGCAACAAGGCCGCGCTGAACGCCGACTTCACCAAGATCCTTAATGACCTGCAGGGCGGCCTGAGCGGCTCGGTCACCAGCAGCAACCACGGCATCGTTCACGACCTGCACAATCTATTCGCGATCAGCATTGCCAACTTGTATGTGGCGGGGACTGCCGTCGCCGCCTATGCCGTTCTGGAGGGCGCCGAGGCGATCGGGCTGTGGCTGGGCCGCCGGTGGGCCGAATACCTGACCTTCCTCGCCACCGTCATCTTCGTCCCGTATGAGATTTACGAGCTGACCAAGAGCGTCTCGGCCCTGAAGGTGCTCGCCCTGGTCATCAACGTGGCCATCGTGGCTTACCTGCTGATCGCCAAGCGGCTGTTCGGTCTGCGCGGCGGCGGCAAGGCTGAGGGGGCCGAGCACGACGAAGACACCGGCTGGGCGCCGATCGAGCGCGCCACCCCCGTACCGCTCACCGCACAGGGAGCGAAGGCTCCAATCTCAGCCAGCGGCGCCATCCCTGGCCGTACACCCGTCGAGTAGGCCTCGCTGCTGCTGGTGATTTGCGACGCGGAAGGACGTGACCTGGCACCGGCTGACGGCCTGCCGCAACCCCGACTGCTTGTGGGCGTTCTACGATCGGTCGCACAGCCAGCGCAGCGAAGGAGTGCCAGCCATGGCCCGGATGCACACGTACGACGTCTCGGTGGCCTGGACCGGCAATCGCGGCACCGGCACGAGCGGCTACCGCGACTACGACCGCGCTCACGAGGTCCGCGCGAACGGGCCCGCGCCCATCGCCGCGAGCTCCGACCCGGCGTTCCGGGGTGATCCCGGCCGCTGGAACCCGGAACTCGAGCTCACCGCCGCGCTGTCCCAGTTCCACATGCTGTGGTTCCTGCACCTGTGCGCCGACGCGGGGGTGACCGTCACGTCGTACGCCGACGACGCGCGCGGTCGCATGGCCGAGGACGCGGACGGCGGCGGCCGCTTCACCGAGGTGGTGCTGCGGCCACGGGTGACGGTCTCGTCCGCCGGCATGATCGAGGCCGCCACGGCCCTGCACGCCGAGGCCCACGCGAAGTGCTTCATCGCCAGCTCGGTCAGCTTCCCCGTCCGCCACGAACCGGTCATCAGCGCGGACGCCTAACGCTACGTCACCAGCGCGGCCCGCAGGTTGCGCAGGTCGCCGGCTGTCAGGCCGTTGCCGATCAGGTACTCGGATACAGTGCCGGAACGCGAACGGACGCGCGCCAAAGCGTCGTGAATGATCTGTGGTGAGGCGCCGAGCGCACCGAGGTCGAGCCAGCGACCGACGCCGCTGATGGCCCGGATCCGGCTGATCGCCCGTGCGGTACCCCCGTCGAGATAGGCCTCGCTCAGGGCGTAGTCGGCGGCGATGATCTCGTCGGGCACGCCCAGGACCTCGAGCACGAGCGCCACGACGAGCCCGGTGCGGTCCTTGCCCGCGGTGCAGTGAACCAGCCCGGGCAGCGCGCCGTCCCGGCACAGCAGGCCGATGGCCGAGGCGATGGCGGCGCCGCAGTCGTCGATCATGTAGCGGTAGACCGCGGCCAGTTCGGGCGGCAGCCGGCCGATGGCCGCGGCGTCGAACAGCGGAACGTGGAAGGTCTGCAACCCGGCATCGTCCAGCGCGGTGGGCGCCGCCCGGACCTCGACGTCGGTGCGCAGGTCGATGACGGTCCGCAGGCCGAGGGCGGACAGGGCGGCGCGGCCCGGGCCATCCAGGCGGTGCAGCGCATCGGAGCGCAGCAGCGTCCCCCAGCGCACGGTTTTCACCCCGCCGGCTCCTCCCCCGTGCCATCCCTGCCCTCCACCGGGTAGCCGCCCACGTCGCGCAAGTTCACGGTCCCGGGCAGCTTTATCCTCCGGTCACGCTCGCCGTGGCGGGTGCGGATTTCCATGCGGGCACGCTCCCGGTGCTTGGGGTGTTCACCGCAGGATGCCACGGCCAGCGCGCGCGTACTACTTGGTGCAGGTTGTGCCCGGCGATCCGAGCACCGGCATCCGCCAGGCGGATGCGGCCGCCGCGATCACCTGGGCGGTATCCCGCATCAACTGCGCGCCGGCCACGTCCTCGTGGGCGAGGAAGCGGTGCGCCGTCCGGTCCACCGCGTAGTCGCCGAGCAGGCTGCCGTGCAGGGCCGACACCACGATGACGTTGCCCGGCAGGTCGCACACGGGCAAGGTGACGGCGTCGGCCAGCGGAACGACAGCGAGCCAGCGGATCTTCTGCCCATTCTTGACCGCGGCGGCGGCGTAGGCGGCGCCGTCGGCGCGGACGGAGCTGATCAGGCGCTGAGCCCCGGACGAGCCGAATGGCGACAGCGCGCCGGCCACCTTGACGAGCTGGGTGAGCGCGTCGCCGGATACCGGATCGCCATTGCCGCCCGGCGCCGCGGCCTGGCCGGCCTCGCCGGCCTGGCCCGGGTCGACGATGGGGCTG
>Ga0335074_10003693_pt1 | contig 20979 bp, 17 predicted proteins | sample Lox_Sample_23_FD_206715 | JGI IMG/M metagenome (GOLD analysis project Ga0335074, IMG submission 206715) | Soil microbial communities from Loxahatchee National Wildlife Refuge, Florida, United States - Lox_Sample_2.3 | ecosystem: Environmental > Terrestrial > Soil > Wetlands | place: USA... | reverse complement strand
AAAATGTTCGCGCGCAGCTCCCACAATTAATGGCCCGTGCACCTTTGCATTAGAATAGCAGCCACAAGGCAAGACACCAGGGAATGCATTATACATGATACTTCATGAGATGACATCCAAGAGAGCACCTACGGAAATCTTAGCGCTTATCCTGCTATATGACATTAAAAACTCAGCACCGCGATTTCACATATCAATAGGCCTATGCCAGCATATTGTTTTTTTCATTAATGCCCAGTCACTACACTGTCACAGCCTCTTTACTCTCCATGCTCCATGTCTACTTTCGGCAATCGTACCAGTGTCTTGATCCACCACGCATCCTCCTCCTCTTTCGCCTTCAGAACGTTTGGTGCTTTTCGAAAGCCATGGCCCTCTCCTTCAAACATCACTAGTCTGACATCTCCCCCATTTTCTTTAATTGATTTTTCCATTTCTATAGCCTGACCCGGTGGGACGACTTTGTCATCAGTGCCTTGCAGAAGTAGCGTCGGCGCGGTTATCTTATCTGCGTGGTAGCATGGACTTCGGTCGTGGAAGAGAGCTTCTTTTTCTTTGTCGTCGAGATTTCCGGTGCCTCCGAAGAGCAGATAATCCATATAATGTGCCTCAAACTTGTGAGTTGTTTTGTAAAGAATCTCAAGTCCGCTAATGCCATAGCAACTGATGCCTCCAGCCCAAATTCTGGGGAAGGTACAGAGGGCTTGGAGCGCTACATAGCCTCCAGAGCTGCCACCAATAATTCCAATCCTATCACCGTCGACATAACCTTTAGAAACGAGGTATCCTGCAACACTAGCAGCGTCCTGGACATCACTGATTCCCCATCTTCCATTCAAAGCATCGCGATATGCTCGTCCATAACCACTAGAGCCAACATAGTTCACCTGGATAAGTGCGTATCCACGCGTGGTCCAGTATTGGGTCACCAGTGAGAGCCCGGGAGTGGATAGTGATGTGGGACCGCCGTGCATCAACATGATAGCTGGAGGCAACGTCCCATTCGGCGCGACATAATCTGGATTATTGGGGGGATTATACAAGGCGTATGTCTCATAGACGTCGCCTTTACTGGTCTCCAGGCGTGGCGCCGAAATGTGCTCAGGCTTCGAAACGAAAGAACTTGGGATAGTAACATCTGTAGAGCTCTTCAAGAGTTTCATTTGTAAAGAGATTTTCACTTCGATGAGGTAAAGAGCATTAGGCGTAGTTTCAGTGCTACCAATAACTGTGAAGGAGTTGTCTGAGACTCGTCGAATGCCAGTGAAATTCAAATCGATAAGAGAGATTTGAAGATCTTCGTAAGAGTCCTTTGCAAGGTCGATGAGAATCAGTCGGCTGGCAGCATTTTTGATGTATGCGGCTACGATTTTATTGCCCGAGAGTGGAACATACGTGCAGCTTGTCATCTCGTCAGTAAACAGCACTGGTAAGGTTCTCAAGAAACACTTACGTGCCTAACATCCACGGGGGCATAGAGAAATCAAAGCCTTCCAAGCCCGGCATCTTGATAATTCTGTGCTCTTGGGCATCCTTCCGCATCTGATAAATCTGCCAGAAGCCTGTTCTGTCGCTGGTGAAGAAAAGTGTCCCATCGGGCCCCCAGCTTGGCTGAAGTATACTTTCCCTTGTAGATATTCCTGCAACGGCTCTTGCAGTCCCAACTTTCCCACCTTCCCAATCCGCGACGTATAGTGCCGTACTCGTCCACGGCATTTCAGGATGATTCCACTGAATCCAGCATATTTTTGTGCCTTCTGTATTGAATCGGGGATAGGAGTAGAAATCTGCACCATGTGCAACTGTCACGGATGTGCAACTCATCTTATCAATGACCACAAGGCTGTTCTCGACAGTAGAAGAGATATGGTCCTCTTTTACAGCGACTGCCCACCTAGGGTGTAATGGGTGAACAGTGAAGTCGGCATAACGAAGGAGCGGATTGGCATTGATAACGGTATTGACTTCACCTGAATCAACTCCGAGAGTGAAGACGCCCATGGTATTGCCATCAGAGAAGATAATCATTTTATCTGTGCCTAGAGCAAATGCTGCTCCCCCATATTCATACACCCTTGTCATGGCGCTGAATTGCGAAGGAAGAACATCTCTACAATGCCCATCTTTAGAACACTCAACAATACAGCAACGCCCACCTTCAGTAGGTCGTCTTTCCAGATAATATATCTTTCCTGAGGTTTCCTATCATCCTGTGGTCAGCCGAAACGGTCAAAATCTTAAAATTCACATTATTCACATCAACTTCAGTCTGCTGAATAGATACTGTATCTGAAGCCAATAGCTCGGCACTGACGGGACTCTGCCACGTTCCGTAGGGTGCGCATTGAGGTTGATTAAGAGTCATTATGAGACTGAGCAGAGGTTCCTAAATAATTGGAGACTATACGAGATCAAAGAAAAGAAGGATGTAGCCCTGGGAAGCTGATTATGCTGATAGGGCGGGTAAGAAATGAACTTTGCCCAATATGGTAGGTAGGATAAACGCTATCGTGTCCTCCAATCAGCAAATTCGGGAGCTACCGACAATACTTTAATCAGGATTCCCATATGGCCCAACTATTTAGTCTAGAAGACCTCGGACAAAACGTTTCCGCGGAGCGAAAAAGAAGTAAAAACCCTCAAACATATGTAAAGGAATTGCCCGTTTCCACAATTTTGGGATTGTGTTTTATGAACTTCATAAGTTGTACCAGATGCCAAATACTCTCTCCACTGGCCCTGGCACCAGTGTCGTACTTGTGGCTACTTGCGAAATCTGGCAGCTTTACACAATTGACAGATTCTGAAGGTACATTCCTGGTGAGCATTATTCTCATCCCCTAAAGCAATGGCTCCACCACTAGGCCAATGTTCGAAGGTGCTTCACTCTCTATTTTCGTTTTAGGCCGAATAATGTTTATAATTTAGCTTTCTTTTCAGGAAATTTTAACGCAAAACTTCATTCTTCCTTCCGTACTTCTATAAATCTTAGACAATTTCTGAAACGCTCATCCATCTCGATGGAAAATCGTGGAAAATACACTCCTTCCATTGGTATTAGGAGCTACCCATACTTTTTGTCGAAAATTGCGACGAGGTATACGGAGCCACCAACGCCATATCAGTTCCGGGCACTATTGACGAACTTAGATATGAAAAGCTGAGTATCAGTTCCCCAACGAATCCAGGAAACGCTGCTCAGAACTACCTATGAAAAATATCAACAAAGTCTTCTCACGGATATTACTTGGTGGCCATACTTGCTGACTGGCGTTCAACTTCCTGGTCCTCGACCACGATGGTATTGCTTTCTATCTGCTGCACGCTTGCAGCCCCTGAAGAACCGTTGTCCATTCGCATCAATGTTACCCTTATTCGAAAGCTCCCGACGTTTTCAATGCAGAGATTGTCGAAAAGAAAGTAACCTATCGAGCCATCATCACTAGAAAGGGTATGTGCTGACTCCGCCAAGGCCCCAGTGAGTTGATCATTCACGACCTCGCCGTGGTCGTCTATCAATGTGGCAAACGCCCAAACTCGACTCAAGTCATTGCTGTACCCGTTGACTACTGCGGCACTCCTCATCAACACTGCAAGAGGGGGTTCCAGAGTCGTGCCTAGACGAGCTATGGACGGTGGTTGAACTGCGATCTGCAGGGATGTACCGGCCATTTCGCTGTGCTCCAAATGGAAACAGAAGATCTTTTAGGAAGCTTTTGGAATGCTGCATCTTAGTTAGCCTGTTACCAGAACACTCACCAATCCCGACTACAGGCTGTGAGAGATTAGAGATATCACTACTGGAGACATATCCTTGTGATAATCATCCTAAGACAAGTTGATCACTCGCCCTTGAACAGTGAGTCGAATGCTTCACACAGCTGGTACCTAAAGGCTTTCGAAGACTCACCTATACCAGGGTTCACTATGAGTACGCACATAACGAGAAGAATATCCACAAGGTACAGTGGACGCAGACTTATCACCAAGCATCGGCATGCGGAAGCTCGAAGTTGCAGCTTACCATACACTTCCAATAAGTTGGTTCATACCAAAACTAAATTCTAGTTCCCATTAAGGCGATGGGAATGACTGAGAGGCTCGAATTGTTGTATTCAGGCGACCTCATGTATACCGCTTTTTGATTATGGACTGAAAACTTCCAAGAGGGTACAGTCTACTACTAGAGGATTTCAGATCACATTATATCCTTCTCTAGCACCCACAGGACCAAAGGGCTGAAACCTCGATTAGGAGCCTGCTTTGGTACTTGAAAATGAGAAAGGACGTGATCACCAACATCACGAATGGACATGTTTTAGGACGAAAGAGAACAATTGACACTGCCGTACTCGTATAGGCGCCCTGAAAGTGACTGTAGACCAGGCTAATGCAAATCTAGGCTTTGATGGCTTAGGGGTGATCCTAGGCATCGCGGCGCAATTGGTGCTTGGACATTCCGATAGTCTCAACCCCAAGCATATCACGGAAGAAATGTCAAAAATGAGGCGCTTTAAAAAAGCCATGAGACGCTAGATGCACCCTTCGCTCATCAGTAACTTCATATCTGACATCAATGGTCGGGCGGCTCTTTTTCTGTGCTTGAATAGTTGAGCACGCTGATATGTCCTAGTAATATGGTTTAGTATGAGCTATTTCAAAATTGGGTTGTTTGGTAATGCAATAGCTCAAAATTCTTAAAAAGATCTGGGGGTTGGTGGAAGGCTTCTTCCGCCCTCTTGCAGAACGTCAGAGCACCCTATGATTTGAGGCTTCGATGGCTCATCGTATCGCATCTCAAACTATAGCAGTCATCGAACGCCACTTACCTCATCAAACAGGCACATGATAGTTAATGCCGATTACTGATCAATAGGAGGGTCTAGCCTCTGCCGAGAACCCAAGTGATATGGTTTGTTCGGTTCAGGGTGGCGTGAAGCAACCAAGAGACGCAGTCCCCACTACCCGGTTCCAATTGAGCACCGGCATTTCTATTCCCAGGTCTTTTTGACGGCAGGATTTCAGTTACACAGCAGTGGCTTTAGGCTGAAGCCCTTGTCATCATGGGGTCGTCACCGACGCCAAGCCATGGCAAGAAAATATCACTTACTAATTATCAACCCGCTTGACCTTCGACTTTAATCCCAATCATGCTGCAAGAGATCATGACTTTCAAACAAGGTGTTTCTTACCGCCTTGTCTGAAATCCATACCGGGTTTCCGGGTGCTGCTTTCCGACCGAGCAAGGACCTGCAACTACTCCACGCCGTCAGCCTTATCCCGCTAAGACCGCCTCACGAAACGAACCTGGAGAATTCTTGCAGAGCTGGGACTAGAGACTCCCCGACTCAGCTTTGGGGCAACTGGTTTCGGACCGTAAGGAATTGACAAAAGTACAGAACAAGAGATCGACACAAAATTCCTGCTGCACGTTCACGCATGGACATTCACGAGTTCGTCCGCAGCAGCACTTTAGAATCCAACCCCAGAATTTGACCGAGCAGTAGCCCCACTTTACTCGTAAGCATTGCTTACCTCTGGATGCAATCAGAACGATATTGTGTTAGCTTTCTTCGGGGAGAATGCTTCGGTAACTCTCACGATCATTGTAAGTCTTACCTCTGCCCGCAAGATTGGATACAATTGGTCTAGTCAGAAAGTTTGACCGCCTCTCATAGAAAGGAGCGTCCAACCCATCGCTTGAGGTTTGGCTGGGAGCTCTCTCCAACCTAATAGCTCATTGCTTCTCTCACCCAAGAGCGAGATATCCCTTTTATACTGATATTTTTCCGTTCCACCGAATAATGCAACCCACTGTTTCATGTCATTACGAGCCGAGTATAAACAATAGATACTTTCAGACCCTTTTCGAGGGCCACATTTGCAATCTTCACAGCCTAAATATTTGTGAATTAAAAATTCATATCAGCTTTCACTATTGTGTAAGCAATCATCGTTTCTCTGTAGCAACTCTCTGTGAGAAAATGTGATCAATTTACATAGCCACGAATCCATGATTACTCTGTTAGCCAAGATAGAACCAGCGTACTCGAGCTATACGCGTACACAAATCTACCATACAATCTGTAAGGTTCCTTCCGGACTAGAATGAGTATCTCTCGATGGAGCTACCTTGGTATTGTTTTCGAGAATGGCTTCAATCATCTCAGAGTTACACAATTCGTTCAAGTTATGATTTAAAGCAAATCATGTCAAGCAACCACTGTTTCCTGAATGGAAAGTAGCCTGGTCAGCCCCAAAAAGGACACGGACGAAGACAGAAGGCGAATCACATCAAGCTATACAAGGAAACAAATTCGTAGATGGTGGTAGATATCTCATCATCGACATAACATCTGTGAGTCAACATCATCACTTGTCCGACTTATGAGATAGACTTGTAGAGCAAGTTCTAATTCGTTCGCTGGAAAGCTCAAAGCACCACACCGTGCCAACACTTTAAGAACTGCGTCAAGATTGCAGTATCATCATCCGACCTTCCTCTAATCCATCCTCACCGTCACGCCGATGATCAAATGGTCGTTAATATATCACTCGCGGGTCAAAGACCTCCAGACGTATACAGAGTGAATAGGGGAGTGTTCGATTTGTGAAGACATATTAGTCGCTGTGACTTTGGAAACAATCACACCTTTGCTTTTTTTTTTGTCTGCAGACACAATGACGGACTTGGAAGAAGTCTGCAGCAGTCTGCACGAAGAACAAACCTGAAGGGAATGATTTTTCCGCTGTAAGCTCTCCATCTCAAAGAGCGCAGCTGACCAACCAACTAGATCCGCTGAAAGGTATCACCAGTCACGTACTATGTAGTGGCATTCTTCGAAACATGACGGACAAGCATTCATGCCTTCGGACTGTTCTTGATGACTCGGGGGATCGATAGACCCTTCATTTTGTATTGGCAATTGCGCTAGTAGGAGGTTCTACTGAAAGGAAGGAGGGGTGATCATGTGTGTTTCCATGCATAGTGCTCTCGTCGGTACGATCATTTCGTCGTCTTCAGTTTTCTCTTCTTCCTACCAAAGTTGCTAGGAGAGGCCGTTACTTCAATGAGCATTAAAGGTCTACTTAATCTGGGTGATATCTCTCTTGCCTCAGCCCCGCAGGTCTTACACTCATATGGCTAGCTCTGAAAGATCTATTCAAGTTGCTCATGTCAATGTTTCACTTACGCTGTTGGTTTGGTATCAACTACAGTTTATGGAACATAGAAGAGTCTCAGAGTTTATTTTGTAAAGTTCTAGAAAGCATCATGATCGTAGATATATACTCCTTAATGATTTTATGACCTTCTAATAATAAACTAACTAGTTAGGAGGTCGAGAATAACGACTCCGTCGCCTGTAAGTCTTTGTAGAAGAAAATTTCCTCGACAAGCCTTTCCATCTTTAGGAGAGTTTCCATAATTTGGAATGCTTCTAATCTAAAACTTGTCGGCTCAACTCTGCCTGTCTCGCTCAGACCATGAAAGGCTTCTGCACGTGAGATGGAAAGTAAGACCTGATATAGCCCAAATTTTGGATACAAATTCTCCGCCCCACTTCCCTTCTCCGTATCAAACAGTTATGAAACCCATCAATGCCGAATCCAGCTTAATTAAAGTAGAAGAACAAACTTACTAATAGCGGCCTGCTCTCAATCCTCGCGACCTCCAACATCATGATCAACGTCATCGCCATGCCGCGCCTGCGAAAGCTCGGACTGACAAGCAATTTCTCGACAGTACCGCGGAATGGGCCCGTTTCCAAGGGCGGCTTGGAAAGAATTACTACGCCTGCCACAGGCATTTCTTCAGTATTTGACCCTTTAGTTGATGGCTGTCTTGCGAAAATGATAGTCTGCATCCCCGCGAGCACTTCATCCATACGAGCTTTCCACTATCCAAGCGCCTCCTCGCGTCGTAAGGGCGGGAGGGAAGTCGCTAATGTGAAGTATTGGGTGATGCAGGCGTGGTGGATGACTACGAATTGAGGTAGGAGGTGGATGTGTTTGGTAGGGTCGAAGATGGTTGGATTGGTCATGGTTGGGGATCCTTGTAGAGAATTTTGGGTAAGATGATGGGTGGCGAGACTCTAGATGCTACATGAGATACTATATATATATTGCTCAGAGATATGGGTTTGAGATACAGGTAGGGGGCAGCTTCGGAAGCGGAATAGCTAAGATGAAGCTCGGCACTTTTTCGTGCCGTGGGATTGAGCATACTCAAGATCGACGCGAAAGTTTAAAAAGTTCCAATGCTCCAGATTATATCATTGAAATTAGTGTTTTTAGTAGCATCTTTGAGAAAACCTGCGCAAATTTACTCCATAATGTAGGATAATTAGGGGTTGCAAAGTTGACACGGTTCTTGGCGTCGATAATGGGAAACTTATCAGGAACAAACTTCGGATTTTCAATTACGGTTTTGAATATTTATGATTGATTTCTGATTAGAATACCTGATTAGAATTCTTAGAGTCGATGAAGAGAGTTTCGAGAGCAGGAATGCAAAGTCCAGAAGTAAAAAGACGTCAACAAACTTAATTAAAGTTAAGCCTTAGGCAGAATATTATTTCATAACGTGATGCGTCGCGTTGCTCTGACAACAACTAGCTTGTTGACTGCAATATGACCACAACCTTATTTGCGATAGCGCTGTCTCTCACCCTCCACTACAAGTCTCTCATAATCATCAGCAAAGTGCAGAGCTTGAGCGCACTCTTGCTCACTTCAATGCTTTGAACACAGATTTCTCTCCAATTATACGGTCAGATTCTGCTGAAAAGTCGTCGTGTCACGTATTCACCGTCGGCGTCTTCCACAATAGTGGCCTATCTTTCACATTCTTCGGAAAATAGGTGTCCTAACTATTGGTAACCACGCCACTGTACATACGATAGTGTGATCCTTTGACACCTTCAGAACGCGAGTATGGCATCACAGCCGGTATGTGACAAGATATTTGCTCTCCAGTGGCCATGGTGCTATCGTACAAGTTCGTTGCTGATGAATGATAGGTTCAACCTCTGCGGATCCAGAAGGGTACGCCTTTATCTTCTCCTCTGAAGATGGGTGGCTCTAACCCTCGAGCGCTCTCCGAGCTGGCTCCCACAGAAAAGAGAAGAAACTCTCCAAGTTTCAATCAGGTTACAAAGGTATGAAGTCTTCTGGCATGTGATGAATTGTCGACTAAAAAGCTTCCGTAGAAGATGGTTCCTAATGGAGATTCGTCTCCATTCCAGTCATCGCCGTTCAACGCCTCGGAAGGCAACTCTTCCCCGCGTCTCTTCTGGCAAGGTCGCGATCCCGCAACACCAAATCGGTTCAATTCGGAGAATGGCATTTTCGGACGGCGAGATGGTTCTCCGTCTCCTACCAGACGATCTTCAATAGAGAAGCTTCAGAAGGCATCCCGTGTGAAGAATAGCAGCATGTTTGCGCGAGAGCAAAAACAGGAATATGACCCCACATCTGTTCCGATCATCGAGCGACCATTGGCAAAACAAGTCCAAAGCAATGCATATGGCTCCGGTCTGGATGGACTCCGCACAGAAGAGCGTAGTCGCCCATTTGGACACAAGCGCACAGAAAGTCGGAGCAGCATACCATTATATAGTCCTACCAAGACTCCACTGGCATCGAACGTGAACGGCCTGGCGAGTACTGGATCACCAAGCAAAGACCAAGCGTCTCCTACCAAGTCTTCACTCGCATTCGGGCGTTTCAATCCAAAAGCCTCTTTTGACCCAGAGAGTGGTACATGGTCAGATGACAATTCCGGTGATGAACGACAGCTCCCAGCGGGCAAAACCCTACATCGACATGCAAAAAGCGTCACCTTTGATGCAGCACCTCCGCAGGTAAACGAGTACGAGATGGCAACACCGGACTTGTCTTCGGTCGGAACAGGATCTCGTGAGAACAGCTATGATTCTGGAGAAGAAGACGAAGACAGCTACATTCTTGGTGGAGTAGATGAACGCGAGGATAGCTTTGATGCTTCACTCGAAGACACAGATAAAACACCGGTTGTAGGTCCTGATGACTGGCGCCATGCGAGCCCATCCACGCAGCGTGGAATCACGGGAGCACGCTTTGATGATCCTTTTGAGGGACCTGAAGGGAGTCCAATGCCCGAGGCTGGCCCATCATCACCACTGGCTGCTCGTCCAAACGGAGCCCGCAATGACTCTCTTAACTCCAATGGTGATCATCGCCCATTACCGCCTCTTCCCGGAATGGACAACTTCTCCAACTCTCAGTCTTCAAATGGCCTATCCGCAGCAGCAGAGCGTGCCAGCAGCTCTCAGAGAAACCTTCCATCTCCTCCAAAGCCTGCCTCTTTTAGCAAGTCTGATATCCAAGGAATGGCTGGTGGGAAAATGACACTTGAAGAGCGTCTTCGCCTCATGATGATCCAGGATGACGATAAGCCGAAGTCTGCAGCAGAGCAACAACGTGAACGAAGAATGAGACGTGCCGGAGCTCGAGAGAGAAGCAGTCAAACACCAGAAAGAGACAACGGACAAATAAACATCTATGAAGATGAAGATACGCTTGGTGAGCTGGGAGACTATCAACTTCCATCTCGCATTTCCCGAGAGTCAATACTCCGCAAAGTCAACGGGCAAGAGTCCCTTAGAACAGAGTCAGACTACAACTTCTCATCTCCAGCACCAAGCTCGAGTCCGGAGCGGCCAGCTCCTTTAGATCCAGACATTCCACTACCTTCAACGGAGGACGCATCAACGATTGACGCTGATGCTGATCAGAGTGTTGCTATCAAACCAGAGCCAGAAGATGAGGAGTTTGACGTATACTCTATTCCGGAAATGTACCAACGGACAGAGTCAAGACTCGGTGATCACGAGCAAGACTCCTTGACTCACCTAGAATCACAAAACGATGAAGATGCCGAGAGTCAGTACTCTGACCCGACGCTAGTCATCCACAGCCCTCAGCCCGATTCCAATAGTGCTATCGAGGAGGAAGGTCTGTCTACACCTCGTCCTGCAACCCCAGTGCAGAATGCACCTGTTATCGATTCTAAAAAGGAAGACGACCGAGTATCATTGCCCGACTTCTCCGGCCTCTCCGTCAACAATGACTTCGGACTTAGTCTGCAGTCGTACCTGACACCGTCTGCGTCACTAGCTAAGGAAGATTACAGTCCTAAACGAGCTTCGATGTCTATGGCTCGGGAGTATCTTCGGCGGCCTGTTACACCTCAAGAGAAATCCCTATCTCTTTCTAAGCCAGACTACGATGGAAGTGGATGGGGTCCAAATGAAGATGATGAGTCGGAATTTGGGACACCTGATTCTGTCATCCGTCATCCTCTGCCCACAGCGCCTTCGCCACCGAGGGATTCACCAAGTATCCCTGAGCAGGTTGCGACGATCAAGTCCGCTTCTGGCTCCAAACTCAAGACTCGGCCTTCAGCAACTCCATCTGATCTTATGGCCATGCGTGAAGCTAGACGCCAGATCAGTGGCGAGCAGCCAAGCGTACCACCCATTCCAGAGAGACACCGGAATCGACCTTCTCTTAACCTGGATCGAGCCGCCATTGACCCAGATAATGAAGGTGGATCTGATGAAGGTGTTGACAGAAAACTAAGTTTAAAGAAAAAGAGCCTTACACTAGACATTGGTGGTGATTTAGCATTAAGTCTTGATAAAGACTTCGATCGCGTGATTGAAGCTCAAAAGGTTGCGTTTGGTCTATCTTCTTCGTCCTCGCATTTCTTTCAAAGCGGAGCTGGACAAGTGTCTAGAAGCGCCAATAGTATACAATTTGAGTTCAACGCTAACATTACACCACGAAAACAGCGCGGCTATTTGATGAGACAGAACACTAAGCTGGTCGTTGCTAGCAGCGATGTTGACAAAGCGACTGACGACTCCCGCGGTACTCGTTCAGCAGGAAATTCGCCGGTCAAGAAAGACCGTCCCCAGTCATGGACTGTAGAGCCCTGGAACGGCCAAATGCGTAAAAGAAGCACTCGAGAAAATGCCAGCCAAAGAAAGAAGGTTGGTTCTGGACCTGCGCCGCCCCTGCCAGGCTTCGAGAGCAACGTCACAGGATTAGGCATAGTGACTGAAGAGGAGCCTATCATCGAGCAAAACATGGGTGAGAATGGTGAGAGAGGTAGATTGTTTGTGAAGGTGATCGGTGTGAAGGATCTGGACCTGCCACTGCCTAAAAGTAAGTCATGCACCTGGGAACGGCACGACTTGAGCTAACCAATCAAAGATGAACGCACTTGGTTCAGTCTGACGCTTGATAACGGTGTTCACTGTGTCACAACTGCGTGGCTGGAACTAGGAAGGAATGCTCCAATCGGCCAAGAATTTGAGCTTGTTGTCCCAAATGAGCTTGAATTTCAACTTACCCTCAACGCTAAACTTGATAAACCCGAGCCTAAACGTGTAGTGGAATCACCGAAGAAGGCGATTAAGCCACCAAAATCCTCCACATTCAGCCGTGTCTTTGCATCCCCGAAAAAGCGCAAGGAGATGGAGATGAGACAAAAGGAAGAGGAGCAACGGATCGCGGAACAAAAACAACGAGATGCGCAAGCAAAGCGACTATCAGCGATACCTACCGCTTGGGACCTTCTCTCACCTTTAGCTGCAGAGGATGGTAGCTTCGCCCGTTCATACGTCTGCTTGAAAGACCATGAAACTCGATGTTTCGGTCGTCCTTATGTTGTTGACGTCGCATGCTTTAATGAATGGGCTACAGAGGAAGCAAATGCGTCAAGCAGCGTAATGAGTAAACGCGGTAACACGCATGTCAAGCGCAGAGCTCCTTACAGGATCGGCAAGCTCGAGCTACAGCTTTTGTTTGTTCCTAAGCCAAAAGGCGCGAAGGATGAAGACATGCCCAAGAGCATGAATTCATGCATTCGAGAGATGAAGGAGGCAGAGCAGGCGCTTGCCCGATCCTGGGAAGGCCACCTCAGCCAGCAAGGCGGCGATTGTCCTGTAAGTCTCAATATTTCCCCAGTATCTCTGATTATTGCAAATTCTAACAGGTTTTATAGTACTGGCGTCGTCGCTTCTTCAAGCTTGCCGGCAACAAACTTACTGCATATCATGAGGCCACTGGCCAACCTCGTGCAACCATTAACCTCGCCAACGCTTCTAAGTTGATTGATGATCGACGTGCTCTGACTCAAAAGGAGACTACCGGAAAAGGCGGAAGTCGACGCAAATCCGGGTTTGCGGAAGAGGAAGAAGGCTATATGTTTGTCGAGGAAGGCTTTAGAATCCGTTTTGCAAATGGAGAAGTCATTGACTTTTATGCCGACAGCTCAAAGGACAAAGAGGGCTGGATGAAGGTCCTGGATTCGTGTATAGGCAAGGATACGACCGCAAAGGGGTGGTGTGATGTGGTCTTAAAAAAGGAGGAAGCTTTGAAGAAGAGGGCGATGGGACATGGGACACAGGGAAGGAAGCCATCTGCAGACAAGAGCGGACGCATGCATTCAAGGCCAAAGAGCATGATCATCTGAGCTTGTCTAAGCTGTTTGGAAGCTTCATCTACCAGACCCTGATGACTGGTAGCACGACTTACGAAGGCATACGATATGATTTACGGCACCTCTCTGAATTGTTTCAGCCGATTCATATCGCCGGTAGCGCCTCAGGCCCTCTTCATGTTGCATTGGTCCTCCTTCACTCCATGGAGTGTGTTTGTAATAACTTTCGTTCTCTTTTTTTATGTTGGCGTAATGGAAATGAAAGTGGTATTGTCAGACAGAAACAGAGAGTGCCTGCCGGTTCTTGCACATGATCCGAAGTTGCGTCTTTGTATTCGAACTCTAGGAGAATGAAATACATAATATCTTAAGATGAGAGTGCCTTATTGTGCTATGAAATGGGATCCATTTCAATTCCTTATCGTCCCAAAGACTTTCAACCATGGCATGGTGACTGTACGGTGTAGATGGAACGGACATTTAACCGTGCCTATCGGTAAAATGAATCAAATCATCCATACATCTTAATCTTCGATTGGGGGCCATCACAAGTCCTTCGGGCTGCCCATCTGGGAATTGCAAGTCTGCTGTCCCGTGGTAGCATGGTTGGAATCTTTATTAGATTCATGGTGGTTTCCAGGTTTTCTACAATAGGAACATCCTTGCCCAGGATGCTTCTTTCAGCGATATTGTTTTGGGAGACAGAAGCTTGGGAGGCAGGTTCTGGGGCAACTGGACTGGCGTTGGCAGCAGGTTGGGCTATTGATGGAGGAGCGATGGTATCTTCAGGCTGATCTACTTCCATAGCATCATTAGAAGCAGCCGAGGTTGGTGGAACTGCTGCTGATTCCGGTAGTGAAATAAAATATTATAAGTGAGTATTTCTACTTACTAGAGCCGCGGAACGTAGCCGTGACCGCTAGAAGAAGCCTACACTGATGAACTAAGACCACTCCGAGCGTCGGATTTCGAGGTAGATGGATCTCTCTGATTTCCAAGTGCAGGTGATAAATGGAACGATCCAACCCCACGAGTGGTACTTCCATGAGTAGGAGTTGCACTATTTCTGAAGGAAGTCATATTACCTCGATAGGCTCCATGACTTTTCTTTCCTCGACCTCCTCGACCTTGATTCTGGTGCCTTGGTACGCCAGTTGTGAGGTAAATTCAGCCCGTAGTTTACGTGCAACTGCCATCTGATCTTCGTGATTAGGGAGATTGTGAGCATACTTGGAAGACATGTTGTAGGATTTGATAACACGTTGCGTCTGTGATAAACGGATAGAGAGGAAGCTGCAGGGCGCAGCCGTACGTGGCAGTGCAGAAAGCAACGAAGGATGTTATGCTGAAGCTTAGAAAGAAGAAGATTTTGCATGTAAAATTGTCCCAATAAAAACGTTGCGTTCGCCAGGGCTCATGTCCCACCGCATTGAATCCCAGAAACAAATGGAAGCGCGCCAGCTAGTACCCTCGCCGGTGCCTCACAACCTTTTCAAGATCTTCAGGCGAGGCCGGCTACGGATCTGGAGCCTTTGGTATTGCCTAGTTTTGTCGAAGCGACGATATCGAACTGCGCTACGAGGGAGGCTTTCAGGCGTTCATATATTTGTAGTCATTCAATAGACGATGTGTACAGGATCCATATGCCAGAGGAAGATGGAACGCGGATACGGCTGCTTGCAGGTGAAGACCCTATTTGTAGGAAGGATTTATATGCACTATCCTATATAGAACATGCACCTGTACTCCCAAAAGGTAAGTGCCAGTCCCAATGGCACTGAGCTCGCTATTGCATGGAACCTCTCAGGTGCCCGTATGCCGGCTTAGTCCTAGAACCATCATTCTCGAGTTCTTGAAAGCTTTTGTCATATTTCACCATCTCAACCCATGGATTTTGAGGACTCTTGGAAACTCAATGTTGGCTGAATGGGCGGAACGATATTAACAAGGCACGCATTGTTTTGAAAGACCAAGAAGCCCAAGCTTGTTCCCTACGAAACTACTTGAACAGTCATTAACTTTCGACCCGCAATATGGAGATTCGCGCTGGATATCAAATTGCGTCTATGACAAAGTATCAACTTGTTTTCTATTGATTTTCCCTACTGGTGCGGTAGTGAGAATTGTGTTGATCTTTACCGGCTTGTATTGTGCTTTTCGAGCCTCTTCCAGCCAAGGCACTTCGATGATTGGTACGATATCCTGAACAAGTTCCAGAAGAGGTTTTGAATGCGGTGCACCTTCTAGTATTCCGATGAAAGACGCCCGAGGCAACCCAAGACTCGAAGATAGTCGATTCTCGGAGTCCTGAGGGAGCTGGACAAGTCTCGTCGGTTGTGAGTTGGGATTTCTCAAGGATGCTGTTGCAACCAATTGGGGAAGATGAGCATGTAGAACTGATGGCTGAGATGACCGACAGACAAAGATAGCTGCTAGGTGCCGGAATTTGGTCTTGCTATCGTGGTCTAAATCTATACCGCTGTTGCTGCTGGCGGAAGCCAGATTGGCATTAGACTTTTCAGGGGGCCCATCTAATGGTCTGGTACTAGTAATTAGTTCCAAGTATCTCGTGATACTAGCTAGCCCAACAAGCAGGTGCGATGAGATCTCAGGTACTGGTGGCGGTGCATCCCTTTCGTTGAGCCCAACATTGCGACCTTCTCTTTTGGCCTCTTGCTTCTTTCTTTTATTATTACGTTTGCCTTTTGAAGGAATTGTATGTGTTACGCGGTGACGACCAAGTGGAGCGAGAAGTCTAGAGGAAAAGTTAGAACATGTCTTGCACTCCGTTGGAAGAAGCGAAGTAGATAACGGCACATGCAGCCGATCATTTGGACAAAAGAAAGAAGGGCGAACGCGGCCAAGATATTCTTCATATATATATATGTTGCTCCATTATCCATGTTGACTGCCAGAGGCCTGTACATATCTGTAGCGGCGTGACATTTATCACCGGACTTTGGGCCGAAACGGGATACCAGGAAGCAAGAATACAGTAAGGCAGAATAATTTTACCTTATGAGTATTTCGAAGATAGTCTCCTGATCCTTCGGGCTTATTAAAGGCCTACGCATTTCCAATCAGCTCACGAAAAAGGTCAAATATTATCCTCCGTGCCTGCTCTGACTGACCATTGAACCTCCGTATAAGGAGTGCCAAGCTGAAAAATCGTCTTTTGTTTCCGCTCCATCTTCATTCATATGTCTTCCTATATCGAAAATGCCGTGTAATGGAAAGGCAACAAGTCTCTCGGAGTAAACATATGTGGTTGCAGAGGACTTGCTGCAACGTTTATCCGGGGCATTGGTTGCACACAATTATGGAACAGTGCGTAATCTACTCCGAACCACGCGAAGGCAGTCAGTAAGCATTGCGGCCTCAGGCATGCGAAACCTTTTGGTGCACGGAGACCTCTGTGGCATTGACGTAGCGTGGCCACGGTAGCTTCCCCGTACTCGCCAATCATCATTAGGCGCGTTCGATAAGGGTACTTACTGAGCTTCATTCACTTTCCGAGCTTAGGTCAAGAGCTTTTCTTTTTTATTATGGCATTCTCAATCTGCATCTCGCCGTTAGAGAAGCTGCAGTGACGGCATCGGATTGAGTTCCCCCAACACAGCAGGTCCTTCGCTTGACGTCCACAAAGAAACTCCCGTCTTCCAAAAGTTATCTCCATGGTCGCCTAAAGTAAACCCGCGCATCTATGTCCCACTTCTTCGCAGGCGGAATTGATATACTTCAGACCACCACATGCGAAGATTTCTGGAGCTTCAGAAGCCGCTGAGCTCACTTGGGCAGAGCTCTGGCTCTCTGGCTTACTTTTCACCTGTGAATAGTGCTGTCTCTACGCCAAATGGACCTCGAATCGGTTGAGTTGTTGCGAGAACGTGCGGTCTCCTCCGAGCCTTGCTCAACTCGACCAAATCCCTTCGACAACGACGAGCACTCCTCTAGGAAGCGACAGCGAATCTCTGGTGGAGGTTCACGGAGCAGGTCTGTCGACACCGCCAGAGTCAAGACGATCACGCATCTCTCCGCAACCCCGGAGGAAAGTGACGAGGGGCTTAGAAGAGATCCCCCCCCACCACATACACCCATACGCACTTCATCAAGCATGCCAACCGTGGAGCCTACATCGAGTAGAGTTACTATAAATCTCAGATCCACCCGCCCTCTTCAGTCAAGCTCCTCAGTGCCAGCGTCACCAGAAACACCATCAAAAATGGCGGGGCAGAGTGCGGGCACACATCTGAGCCTCGATTCAGGTGATGAGGATATCTCTACGAAGCAACAAATTGAAACCCCGTCGTCTTCATCGTCTGTTGTTGCAGATACTGGAAGTCCTGAGATTGAGTTGATCAATGAAGATGAATCAGAGTTTGGGAATCGTAGCCCCCAAGTTGCAATTATCGAAGATGAGGATGACTTGCTTCTTGGTAGCGATCCTCTCTTGGAATTTCCTTACAGAGGATCTGCCGAGCCACTACCGGCAGCGGTCCGCAGAATCGCTCGATTTCTCGAATATGGTGAGGAGACTGTATCTAAAAGTAGTTTGACTGAGCTAATCGTTAAAGAACCGGTTGAGGATGAAGATACTTTCTGCAAGCTACGAGACTGGATCGAGACCTATCTTCAAGTCTCTGCTGGGCATGAGAGTTCTTGGTACGATGCTTACCTGAATGACCGGGAGTTCTGGGACGTACTCCCAGATATTGTATGGTCACTCAGTAAGAGGAGGTAAGTTCAACTACATTCCAGAACGACTTCAACTGATGTAGCGTAGAAACTTCTTCGGGACATTCTTGTCCAGAAGCAGAGATGGAAGGCGGGCTCTCTCCGAGTTTCTCTGTCAATTTGCACGACTAACAGCTCGGTTTGTTGCAATGGACGCTAGAATAATCTCTCGTAACAACGAGCCTGCGACTGAGCCAATTCTGGCTTCTCGAGCGTATCTCCATGCCTTTGGTTGGCTACTCCGCAAAGAGGAATCACCCCATATAGGCCGCAATTTGGAAATGCACTACCATTGGAAGTGGAGTGATGATGTCTCAATGTTAACGACTTCGTTTCTTACGGCTGGAGGCACCCTTCCAGTACTTACACGACTTGTTCAAGGGCAATTGGCACTAATATCACGGTTCCCTAGGCTCATTGACAACTTGACCGAACCTTGTCGTATCATAAGTCGAGCGGTCTCAGACGCGGCTAATGTCCTTAGTGACCCAGAAGGATCTCACCGTCAGTATATTGAGACTTCTGAACAGATTGTTAGCCTTGGATATAACTTCTACAAGATCATGTCGGCTGGGCTAATACCAATCATTGAGAAACATGTTACATTTCTTTCCCCGGATGCGGCTCTGGCACATATCCTTGGTTTGACCAATATTCTCTATTACTCCCTGGCATTTGATGGTTGTCCTGCTCATGAGCTTCTCGAAAGTCATCGTATGAGACATCGTGCGCTACCTGAGGTGTACAGTGCTGTTGTGATATCGAACGAATGGAAATTCGAAATGCTTAAGAAACTTATTGTTTCTGGGCAAATGCAGCTCCGGGTTATCGGGGTGACAAACATGTGCACAGACTTGCTCAATATGTTCTCAAAGAACAAGAAAGATGAACCAACAAGTCATCCAGTTCTTCTCCATTTTGCCAATTTCATCCTGCAAAACAAGCTCGTTGATTATATCGTTGGCATTGGATCACATCCAGAGATCATTGCTGAAAGTTCCAACATCGTGGGCTTTCTGATTGCGACAAAGACATATACCAATCAGCAGACCGATACAATATGGCAAACAGTTATGACGAGTCAGGATCCGCGAGTTGTTGAAGCCATCCTTCGTATGCTTATACAAATCATCAATCTATACGATTACGAATCACTGCTCTACTTGTGCAAGAAAGTCGAAGAACTTCCGCTCGAAGCGTTCACAGCCACTATGAGAGACTATTGTGAACGACTGTTAGGATATCTAGTACAACGGGCCGTGAATGAGCAACGACTGGTTGACGCTCCTCCGTATGAATTATGTGTCCGTCTCATTCGAGAGTCATCCATCGCTCGACCCGAAAGTCCTATGGGCTCTCTTGATATTCAGATGTTTGCATCAACGAGACTGCGTGAGCTCATGGCGCATGGACCGGAAGCGCAGGTACGGAATAACATTTATGTTAGCTGCATCGAAGACATTTCCAGCAGGTCTCGCACTGCTGCCGGAAGCATCTGCGCGTTGTACGGTCTACTTCGCCAGAACCTAGCAACCGATTTACACGTACTTACTGCAAATCATGGCCTAATACGCTTGATGATTGAAGAATTAGAGTTCACCAACGTTACTGAGCAGAGTACATCAGCTTCATCCAGTAACAACAGTCCTGCCCGTCAGGCTCGACGTGAACTATTGCTTGCCATCATCAACTATGAGCCGTCAACAATCACCTCTGAGCTCGGCATGCGCCTCTGGAATTTATTGGTTGGCCGAGAGGCACGAAGTAGCCAGAACCGGGAGATAGGATGGCAGATCTTGAATAGCGCTGCCAAAAGATCCTCATCAAATATTTTCGTTGCCACATGCTTTAAGGAACATCTCCCCAAGCTGGATCCTGAATGCTATACTGTCGGCTCCCTTGACTTTGCTCTAGCTTCTATCATTTCATGGCTGAATGAGGCTCATGGTGATCTTTTGGACGAGGAATTATCGGAGTTAAGTGGCGTTGAACAGTTGTGGCACATGATTTTGAAAGCACCTGCGAATTCTATTGAGGCTCCTGCGGTCAACATGCTCGTCGAACTTTATGTTGAAAGCTCAATGATTTCGAGTATGCCACGGCCCCGTGCGCATAGTCTCCATTTAGCACTCGTCGCTCGATGTCTTAGCCAACTTTCATCAGCAGCAAGTAAGCTGAAGGCGTTCAGTGACGGCAATGCAAGCGGGGAGGAAGAGCCAATGATCATTGCCGCCTCTGAAAACCAAATCCGTGAACAGGAACTCATCTTCACACGATCGCTGAAAATACTGCGAGAATTTCTGATCTCATATCAGTCAAAGCCGCATTATGTGATGCCGAAGCCGAAGAGTCCGATCCTGAACGTATCAAATGAGATCAAAGGGGAACCTTTCAACGTCAAGTATCAGGTCTTCGATGGACAGAAGAGCGGGCCTATAAGTGAACTTAGCATCGGAATGCAGAACACCGTTGCTACATTATTCTCTACCATCCGGAAGACCACCGGCTTCAAGGGCTGCAAGATCTATCACTGGGGAAAGGAAGTCGACCTAGAAGACAGCGATCCATATGCCACTTTAGAAGGCTTGAAAATCGGAAGAGGACTGCTGCTTGTTCTGCGAAGCGATGACGATTTAAATGTCTCTGGGTATCTGAATAGCAAGTCGTCAACGCTAGAACTCGAGATAATCAAGCATTTTGATGAGCTATGGGACTACCTAGGAATGGAAGAGAAATTGGCTAGGGAGGTCCGTCAT